>Ga0114956_1000565_pt1 | contig 27266 bp, 17 predicted proteins | sample MaitaG_FD_87304 | JGI IMG/M metagenome (GOLD analysis project Ga0114956, IMG submission 87304) | Marine algal microbial communities from Maine, USA - Maine_Asex2 metaG | ecosystem: Host-associated > Algae > Red algae > Unclassified | place: Maine, USA | collected 2015-01-05
TGGGCGATAAAATCACCAGATACGAAACACGATTCACAGGCTTATTTCTCCCGTCAAATTAATGGCATTCCTGCGAAAGATGGAGAGAAAGGGAAAATATTTGTATCCAGTTATTTGAGTGCCTTTTGTTATGAGGCGGTGAACTAAGAAAATAAAGTTAGTTTAATTATTTTAGTGTTTGTGCGAGTAATAAGCTTCTTATGTGGAGTTTGTTACTCGCTTTTTTTGTTTTTATTCGAATAATATTTTTACAACTTAACTGCTTGAATAGTAAGTGTTTATTTCATTAAATGAAAAATAAGATGAAATTTTATTCTCAAAAACCGCTTGCAAAATGAAAAAAATACATTGTTAATATAGATCATCGATAAGATGGGCAATTCTAACATTTTTTGACTGTTTAGGTTGTTTTTATCAGATATTCGGATTTGTAGCCGAATACGATTATATGATTTAAAAACACCTAAATAGTTTTTTATTTTCTAACAACACAACTTTAAAAACATGAAACACTTATTAATTATTTTATTTGCTCTTTGGGGAGCAAATGTGACAGCACAGACACCACAATGTGTACAAAACAATTTAAACAGCTACTTGTCTTTAAATGGTCAAGAAATTAAATCAGAAACTTGGTGTCAAGGACAGTAATTTTATTGCGATTAAAGACTTAATTTTATCACAAAATACTTTGATGACAGAGCGAAAGCGCATACCCGAAAAACTGATAGAAGCGGAATTAGATGTTGCTCAAATACTTTTAGACCAAATGCTTGTTTCAAAAGAAGAAGACCATTGGTATAAACAATATTATCAATTAATGTTGGATGTACAACAAGCTGAACGAAGTGTTTTTGAGTTAACCGAAGATGAATTAGTATTGTTGGAAAACATAGCAAATAGTCGTACTAAGACTGCTTTTAAGGCCCAAGCATTATTGTTTATCATTCAAGGTAAAATATTTTTAGTAGATTTACCAGAACTTCCAGATGGAACTCTTTTGCAAACTGTATTTAAAACAGAAACAAATTTAAGTCAACTGTCTGAAGAAGAAAAAACATTTAATGTTTTTCCTAATCCCGTAAAAGATCAGATTACGTTGGATTTTAATAAGGTGAAAAATGGAAAAATTCAATTGATAGATGTGTTGGGTAAAACAGTTTTAATGAAAAATATTTACGAGTCAAAACAAGAAATATTAGATGTTTCTATGCTAGGTATAGGCATTTATTTTATTCAGATTCAATTAGACAATAAAGAAATAGCCATTCAGAAAATTATAATCAATAGATAATGAAAATGAGGACATTTGATACAAAGAATAGCGTGAAAGTATTGGGAGTTTACATGCTCCTAATACTTTTTTATGTAAATGCTTTTACACAAGATAAATATTTTGTCAAGAATTATAGTTGGTTACATACCCATGAAGGTTTTGATATTAAGCAAGTTGGGGATAATTATATAATTGCAGGCACAGCGATTGATTCTCCTTATGTAGATTGGAAGGCATACAACATAGTTATTAATGAAATGGGAAATGTTAGAAAAACTTCTTTTAATGAAAATTCTGAGGGGACAGAAGTTTTTTATGAATTGTATTGCGAAAATGATGTTTGTTATTCAATCGGGGCTAAAGTAAAACAGAATTTTACAGGTTTTAATAGAAGTTTTGGGATGATCAATTCACTGACCAGCTTTGATTATGAAATAGTTAACATTGGAGATGCTGCAGATTCATCTGGTCTTTTTACTATTGTCAAATCTAATGGCAAATTATTTGGAGGAGGTGGAATTGACTTGGCAGATGGTGTTTATGAACATTATCTTTATATAGTTGAACTTGATGAAAGCTTAAATGTCTTAAATGAATTTACTTATGAAGTAGAAGAAGATTTCACAAGTAACATAACTCGAATGATTCCTGCTCCAGACGGGGGGCTTTATGTGGCGGCAGAAATTAACTTCTCATTCAGTGCCTCTGATAGTTATATGAAATTTTTGCATATTGATAGTCTAGGAAATATTGTTACAGAGCAAAATATTAATTTGACAATAGAACCAGAAAGAGTGACAGATTTGGTATTGCTAAATGATGGGAATTTGTTAGTTAACTTAGAAACAATGTACTATGCAGATTTAGAGGGAGATGCTACTATGTTAACAATGAATCCAGAAGGTGAAATACTGAATTCCTTTGTTTTTGAAAACCATTATATTGAAAAAGTTTTACCTTTTGATGATGGGGGCTTTTTGACCGTTTCAACTTATGGAGATAATACTACAGATGCAAAAGGTAACATTCAAAGATTAGATTCTGCTGGAAATATACTGTGGGAACGTATCTATGATGGTCCTCTTCATCAATATTTTCATAGTGCAATTTTTCAAAATGGCGATGATAGTGGTAAAAGTGGATATGTCGTTTGTGGACGCAACGATACACTATCAGGTCCTGAAGAGCTTTGGGCTCCTGCAAGTATGTGGCTCTTAAAACTTAATTGCCTGGGTTATCCAAATGATCCGAAAATCGATTTCGATTATTCTATAGTAGAAAATACTGTTTATTTTCAAAATAAAAGTCAATACCTATATTTAGATGAACCAATAGATGGAGGAACACTGAGTATAGATTTGGGAAATGGAGTTGTTTATGATTTTACAGAAGAATCTGATAGTTTTTTTACTTATGAATATGAAAACGCAGGATTTTATAATATTACCTTTACGGGAATGGTATGTAATGATACGGTTGTTTATAATGAAACTATTTGTGTAAATGTAGAAATGCCGGAACTAAATGTAGACTTTGATTATGAAGTAATAGATCAGGGATCTTATAAAGAAGTGATCTGTACAAGGAGTGCAGCAGATATAGATGAGTTTAATGGTATTTATTCGTGGGATTTTGGAGGCGGAACCATTATTGAAACCAATGATTCCATAGTTAGTCATAATTATTACGAAGGTGACAGTATTAGTGTTAAGCTAGAATCTAGCCTTATTTGCAAAGAAAGTTTTAGCAAAACAAAAGTCATTTCTCTTTTGTGCGAAACATTGGACTTAGAAACAATTAATTTGGATTTTATGATTGAGACCTTTAATTATGGCGACAGTACTTTGACCGTTTTTACAAATACGAGTACTTATCCAGATGATTTGCTAAATGATTTTACTTGGAATTTTGGAGATGGGAATAGTTTGGTAACAGACTCAGAAGTGGTGGAACACACTTATTATACCACAGACTCTTTGGCAGCCAGTTTGTTTAGTGAGGAAATATGTAGTAATGTTTTTATTCACATAGAGGGTTTTTCTATTGAAACGAGTGTTGCCCCAATAGCTTATCAATCATTTACAATATTTCCAAATCCAACACAAGATTATGTTCAACTCATGTTAGCGGAAGCGGGTAGGGGCGAAATAGTCATTTTTGATGTTTATGGTAAAATGGTTTATTCAAGTTTTTTTGACAATCAATCGTTTAAAATAGATGTTTCCACTTTTAGTGAGGGAATTTATTTTGTGAAAGGAACACTCAATGACCAATTATTAGAAACACAAAAAATAGTGGTCGTAAAATCAAAAGAGTGATAATCAATAAATTGAAGGAATCTAAAGCTTTAAGGGATAATCTTAAAATTGACCTAGGCTTTTCTATAAGAGCTTGTTGGGACTTTCAAAAACAGCTAAAACAGGTACAACTGCCGAGAAAAACTAAGCTTCAAATTGACTAAAAAGCCATTATTTCATCGCAGCGTCGATCCGTCGATCCGTCGAACCGTTTTATTTTAAGAGTCGCAACAAGCTCTAATAATAATCAACAAACCCAATGTTGGTGTGATTATGCGTAGTGCTTTTAGCGATGATGGTAATTGGGGAACATTATATACTTTAAAGGGCAATATCAAAACGAGTAAACAAATCCAGTCGTTACTGTTAAGAAGTGCAACCAGTTTTTGACATAACCATCACCAGGACCTGTGGAATCGGGATCGGTTCCTACTGCGCCACCACCAAGATATCGGGCATTAACGAATGCACTGACTGGAGTGTTGACTTTATATCCTAATCGAGCACTGGCATCGAGTATGGCACCAACGATTTCATTATCAGCACCGTTTAAATAACTGACAGGTGCATAAATACCATCAGCCTCTATTTCGGCATATAATCGATCATTAAAATTGGCTCTTGTACGGAGTTTGAGTGCTGGTACAATGCCAACATCGGCATTTCTTCTAAAGAGTGTTCCGTCGAGTGATTCAAAAGTAATCGTGGCATTTCGGATTTGAACGGTTGCCCCAAAAGCGAAAGAATACTTAGGGTTATTGGACATGAACTCACGTAGGTAGCTGATTCTGTAAAAGGGAAAGTTGTACAGAAAGTTTACGCCAGATCCGGCAGGATAAACCAAATCATCTATGACCAAGTCTCTTTCCAATAGCGCTGTTGATTCTATACGCAGTGGCTGATAAAGGAAAACGATGGTGTTTTTGGGATTTAAGTCGGCTTCAAGAGAGAAACGACTTACAGGATATAAATTATCCTGTCCACCTTCTTTGACATAGTCAATTTCTGTACCCGAATTGCTAAACTGAATTTTATGATCTAGGACTGCAACATAGCCAATCTCGGCTACTGCTCTTAATTTGAATTTGTCAGAGTTGGTCGCAACATCGCTTTGAGTGACCTGTGCAGAAGCAGTCGTAAAAGTGAGTAAAAATACACATAAAACCAATATTGGCTTTTGAAAGATGTTCATAGAATTTTTACTTCATAACTATTGAGGAAATAATATTGTTCGTATGACTCTTATTTATATTTCAAAAGTTTTTAATTGCATTCGTATATAAAATTAAAAGGAGATTGTCGTACAAAAAGCGATTATTGATTTTTACGTAATTCTTGTAAAAATTTATTGGCAAAAATAAATTCATTGAGCAGCTCATTATCGGTATATAGAATTTCCTTACTACTTCCTTCCCAGATTTTGAGTCCTTTTCTAAGGTAAGTTACCTGTTCCCCAATTTCCATAACAGAGTTCATATCGTGTGTATTGATGATGGTAACAATGTCATTTTCTTTAGTGATTTCTCTAATGAGTTGATCAATTTTTAAAGCTGTTTTGGGATCTAAACCAGAGTTGGGTTCATCACAAAAAAGGTATTTGGGTTCTAAGACAATAGATCTAGCGATGCCGACCCTTTTCATCATACCACCACTAATCTCGGAAGGTGCTTTGTCGTTGTCGCCATCTAATCCTACTCGATCCAATACATAATTGACCCGATTTTCTTTTTCTTTTTTGGTCATATTGGTAAACATATCTAAAGGGAAACGGACATTACCCTCAACGGTCAGAGAATCAAAGAGCGCACTACCTTGAAAGAGCATTCCAATTTTTCTACGAACAGCTTTTCGTTCTTTTTTACCCAAAGCACCAAAATTCACATCATCGTACCAAATGGTACCATCTGTTACTTCCATCAAGCCAATCATACATTTGATGAATACCGTTTTACCAGACCCACTTTGTCCAATAATCAGATTGGTTTGCCCCGACTCAAAAGTGGTTGAAATGCCATTGAGAACGTGGTTGTCGCCAAAAGATTTATGGATGTTTTCTACTCTTATCATTTTTAGTGTTTAGTTCTTGTGTTGCTTATTTTTTTGCTCGGTGTAAAATGCTTGCTGTGTTTTCTGTATTCTGTTTGGTGTTCTGTACTTTATTAAGTCCAAAAGTGAGCAAAGCGAACGGTCCAAAAGCAATGCGAAGCAAGCGGTCTAAAAGCAACGTTCCGAAGGAACAAGCGGTCTAAAAGCGCAGCGGTCTACAATAATATCGCTGCAATCAAATAATCGGCAATTAGGATTAATATACAACTGTTTACTACAGCTCTGGTACTTGCCGCACCTATTTCCAAAGCTCCTCCTTTTACATAATAGCCCTGATAACATGAAACAGAAGTAAGGAGAAAAGCAAATATGGTGCCTTTGATGAGCATCATAACCACATTAAAAGGTTCAAACCAAGTATACAATCCACGATAAAATTCTTCCTTAGGTACTTCACTTGCGACAGAAGCAATCAGTCCTCCAGTAATGCCCAGACCTGCTGCTAAAATTACCAAAAAAGGTATAATGAAAACAGCGGCAATGATTTTGGGAGCGATTAAGTAAGAAGCCGTATTAACGCCCATAATTTCCAACGCATCAATCTGTTCAGTTGTTCGCATACTTCCCAATTCCGAAGCGATGTTGGAACCGACTTTCCCAGCTAAGATCAGACAGGTAAAGGTGGGTGCCAGTTCAATGATCATCATATCTCTAACGATGTATCCAATAAACCAAATAGGCGTGAGCTGTCCATCGAGTTGATAAGCAAATTGTACAGCAGTTACGGCCCCAATAAATAAAGAAATGACTCCAACGATTAGTAGAGAACCAACCCCTATTTGATTCATTTGGCGAATGGTCTCCTTCCAGTACATACCAATCTTTTCGGGTTTGCTGTTAAAAAGACTGCCAAGCATCATAAAATAACGACCTAAGTGAAACAATGATTGCATGTTGGATTAAATGTTTTGTGTATCAATTAAATTATTTCTTACAGCAAAAGCCACCAATGCCGCAGAATTTTTAGTAGCTGTTTTACTTAAGAGGTTGCTTCGATGTCCTTCAACGGTTCTAGGACTAATGAATAATTTTTCAGAAATTTCGTTGTTGTTTAAGCCCTCGCAAATTAAGGTTAATATTTCTTTTTCCCTTTTAGTTAACTCTGTTTTATTAGAGAAAGTTGGACTTTTCTTTTTTTGAGAGCCAGTACGCATACTTTTTAATAGTACTTGAGTTGTATTAGAATTAAAATATTGGTTTTGTTCCATTACCGTTATAATGGCCTCAATCATTTCAGCAGGATCTGTATTTTTTAGCAGATAGCTATTGGCGCCCTCATTAATCAAGTGGACAATAAATTCCTCCTCATCCTGCATTGTTAGAATAATAATTTTAATTGAAGGGAATTTTTCCTTTAATTTTTTAGTGGTGTCAATGCCATTCATCACTGGCATATTCAAATCCAGTAGTACAACATCGGGAAGTTGTTTTAAGTTTTTGAGTTTTTTGAGCAGAACCTGCCCGTTTTCAGCATCCCCAATTACCTCAATTTCCTTATATCCTTTTAACAATGACATTAAGCCTACCCTAAACAATTGGTGATCGTCTATTAGCATAACCCGAATGGGACGTTTTTCTTCCATTTTTATAATAGTTTCCACAAATATAAACCTAACTAGCCTGATTTTAGAATAGAAGCCAAAGAGATGGGTAAAAACGGGTGTTTATATATGGTTGTTAACAATAAAAAAGCCCATTTGCTTATTGCAAATGGGCTTTCTATAAAGGGGGAAGTTAGCTGTAAGGGCAGGATCGCTCGGGCGACCCCGTCGAACCTACAAGGAGAAGTTAGTTCTACTTTTGAAACTAAGAACTAATTGTTCAACCTTTACAGTATCATATTATTGCTGTAAGGGCAGGACTCGAACCTGCAAGGAGAAGTTAGTTCTACTTTTGAAAAGAAGAAGAAATAATTGTTCAAGTGAACACTTATTTCATCATCAATGTGAAATAGAATTTATCCCATAATCTCCACCCTCGAGACAAGAGGGCGTGGCTGCCAAATTTCACCACCTTACAATAAAGTATTTTAATTATTTAAAGAAGCATGACCTATTTAAAATTAAAATACAAAAACACTCAAAAAACAGCTGTAAGGGCAGGACTCGAACCTACAAGGAGAAGTTAGTTCTACCGAAATAGAATTTGTCCCGATATCTCCACCCCCGAGACCAGAGGGCGTGGCTGCCAAATTTCACCACCTTACAATATTAATCGATTTTATAAAATTGATGAATAAATGCTGTTTCTATGGGCATTTTCATAAATTTACAGTCGATTATATGAAATAATATTAATGAACAAAAATTGCTGTAAGGGTAGGATCGCTCGGGCGACCCCGTCGAACCTATAAAGAGAAGTTAGTTCTACTTTTGAAAAAAAAGAAGAAATAATTGTTCAACCTTACAGTATAATATTTTAGTAAGAAACACATCTCTTGTTTAAAACTAAAATATAGCTGTAAGGGTAGGACTCGAACCTACAAAGAGAAGTTAGTTCTACTTTTGAAAAGAAGAAGAAATAATTGTTCAAGTGAACACTTATTTCATCATCAATTAAAATAGAATTTATCCCATAATCTCCACCCTCGAGACAAGAGGGCGTGGCTGCCAAATTTCACCACCTTACAATATTATTAAAAATCAATGAACGTTTGTTCCTTTTTACAATACAAAGATAGCATCAACTTGAATTAAATTGCAAGTTTATTAATAAAATAAAAGAATATTTACGATATTCGTATTTATAATACATATTTTATAACAAAATCATAAAACAACATACTTTTAATGGACAAAAATTTACAAATTGATAATCTGGATAGACAGATTTTAGCTATCTTGATAGAAGATGCTAGAACACCTTATACCGAAATAGGTAAAAAACTGTTTGTTTCGGGCAGTACGGTTCATGTTCGAATGAATAAAATGGAAGAAATGGGCATTATTAAAAGGCACCAATTGATTGTTAATTACAAAAAGCTGGGCTTTGATGTAACTGCATTTTTAGGAATATTTCTTACGAAAAGCTCTATGTATGATAAAACAATGGAGCAACTTAAGCAAGTTTCTGAAATAGTCTCTTTGCATTATACAACAGGTTCTTATAGTATGTTTGCAGAAATAGTCTGTCGAGATACTATGCATTTGAGAGAGGTTTTACACGATAAAATTCAAGCCATTGAGGGGATTTCAAGAACCGAAACCCTTATTTCGCTAGAAGAAAGTATTAATAGGCCATTGGAAATGTTGGGTAATAATAAATTATAACAGATAAGAATGAAGGTATTTTTGATATTATTGGCTGCATTGGTTTATTGCGGTTTAAATGCTCAGGATTTTAATTATAAAGTTTTATCCGACAATTTAGGCATAGAGGAGAATTGTATCAATGATATTATTCAGGATCACAAAGGCTTCTTGTGGTTGGCGACTTGTTCTGGATTAAAGCGTTTTGATGGATATTCGCCTAAGCAGTATTTACAAAGTACTAGAGGAGAGAATGGTTTGAAAAGTCAGGTATTCAGCTGTTTATTTGAGGATAATAAAAATCGATTGTGGATAGGTTCTTCTTATTCTGGATTTTATTATTACGACTCAAACAAAGAAACTTTTGTACAGTACGCTAATGATTCCAACAATATGAATAGTTTGGGCAACAACAATGTTTGGTGTATGACAGAGGATCGTTATGGCAAACTTTGGATTGGAACAGAAAAAGGACTGGACTGCTTTGACCCTGAAACTGAAAAATTCATTCATTTTGAACACAATCCTAAAGACAAACGTAGTTTGGGCAATGATTATATTGTTTCAGTTGCAGAATCTAAAGACGGAATCTTGTGGATAGGCAGTGAATCGGGATTAAACAGATTGGTTCGTAAAAAAGATGGCTCACCAGATTTTTTTGTCAGATATTCGATTGCACCAGATGATTTTAATGAAACCGATTTTCTTCGACACAATTATATTCATAAGATTGTTCCATCTAATATTAAAGAGAACATTCTTTGGGTAGGTACGAGTATTGGGTTGAAAAAAATACAATACGATATAGATGATTTGTTGGCGATAAATTTTCAGACATACTATCAAGCCAATGAGGGTAAGGAAGGTCTTTTACATCCTTTTATATCTGATATCATAGAAGACGAAAGTGCATCTATTCTATGGGTTGCGACCTACGATGGGCTGAATATTTATGATTTAAAAGAGCAAAAGTTTTATGTTTTTAATGGCAACAACAATGCACTGTCTAATAATGAAGTAAAGTCAATTTGTAAAGATGCTTCTGGGATATTGTGGATAGGGACTTTTAAAGGATTAAATAGGGTTGAATTAAAAGAAAATGTTTTTAGACATATTTTTTTAACGAATAAAGAAAAAAATTCTAATAATATAATAACCAGTATAGCAGCCAGTAAATATAAAGAAGGTTTTTGGATTGGACTGCGAGGTGGTGGTATTGGTTTTTTGCCTATAGAAGAGAATGAACTAAATCCTGCAAATATTCGCAATTTTACTCTTCAAGTAAAAAGTAATACTAAATTGGCGGGATTTATAGCCGATATTGTAGTAGATGATAACGGAGAAATATGGATAGCAACAGATGGTGCAGGTTTGTTGCACTTGAATGAGCAAGCAATACTTGATGGAGAAGCAAACAGTTTGTTTGCAGAGCAGTTGTCAAATGAAAATGGTTTGCAGGATGATTATTTGAAAACACTGATTCAATCTTCTGATGGTGCTATTTGGTTTGGGTATTGGGACAAAGGAATAGGACGGTATAATCCAACGACAAAGTCATATCAACATTTTTCAAGTACAACTGATTTTAAGATAGACTTAGAAAAGTTTCCCATTGTCCATTTAATAGAAGTGAAAAAATCAAAAAAAATCTATTTATGGGCAGGAACTAGGGGGGGAGGCGTTTATCAAATGAAGTATGATAACGATAGATTGTTACTCATGAATCATTATCAAACGATGGGCGAAGATAGTACTGGTTTGAGCAATAACTTTATCAATTGTTTTTATCCTGTTAATAAAACCAATCTTCAAGAAGATTCTGATGTCGTATTGGTTGGAACAGGAAATGGTTTAAATGTTTTAGATATTTCTGAGAACCCTAAACCTTTTTTTGGAGATAGCACGTTACTTGATAATAAAATTATTCAATCAATTGCTGTAGATGAAAATGGGGTATACTGGATCAGTACAAAAAGTGGGATTTCTTCGCTAGAAATGATAGATGGGAAACCATATATAAATGAATACGATGATAAAGATGGGCTGAAAAATAAATTTTATTATGATGAATCAGTTGGTGTAGGGGCAAATGGAGACTTACTGTTTGGTGGATTTGATGGAATCAGCTGTTTCAATCCAAATGAAATAAAAATAGATACTGTTCCGCCTAATATCGTTATAACAGAATTGTTTTTATTTAATAAGAAAGTTGATGTTTCAAAAACTGACAATGAATCAGAAAATATTTTAGAAAAAAGTATAGAAAATACACAAGAAATAAAGCTTGATTATAATGAAAATTTTATCTCTTTTTCATTTACTGCGCTTAAGACCCCCGAACCTCAGAAAGTAAAATACGCTTATAAATTGGAAGGTTTTGACAAAAAATGGATTTTTACCAATGCCAGTCAACGTACAGCACATTACACCAATCTGCCGTCTGAAAATTTCTCTTTCAACGTTAAAGCTGCCAATGGTGATGGGATTTGGAGTCAGCAACAGTCCATTGATATCGACATAGAACCTCCTTTTTGGAAAACGCCTTTGGCTTATTTTATTTATGCATTGCTTTTTGGATTGATATTATATAGTATTTTGCGATTTTATAAAATGCGAACATTGCTGGCCCATGATTTAGCCATAGAGAAAGTTGAGCGAGAGAAATTAGAGGAATTGAACAAATTAAAATTAGAATTTTTTACCAATATTTCTCACGAATTAAGAACCCCTCTTACCCTTATTATTAGTCCTCTAGAACAATTGATGTTAGAGAGAAAACACCTTCCTGAAAATTTAGGTGTTTTAGAGAGAATTGGTCGTAATGCCAATCGTTTGTTAACGATGGTCAACGAGTTGTTAGACATTCGAAAAAGCGAATCGGGACTGTTACAACTCAAAAAGGAAGATCGTGGTTTTATAAAATATATTGAAGACATCGTGTTTTATTTTAAGGGATTGTCAGAGAATGAAGGTGTGAAATTGTTGTTTGATACAAACCAAAGTGAGATTGTATTAAACTTTGATGCACTTCAATTAGAAAAAGTTTTTTTCAATCTATTGTCTAATGCCTTTAAACATACTTCTAGTGGAGATACTATTGAAATAAGGATTCAACAGAGGAATAAAGACCACATTTTGATCTCTGTAAAAGATACAGGCGCAGGTATTTCAAAAGAAGAATTGCCCTATGTTTTCGATCGGTATTATCAAGCAAAGTCTGACTCTTCTATGATTCGGAAAAAAGGAACAGGGTTGGGTCTTGCTTTGGCAAAGAATATTGTTGAGGTACACGATGGTAGGATTTGGGTAGAAAGCGAGTTGGGAGAAGGAACTTGTTTTTACTTTACCTTGCCTATTAAGGAACTTGAAATGCTAAAAGCTCAAAAGGATTTGATAGCAAATCAAAATACTGAGTTGACGGAAGTTTCAGAATTGGCTAATGCTAAATCTCAAGTATTGGTTGTAGAAGACAATGAAGACATAAGGGCTTATATTCTAGAGCATTTTAAGTTGGATTATGAAGTAATTGAAGCGAGTGATGGAGTAGAAGGGTGGGAGAAAACACACAAAGAAATGCCCGATTTGATTGTAACTGATATTGCAATGCCTAGAATGGATGGCATTGAGTTTTGTAAGAAGGTTAAAACGACAGTAGCCACCAGTCACATTCCTGTAATCTTATTAACAGCTCGAAACGCCCATGTTTTTAAGGTAGATGGATTAGAGTCTGGTGCCGATGATTATATTGCAAAGCCTTTTAATATGCAATTGCTCAAAATCAGAATTGCCAATATAATACTTTCAAGAAAAAAGATGGCAGAGAAATACAGTCAGCAAATCGAAACCAAAACGTTGTCTGTTACACCTTCAATAAAAAGCGAAAATAGGGAAAGTGTTTTTATCGGGAAAGTAAAAGAAGTGATTACTGAAAATATTGGAAATTCCGAATTTATGGTTGATGATTTGGCAGCGGCACTTTTTGTTAGTCGAATGCAACTTTATAGAAAATTAAAATCATTGACAGGTAAAACACCTATCCAATTGATTCGTAAACTTAGACTGCAAAAGGCTGTTGAACTTTTACAAACGAAAGAGTATAATGTATCTGATGTGACTTATCAAGTAGGGTATAATGACCTTAAATCTTTTAGAGAACAGTTTAAAAAAGAATATGGAGTGACGCCGAAAGAATACAAGAATTGATTATCAATAGGTCGAATATTTCGACATCACTGTAGCGAGTATTTATGAATGTGCGCTACAGTGATATTGAAATATTACTCAGATCATCACTATTTTAATTTTTAATCATCAAAGGTTTGGCTGCAAATTTGTTAGCAGATTGAATTCGCAGCCAATATAATGCAGTTGGTAAAGAAGCAGGAATATTTACTTGAAATTCATCATCTGATAGCTCTTTGATTGGTTCAATGGTTTGTATTAATTTACCAGCTATATCAAAAATACCAATCGAATAAGCTTCATTGGTTGGGAAACCTTGAATAGAAACCAATCCGCCTGCTTCCGCAGGGTTTGGTGACATCTTAACCATTATATCAGTATCTAGTTTTTCTATTCCGACAATCGGTTCGGTGTCAACAATAAATGCCGCATCCCAATAGAGTTCAGGTATTTGTAAAGTCAGCTTTCCATTGGCTGTTGTTACTTCTTTAGTTGTTAAGTTTACACCTGTTAAACAATCAAACCAACTGACCACATAATCTCCATTTTCAAAATTGTCTATGGCAATTGTTCCATCAGTTATGGCATCGGGAATTCCATTGTTGTTTACAAATTGGTGATTGTATTCACTGTTTAATACCCAACCAGCTGCCAAATTATCGTCAACGGATTTGAGGACATAAGCATTTATGGTAGAGCCCAAATTAGAAAAAGAATAATTGGCAATGGTGATCCAATCAATCCCTGTATTATCAACTAAAATACTGTGTTGCCCACTAGGAATTATTATTTCATAAGTTGTATTGGTTGAAGCTGTTTCATCTAGTACTTCTTCGCCATCCAACCAAATAGTTATTTTTGCTCCTTCACTTTTTTCTCCGCCCGTTGTAACTTTAAAAGTTCCAGCTGTTGGATAATCAATTTGAAAATTGGGTGGATTTCTAAGTTCTGTATTCCATTGTGAGCCATATAAAAATTGTCCTAAAGTAGGGTTTGCAGGTGTTGTTACTCCTGTTTGGCTTATAGAAATAGCACTGTCAGAATCAGCACCCCAGCCAGCTCCAGGTGTAAGGTCTAAATCACCTTCTGACCCACTAATGATTGCTGAAGTTGGACTCATTTTTTTATCGGAAAAAGGCACTAGTTCTGCGTATTGAGCGACACCAGAAAAATGATAATACAAATCATTTGGGTGAATGTAATTGTCCCACCACCAAGTCATAGCTGTTCCCATACCACCACTCATTAAAGCACCCCACAATGCATTGTGAATGTGAATGCCATCGGGGTCGGTATTGGCAAGGCTAGACGACCCGCCCAAACCAAATTCGCCAGTAAGGGTTGGCTTGCCAAATTGCGTCAAATAATCTTGTACACCACCTGCCAATATTCTTTCTATGTTGGGGACATTGTTGTAAAAATGAGTTTGAGTGATGTCCATCTCAGGATTTGCCCATACCTCAGTACCTTTATCATCATGGGCATAACTTGTTGTAACCAAATGGTCGTAAGGATCAATTGATTTTATATAAACCGCCATTTCATCATGCCAATCTGCGATAGCTTCTTTGTGCGTTTCATAATTATCTGTCCATTCTACTTCGTTAAATAATTCCCAAGCCATGATACTACGAGCATAACCCCAACGTGCCACGATGTAGCGAATCCTGTTTTTAGTATCTTCCTTTGCTGCTTCATTTGTAAAGAAATCCCAAGTATTTTCACACATGCCACCGTTGGAAGCATTATAAGGAGAATCGTTCCAATTGGGATTTACATTAGATGAAACCTGTCCGTGGTGTTGAAGACACAGCATGATGTAAACGCCATTTTCGGCGCTGTAATCAAAGAGCCAATCCTGATAACGACTGTTGCTTTGTTTATATCTTCTGAGTCCTTCAAAATCATTCCAACCATTTTCCCATTCTATTCCAAGTCCCCAATGTGCATGCCAAACCCTAATGAAATTACCGCCATGAAACGCCAATTTATCTAGCCAGGTTCTATAATTGACCACCGCATTTCCATTTTGCCAACCCATATTTTCACCAACTAAAATCAGTTGTTCGCCATTATCGAGTTCTAGATAATTACTGTTGTTTGTTCGTGCATAACCTTTGTTTTCCTCTTGTGTGGACGCAATGCATTCAAAAGTTTGAACTTCCAATGTATTGCTGCCGTTGTTGTCATTTGTACTTACTTGATAAGTCCATTGCCCTATTTCATTAGGGGCAAAACGAACCTTAAATTGACCATCTCCAACAGGTGTAAGGCTTCCATTGGTTTCATTTAAATCATAATCTTGCATGAAAAAACCATCAACTGTTTTTTGATTGCCAGATGGACTGGTAAAAACAGCAGTAACGTTTACTTCATTGTAATCATACGGATTTACATAAGCTAGGTCTTCAGTTAAAACTACTTCAAACTTTTCATATTTGCCAATGTTTTGTGCTTGGAGGGTATTGGCAATAATAAAACAAAATAATAAAAATGAAAATTGGTAATGTATAAAAGAGATGAATTTTTTCATGTTGAGTTGAAATTGAATGAAGTGTTTTATTAAAAAAAATACTGTGAGAAGTATAGTTCCAATTAAATGGATGTATAAAAAGAGGAATTGATTATAGAACCAATTCCTCTGACTAAATCATTAAAGTTTAACTTGAGTTTGATCTCTCAAACTCAAGTTAAATTGTTTCCCATACTAGTGCTTCATCTAGTTGATTCTGTCGGTTGATTTTGCGATATTTTACGTTGACCTTCGTTGAACATACTCGGCGTATCGCTGCTATGTCGAAGTGTCGAACCACTCCGTTTTTCGCCTTGTTCAATGTGAAAATTTCATCAAAACCTACCTGACACTATTAACTTGATGAAGCACTAATAGATATTACATGAATTTTACCGTATGAACGACTTGTAATTTTAAGACTTCTACACGGTTTTTGTGATTGATGTTGACAAAGTACATTCCTGGTGTCAATCTTTCTGTATCAAGTTCAATAACCTGATTGCCCTGTTGAATATCAATCTGCTTTTCTAGGATGGTTTGTCCCAAAATATTGGTGATTTTCACATTGCCATTTTCAAGGTGTTGATCCGAATCAATATAGAGTTGCGTTGGCTGATTCATACTGGCAGGATTTGGAGCCAATTTTGTTCTTACGCCTATAGAAGATAAATTTTCTATTCCACCAGGTTCTTCTCCTACTGTAAGTTCAACATCTGTTTTCCCACACAACTGGATTTCATCGTACCAAACGGTATAGGCTGCTGTAAAATCGGCATTCCAACGTTGTGCCTTCATTTCAACAAAAGCATTGTTAAAATCTTCATCGGCAATAAAAGTAACACTATAGTTTCTCCACTCATTAGACACAATCATGAAATTCCCGTGAGCAGGTTCTTTCCAATCGGTGTCTCTTACTGCACGTGTATAAACTTGGAGTGTATCTCCAGCAGGAACATTAGATCTAGCCCAAAGGGTTAAAGTATATTCTTCACCCTCAATTAAGTTAAACCTATCGGCAAAACGATGGTGTAATTCGGCAACACTGTGGTTTTCTGGTACATCTATTCTAATGGAATTGGCTCCTTCATAAGGCAAAACAGAATCAAAAACCCACTCAGCTAAGACCTCTTCATCACTTCCATCCCAAGTTTCCCAACCTATTCCGTCGTTGTCCAAATCAGCATCGGTAAAAGCAAAAACCATATTGGCAGCACAAGAAGTTAGCGTATCCAAACGCCCAAAATCATAAACCTCTGGAATTTCCTCTCCACTTCCTGGTTCTTCATCGGTTTCACAAATAGCCACTTCGTCTAACCAAACATCGTATGCTCCAGCGGCACCATCTGTAAAAACTTTCAATTCAATATGAATGTCGTCTCTACTGGTTTCATTGGTAAAAATGAAAGAGTATTCAGCCCATTCATTAGAAATGGTAAATTCATCGTTTCCAATAGTGGTCCAACCATCAAATTCATCTTTTACCCAAGCTTGGACACCTGCACTACTCAAAGAGCTTTTTGCCATAAAAGAGACCTTGTAGTTTTGACCTTCTACTACAGGAGATACTTGTGGGCGACTGTTGAACTCTCCCGTTCCAGTTAAGTCAGCCGTAGGTTTTAATACACTGATTAGTGCACTACCCGAAGCAACAGCAGCATCTGTACTGGCACTAAAAGCATAATCCGTTTCGTCTCCACCATGCCAGTTTCCCCAATCATTTATACCATCTTCAAAGCCAGGATTGCCTACAATATTGTCTTCACAAGTTGCTGTAGTTGGGTTAAATGGACAAATAGCGATTTCATCGAAAAAGACAGAATAAGGTTCAAAATTTTCATTAAAAACCTTAAGTTCAATGTGAATATCTTCTCTGTCAGCATCTGCTTGGAAAGAAGTAGAGTATTCTGCCCAGTCGTCTGTAATGGTCATGTCTGTATTATAAAGAGTAAACCAGCTATCAAACTCATCTTTTACCCAAACCTGAATATTGGTTGCAGGTAATGAGCTTTTGGCAGCAAAATTGATTTCATAAAATTGTCCTGCTGTAACTGGAATCACCATACCACGGTTGTTGTATTCAGCCGCACCTGTTGAAATCATATCACTGCTGATGAGTGTTTCCAATACTGCAGAGCTGTCACCAAAATAAGCATCGTTGCTGGCATAAAAAGCAAAAGCTTCTTCGGTTCCACCGTGCCAGTTCCACCATTCCGCTAATCCTTCTTCAAAACTAGGATTTGAAACGAGATTGTCTTCACAAGTAGCATCAGTTGGTGTATTGTCACAAACAGCAGCCTCATCAAATAAAATAGTATAAGGCATTTCCATTCCTTCTGTGTACGCCTTCATTTCCAAATGGATGTCTGCTCTATCCATTTCAGAGACAAACTCCATGGTTATAACTTGCCAATCGGTTCCTACCGTAAAAAATTCATTAGCCAAGGTAAACCAGCCATCATTTTCGTCTTTTATCCACAAAGAAACCATTGCATCGGCTACCGAACTTTTAACAGCTACACTTGCAGTATAAGGAACACCAGCAATTACAGGAATAGTCATAGGACGATTGTTGAATTCACCACCTTGGAAACTGGTCAAATCGCTTGATGGAACCAACACATTGATGGCAACGCTGCTGTCGCCAGCATAAGCATCATCGCTCATTGTGAAACCATAAGCATCGGGATTGTTGTCATGCCAATTCCACCAATCGGTCATACCCGTTTCAAAATCACCATTGGTAATCAAATTGTTGGCACATTGTGAAAATCCATTAGCCTGTCCTATGGTACAGAGTAAAAGAAAAATAAAAAGTAATCGTTTTTTCATGATTATGATTTTATAATTTTAATTAAATGTTTTTTAAAATTTTGAGAGGGTTTATTTTTTGCTAAGATAAAATCAGTTTGTGCTTCCCATCGTCGGTAAACTGTTCAAAAAGCGGGTGTATTTGTAACACTTACCCTATTAGTGTATGTTTTACCCCTTACTAATGTTGAATATCCCCCCTGTTGTGTAGAAAAAATACTTTCAAATTTGCTCAACATTAACAATCAACTGCACAAGCCCACTAAATCTTAATTTCTGAATTTGCACTAAACATTAACTGTATGAAAAATAGATTCTTCAAAACACACACACTTTTTTTTGGTCATATATTAACATTGTTGCTTATTAGCCAAAGCATCTTTGCTCAATCTCTCAATGTAAAAGGAAAGGTTTCAGATGCTACCAACGAACCATTGATTGGTGTGACCATTGTATTAGAAGGAACAAGCCAAGGGACAGTATCTGACTTTGATGGCAATTTTGAGCTAAAGGCAAATACAGGCGACATACTGGTGTTTAGTTATATTGGTTACCTTGAGAAAAAAGTGACGGTTGCCAATGAGGCATTTTTAGACATTATCTTAGAATCCAACTCTCAGTTAATCGATGAGGTCGTTGTCATTGGATATGGTCAAAGTCGAAAAAGTGATTTAACAGGTTCTGTGGCTTCTATAAAAGCGGAAGACTTGAGTAAAACCACCATTACAACGGTTGAACAAGGTCTACAAGGTAGAATTGCGGGTGTTAATGTAACACAGGGCGATGCCGCACCAGGAGCCGGAATCAGTATTGAAATTCGAGGAACCAACTCCATATTGGGTGGAAACCAACCCTTATATGTCATAGATGGTATTCCAATAACCAATCCACAGGCTTCGCAAGGCAATTTGGGCGCATCTGAACCCAATAATCAAATTATTTCCAATACCAATGTGTTGGCAACTTTATCTCCATCAGATATAGAAAGCATAGAAATTCTCAAAGACGCTTCCGCTACAGCTATTTATGGTTCGAGAGGAGCAAATGGGGTCGTCATTATTACCACCAAAAAAGGAAAGGAAGGAAAAGGGAAGGTTTCATTAAATTTATCTTACGGTACTTCTCAGGTCATCAATCCAATTGAGTTACTCAATGCCGAACAATTTATGGATTATCAAAACAAGGCTTACGCCAATGCAGGTATTCCAGTAGAATCTTTTCCGTGGGCGCCCGACAGCATTCAAAATCCAGCACAACCAAGTATTTCACAAGTATTGGCTTTGGGATCGGCGGCCGAAGTAGATTGGCAAGATGCCATTTTTCAAACAGCCGCATTAAAAGACTATCAGTTGGGCTTTTCGGGTGGTAATGAAAAGGGCAGCTATTCTGTTTTACTTAACTATCTAGACCAAGAAGGTGTCATTATTGGCTCTCAATTTAAAAGAGGTGGTCTTCGAACTAATTTGAGTTATGAGGTTAATAAAAGAGTACGGGTAAGTGGAAATTTAGCTGTTACTCGTTCTCAAAATAGTTTGGTCAGAACCTCTACCAATACCACACAGACATCGGGCGGTATTATTCGGTCTGTTTTGAATTATACGCCTATAAGAGCCTTGAGCAAAAACGAAGACGGAGCGTTAGAGATTGTGGGAGCCAATTCGGAAGACGATCGTTTTGAGGACCCAACTTTTTTCCAGCTCTATGGAGCAAATCCTCTAAGATATACCGATGAAGTAACCGAATCACACAATTTCACCAGAGTTATAGGAGGCGTAAACACCACCATTGATTTGTTTGCCGGCATTAAAGCCGATTTTCGTTTGGCAGCCAATTATATTGATCGTAAAAACAACTCCTATTATCCAAGAACGGTTTCTGAAGGTTTTGGATTAAATGGTTTGGCAGTTGTTTCTAGCAACGAGTTTTTAAATTTAATTAATGAAAATTTGCTTCGATACAACAATCAATTTGGTTTGTCAAGGGTAGAAGCTTTGGTCGGTTATACGTATGAAACCAACAGAGATTACTGGATCAACAATGAGGCAAGAGATTTTCCAGACGATGTGTTGGGTTATTTCGCCCTACAGAATGGATTGTCTCATGTTCCAACCAGAACCAATACAGCTACTTGGAAATTGGCTTCTTATTTAGGTCGATTGAACTATATTTTTAATGAAAAATATTTGTTGACCGCCACCTTTAGACGAGATGGTTCCTCAAAATTTGCTGCCAACAACAAATGGGCACCTTTTTACTCATTTGCTTTGGCTTGGAGACTGAGCCAAGAACCTTTTATCCAAAACATCGAAGCAATTTCAAGTATGAAACTTCGATTGAGTTATGGCGAATCGGGCAATCAAGCCATCAGTCCTTATCAGTCTTTGGCGACCATACAAGGAGTGAGTACTTCTTTTAACAATCAATTGGTTTCGGGAGCAATTGAAGGACGTTTGGAAAATGAAAATCTCCGCTGGGAAACCACCTCACAAATAAACCTAGGTTTTGATGTTGAGTTGTGGAATGGAAGACTCTTTTCAACCTTCAATTATTATCAAAAGCAAACCGAAGATTTACTTCAACAAATTACGTTGGCTCCCAATACTGGTTTTACCAATGCCTTGATCAATGCAGGAAGTATAGAAAACAAAGGTTATGAAATTGAGTTGGGTGCTTTGCCTGTAAAAGGCGCTTTAATCTGGGAAGTCAACGGAAACATCTCGGTCAATAGAAATCAAATAATAGAACTGGGTGAAGTCGAGGAGCAATTTGCCGATCGCTTAGGTGCAGGAAATGGATTGGCAGTATTTCCTTTTATCCAAAAACCAGGTGTTCCCATTGGTGCTATTTACGGATATGAAGAAGACGGCATTTTTCAAAACGAAGAAGAAGTCGCAGCTTTTATTGATGCACAATCAGACGCTGCTGTTGGACAAATTAAATACAAAGACAACAACAACGATGGTGTTATTACCGACGAAGACCGAACCATCATTGGTGACACCAATCCAGATTTTATTTGGGGGATTTCCAATAATTTTAGCTGGAAAGGCTTTGATATGAGTTTTCTCTTTCAAGGAGTCGTTGGAGCAGACATTATCAATACCCTAAGCATCCGCTTCCATAATTTAGATGGTCGTAGGAACATTCCGGTTTCTGTTTATGAAAGTGCTTGGGATGGAGAAGGGAGTTCCGATAATTTTAGACAAATAAATTTGAACAACGGAAATACTCGTTTCTCGGACAGATACATTGAGGATGGAACCTATGTTCGTTTTAAAAACATACAGTTGGGCTATACTTTCAATGCAGCAAATCTTGAATGGATGTCAAATGCAAGGTTGTACATCAATGCAGTAAATCTATGGACACAAACCGATTACACAGGTTACGATCCAGAAGTAAGTGCTTTTTCTAGTGCTGCTATGCGTGGTGTTGATTTGGGAAATTATCCACAAGCAAGAACCTTTATATTCGGCTGTAATCTTACTTTTTAAAGAATGTTTTGAAGTTTGAGGACTTTTAGTTGCTGTAAAACTCCTAATTCTGTATCCCTTAATTCACAAAGTTTCTTTGTTTTACCATAAAAAATATCATAAAATGAAATACACTTTTTTATTCTTCATAATAGGCCTCTTTTTGTTCTCTTGTAACGATGAATTTTTAGAAGAAGAGGTATACACCTTTCAGGCACCAAAAGATTTTTATAGTAATGCTTTAGAAGTAAAAGCTGCAGCCAATGGCATGTACGATGCCTTGATGACTTGGGAGCTTTGGGTTTTTCCTGCTTGGGGATGTGTTGCATTAGAGAACGACGATATGTTGGGCTTAGATTGGATCAGTGGGGGCTATATTGGCAGTCAAAATGGACAGTGGTATATAGAGCGACCTTGGGAGGGTTTTTATCAGGTTGTCAATAGAGCAAACAATGTAATTGATCGAGTAACAGCAATAGATTTTTTAACCGAAGATCAAAAAAATGCGGCAATGGGACAAGCACATTTTATGCGAGGTTACTGTTATTTTGAAATTGCAAGGAGATTTGGTGATGCGCCCATTAGAACCAAGTCTTACAATCCCAATACCGACTCACCCAATTTAGAACGATCTCCAGTAGAGACTGTTTATTTACAAGCAGTAGCAGATTTAGAAACAGCAGCGGGTTTGTTACCCAATAGTTTCTCCGAAGGCAATTACACAGAATCCGATAGAGGTCGCCCTACGGCTGCTTCGGCTTATGGCTTATTGACCAAAACCTATATGCAATTGGCAGGCGCACAAGTGGGCAACAGCAGCTATTATCAAGATGCCATTGTTGCTGCTCAGAAAGTGGTGGACTTAGCCAATAGTGGTTTCCCAAGTTTGGATCCAGCCTATGAAAATCTTTTTTCACAAGAATCACAAGATTTGAGCGATGAAATTTTATTCTCTGTTCAGGCGACACAAGCGCCAAACGAAGGACCAGAAATTCCGAGATACTATGTACCAGGCAACACCAATTTTGCAGGTGGAGGCGGACTTGGAGGTATAACAATGCGAGAAGATTTCTATGATACTTTTGAAGACGGTGATAAAAGAATTGAGTTTGGAACAGCGTTGTTTGGCGAATGGACCGACCTAAATGGAACACAATTTTATCACTTTAAAACACTACCGCAAAATGTAACAGGTATTTTAAACGAAGGAGTAACCGATAATGGTTTTGGTCGATTTGGAGACAATACTTATTTGTTGAGTGGAGGTGGAGAAGTAAGAGGAACCCCTCGAATCTATATTAAAAAATACATCGATCAAACTTCACAAGTGAAAGACGAAAACGGTTCCAATCCCATCATTCTTAGGTATGCAGATTTATTGTTACTCTTGGCGGAAGCCGAAAACGAAGTCAACGGTCCTACAGCTATTGCCTATGATGCCATTAATCAAGTTCGACAAAGAGCTGCTTTGGAGGACTTAGAAATGGGGTTGTCTACAGAAGCATTTAGAGATGCAGTACGCTTGGAAAGAAGACATGAGTTGTATGGAGAATTTCAGCGTCGTTGGGATTTATTGCGTTGGGGTATTTGGTTAGAAACGATGGAAGCAGCGAATAGACCAAGGTTAGAATATCAAAAATTATTTCCGATTTCTGCTTCGGAGCTTGCCTCTAATCGAATGATCAATGAGAACAATCCTGGTTGGTAAATGCTCATATCGGTTACCCGTCTAAAGTTGCGTAATATTTTTCCAAATCCACCCCTCGACCGCAGCGGCGGACCGTTACGCTCGAGGGGGTACGTGCAACGAAGCAGTTTGGCAACTTTAGACGGGTAACCCTCATATCTAGCATCTGTTGTTAATAAAGTCATTTTTAATTATTGTGGTTATGAATAAAATTAATTACCTGAAAACAGGATATATAAAGTATTTGATAATGGTAATGGTCTTGGGGATTTTTTCTTTGTCGCTGTCCAATAAATCTATATTGTCAAGTATTAAAGTTGTAGATAAAAATGCCACCAAAGAAACAAAAGCATTGTTTTTAAATTTGAAAAAAATGGCAAAAGACCATGTGTTGTTTGGTCACCAAGATGATTTGGCTTATGGTGTAGGATGGAAAGATTGGCACAAAAAACGCTCCGATGTAAAAGACGTTTGTGGTCAATATCCAGCAGTTTTTGGTTGGGATATGAGTAAGCTGGGTAAAAGTCCTAAGAACATAGATAATGTCGATTTTGAACAAATGAAAAACTGGATGAAAGAAGCCTATAAAATGGGTAGTGTAAATACTTTTAGTTGGCATTTGGATCATCTGACAAACGATAAAACATCTTGGGATGTGGGTGAAAATGTAGTGGCGAGTATCATTCCTGGTGGCGAACACCATGATGTTTACAAAGCCAAGCTAGATGTGTTGGCGGCATTTATTGATGAACTTGAAGTAGGTTTTGTTTTTAAGAAAAAAATTCCTGTCATTTTTAGACCTTTCCATGAGCATACAGGAGGATGGTTTTGGTGGGGAGCTGATCATTGTTCGCCCGAAGAGTACAAAGAATTGTGGCGTTTTACAGTTACTTATTTAAGAGATGTGAAAGGGTTGAACAATATTTTATATGCTTATTCTCCTGATATTATAAACGATGCCGATCATTATATGGAATACTATCCTGGAGATGAATGGGTAGATGTTTTAGGATTGGACGATTACCACGATGTGGGACCAGATGGCAATATAGAGGATTTAACCCGAAGGCTTAGAATTGTAGTAGAATTAGCAGAGAGTCGTGGCAAAATTGCGGCTTTAACCGAAACAGGTTTTGAAAGTATTCCAGACGAAAAGTGGTGGACTGACAAGCTGTTGAATGCCATTGAAAGCGATGAAGTAGCTCGTAGAATATCTTGGTTATTGGTTTGGCGAAACGATAGAACGACTCATCATTACGCACCTTATCCAGGGCATAGTAGTGAATCTAATTTTAAAGAATTTTGTGCAAATCCTTTTACTGTCTTTCAAGAGGATCTTCCGAATGTTTATAAATTAAATTAGTAAAATGGAATTACATTCTCTTGACATAGCCATTATATTTTTATACTTAATCCTCACTATTTTTATTGGATTTTGGATTTCTAAAAAAGCTTCTACCAATTTGAAAAGTTACTTCTTAGGAGGAAATGATATTAAATGGTATTATTTAGGTTTATCCAATGCTTCTGGTATGTTTGACATCAGTGGGACTATGTGGATGGTTGGGCTGCTGTTTGTTTATGGGTTGAAAAGTGTTTGGATTCCTTGGCTTTGGCCTGTATTCAATCAAATATTTATGATGATTTTCCTCTCTATTTGGCTGAGGCGATCAGGTGTGATGACAGGGGCGGAGTGGATTCGTTTCAGATTTGGAGAAAGTAGGGGAGCCAATCTGTCCCACATCATAGTAGTGCTTTTTGCCATTGTGGTCGTTATTACCTATGTTGCTTATGGCTTTATAGGAATTGGCAAATTTGCAGCAGTTTTCCTTCCTTGGCAACTCGCTGCTGATCCACACACCAATGAGATTTTCTATGGCTTAATTTTTACCAGTATAACAGCCGTTTATGTTATTAAAGGCGGAATGTTTAGCGTGGTGTTTACAGAGGTTGTTCAGTATGTAATTATGACCATAGCGAGTATTGCCATTGGTTTTATTGCAATGAGTAAGGTTTCACCAGAATTACTACAACAATACATTCCAGAAAACTGGACCAATGTGTTTTTTGGTGCCAAACTAGATCTTGATTGGACAGGGATTCTGGACGCTGCCAACAACAAAATAGCAAAAGATGGATGGGAATTGTTTGGTATATTTTTTACCATGATTCTACTAAAGGGGGTGTTACAAAGTATGGCAGGACCTGCGCCCAATTATGATATGCAAAGGGTGCTTTCTACCAAAACACCTAAAGATGCTGCAAAAATGAGTGGATTGGTCAACTTGGTTTTGCTTTTCCCTAGGTATTTACTCATTACTGGATTGACCATTCTTGCCTTGGTCTTTTTTACCGATGAGTTGAAAGGAATGGGCAATCAATTGGATTTCGAACAAATTTTGCCTTTTGCCATTAAAAATTTCGTTCCAGTTGGTTTGTTGGGACTATTAATTGCCGGTTTGTTTGCAGCATTTATGTCATCTTTTGCTGCGTCTGTTAATGCGGCTCCAGCTTATTTGGTCAATGACATTTATAAGAGATATATCAATGGAGAGGCTTCTGATAAAAAATATGTTCGATTGAGTTATCTGTGTTCTATTGCAGTTGTTGTGGTTGGTACTATGTTTGGCTTCTTTTTAGACTCTCTTAATAATTTAATAGACTGGTTGGTCGCCGCTTTATATGGTGGCTATACAGCAGCCAATTTAATTAAGTGGTATTGGTGGCGATTCAATGGATATGGTTATTTCTTTGGCATGTTGGGAGGTATTTTGGCGGCACTTATTCTGCCTTATGCTTTACCTGATTTTACGGCATTAGAAGCTTTCCCTATCAATTTTATCATCTCTCTGTGTGGTTGTTTCTTAGGTAGTTTGCTAACCGAACCAGATGATGAAGAGGTACTTAAAAACTTTTATCGTAAAACCAGACCTTGGGGTTTTTGGAAACCCATACACGAAAAGCTGTTACTAGATTATCCTGATTTAGAAAAGAACAACGGGTTCGGAAGAGATATGTTCAATGTCGTAGTTGGTATTACTTGGCAAACATCGTTGACGATTTCCGCCATCTATTTTACCATTCAACATTGGACCGAGTTTTTTGTGTGCTTACTTGTAATTGTTGTCTGTTCGGTAATTTTAAAACTTAATTGGTACGATAAAATGGAAGATTATCCAGCTGATTTATTAAATGAATAGGGTGTTATAATTTGTGTGTTGGGTCTGATATACAGTCGTAACACCACACAGTATAATGCTCGACACTAGATATGAGACGTGAGATACGAGACTTTTGAAATTTGGCTACTCGCCTAAAGTTGCTGATTATTTTTTCTAAACCACCCCTCGACCGCAGCGGCGGACCGTTCCGCTCGGGGTTCGGACTGATCGTCCCCCGAGCGGAGCTGAGGGGTACAGGCAACGAAGCATTTCGGCAACTTTAGACGGGTAACCTGAAATTTTTAGAGTGTATTCAAAGCCAGTAGATTCTGAATACAAATGAATCTCAAGTCTCATATCTCACATCTTTTGTCTAGCATTATAATCACACATCTAAGTAGTCTGACAAAAATAACTTAACAATTCTCTGTCATTCTTTTGGTGACTTAATTGTTGTGATTTTTCCACGTAGCTAAGGCTATGCGGTAAAATAACGCCTCATAAGGCACTCAA
>Ga0114956_1000567_pt1 | contig 27246 bp, 14 predicted proteins | sample MaitaG_FD_87304 | JGI IMG/M metagenome (GOLD analysis project Ga0114956, IMG submission 87304) | Marine algal microbial communities from Maine, USA - Maine_Asex2 metaG | ecosystem: Host-associated > Algae > Red algae > Unclassified | place: Maine, USA | collected 2015-01-05
ATATTGTCCCCGGTTTGTACATCTCCGATACTACCATCAAAAGATAAATTCCATAATTGGCAAGTACCCGTAATATTTGAAAAATCAAATGTAGGTCCTGGTGGAATTGATATAACATTACAGGCTAGATCAGTTATTACCCAAATGTCCCTACCTTGATTTCCATTTAAAATTACCGAAATATTTTCGGTCTGTTCACCCCCATTACATGCCACAATTTCTGTGTCTCCATCCTTGGTTGTAAGCATTCCTCCATTTACATTAATTTTTTCTATGCTTATTGGATTAGACAAAGAATAGCAGCCGATGATAGCGTCTAACGGCCAGCCAGCAGTGAGTCCGTTTTCTTCTAATTCGTAGCATACATAGTATAGTGTACAGTCCTCTGTTGGGAAACCCGTAAAATCAAATGTAGGTTCGTCATAAATTCGAATAACAATACCATCATCATCTAGTAAAACAAAATTACCAAATGAGCAGGCTGAATCATCTAATGTAACGGTCAATATATTAGGAGTACCATCATTCGTACAATAGCTATAGCTGTCACCATCCGGTCCAGTAATTGTCGGGTTTAGATTTCCAAATTTATTTACGGTAACTGGATTAGAAAGATCAAAACAACCACTAAGGCCACTTACGTTCAACCCTACTTCTGCACCTACTAGTCCAGCATGGAAACTAAGATGCAATACCATACAAGTTCCTACTGTATAGTCTGAAAAATCAATATTCGATGAAGCAGGCAACTCAAGAATAACTCCTGAAACATCTGTAACTACATATTGAGAAAAAGGACCTAAGTTTCCACTCAATCCAAAATTTATACTGTTGTCTTCTCCTGTTTGTAGACAAATATTTTCTGTTACTCCTCCATTTTCTCCAACCAATGAACCACCGTCAACTACCTGCTTAGTCACTGTTAAGGCATTTGAAAGATGAAAACAACCAGAAATACCGATTAAGGTACCTCCTGGCACATAACCTGATAGTCCTGATTCATAAGTTATATGATATACTAAACATTCAGAACTTGTGAGGCCTTCAAAATCGTAAGGCATCGATGCAGGCGTATCAATTATATTTCCATTAGTATCAGCAATAAGCCATCCTTGAAAACCACCAGAATTTCCTGAAACAGTTGCATTGATGATGTTCGACTGTCCATTTCCTGAGCAGATTGACATGCTTAGTGTCCCATCTGTAAATACAGCTGCACCAGCTATATTATCAATTTTATTTACAACCAAAGGGGTTGAAAGATCGTAGCAACCCTGAAGATCAGAAATATTAGATCCAACTGTACCGCCTACTAAGGTTCCATTAAATGCAATGTGATAAATATTACAAATTTCTTGTACATCTAGTACCAATTCAAATGAACCGGTATTCTGGACATCTGAGATTACACCACTGCTATTTACTAAAACCCACAAACTATTATCTCCTATGTTTCCAGTCACATTTACCAATGTAAATCTTTCCTCCACTTCACCACATATTAATAGTTCTGTAGCTCCATTTCCAAGGCTTGTCATCCCACCTTCTACTTCATCTTTTGATACTGTAATGGAATTAGATAGTGCTGAACAACCGCTGATTGAGCTTAAGTTTGAACCGACCTGAAAGCCTGATGTTCCGGTTCCATAACTCAAATTATATATATTATATGTGCCAATCGGCAATGAGTCAAATGACAATGGAGAATTTGTAGCATTCTGGACAATATTATTATTTGAATCCGTTATGATCCAGATTTGATTATCACCAGCCGCGTTTGCTAAATTTACTTCCACTGTAGAGCTACCACAAATACTTATATTATCACCAAGAGGGGAAGAAATATTTCCACCTGAAACTTGATTTCTTTCAATTGTAATGAAATTCGATAGATCAAAACATCCGGTTATGTTGCTTACGTTAGCACCAATTAGAAGACCTTCTATAGAGCCTGCATAACTAATATTTCTAATTGTACATGCTCCAATACCTGCATCATCAAAATCAAAAGGTGGTGCTGATGGCAAGGAAAGAATGTTTCCATTTTCATCAGTAATTATCCAAAGACTGGTCGGGCCTACATTTCCTGTCAGTGTTACATTGACTAAATCTGCTTGTCCGTCTCCAACACATACTGATGTCGGGTCATTTGTATTTATAGTACCACCTTCTACTGAACTTTTTCTTACTGATATTGGGTTTGACAGAGCAAAGCATCCAGTAAGATTATTTATATTATTACCCGTAGTTATTCCTCCAAAACTTGAAGAAAAACTTACATTAAATATTCTGCATATTCCATCTGGGAAATTTGTAAAATCAAAAGGTGGGCTCGAAGGAAGAGAAACTACTGTACCACTTTCATCTACAATGATCCACATATTATTGCCTGCTTGACCACCGCTGATTGATACATCTACTATATCCGCAGTAGCATCACTTAAGCAAATTTGGATTAAGTCTCCTAGACTACTTGAAATAACACTAGGTATGACTTGATTTCTGGTCACTGAAATTGAATTTGAAAGGTCAAAACAACCATTAAGGTTTGACACATTCGCGCCTACAGTCAAACCAGTCAGGCCAGTTACAAAACTTACATTCCAGATTAAGCAAACACCTACTCCAGCATCTTCAAAATTGAATGGAGAGCTCGCAGGTAGGTCTATGATATTTCCGTTTGTATCCGTTATTACCCATGAATTATTAGGCCCTTGTGTTCCAGTTATGGATAAATTGACTTGATCGGCTACACCGTCTCCTACGCATACATCTAATGGATCAGAGGTAGATATTATTCCTCCGTTTACGTCTGTTCTTGTTACCGTGATTGGATTTGATAAATCAAAACATCCTTGGAAATTAGAGGTATTTGCACCAACATTTAATCCTGTCAATCCATTAGAGAAAGACAAGTGCCAGATAAGGCAAACACCACCCCCAGTATTTTCAAAATTGAATGGGGGTCCAGTAGGAAGATCTAAGATATTTCCAGCACTGTCAGTAATCAACCATTGGAAATTATCACCAACAGGATTACTTAATATAACATTTAAATTTTCATCTACTCCATCTCCAAGACATACTTCTACGTTGTCTCCTAGACTTGTAGTAAGAGTACCAGCATTCGCTTCGTTTCTGACGACTGTCAATGGATTAGAAAAGTCATGACATCCAATTAGGTTATTAACGCTTGATCCTACCGTAAGACCAATTAACCCATCTTCAAAGCTTAAATGCCAGATTAGACAAGTCCCAATTCCTGCATCATCAAAGTTAAATTGTCCTACTGTGGATAGATCAATAATATTCCCATTTGTATCTGTAATTACGTAGGTAAAATTAGCGCCAACCGGCCCTGTGAGCGTTACATTGACAATATCATCTTCTCCATTTCCAACGCAAATATCAAGTGGGCTAGGTGTAGAAATTGAACCTCCATCTACAGAATTTATATTAACTGCAATTGGATTTGAAAGAGCAAAGCATCCAACCAAAGAGTTTATATTTAGACCTGCAATAAAAACGGTTTCTACAGAAATAAAATCTACAAAATAAATGCTATAATTGCCATTATTGAAACCACTAAAATCTATTGGTGATCCACTTTGCGTCTCGATGATAGTTCCATTGACATTAGTTATTACATAGAGACCTGTAACTCCGGCTCCTCCTGTATTTGTTACAGGAATTGTCAAGTTAGTTTCAGAAGAACAAATATTTACACTAGTTGCTCCATTGGAAGTTATAGCAGAAGGTGCTACTTGATTTCTAATTACTGTTACTGCATTAGAAACATCAAAGCAACCACGTAAGCTAGATAAATCACCGCCTGCAAAAAGACCGGTTGTTCCTTCATCTGCTACCACATGATATATTCGACATGTACCGATGTCTGCCCCAGCAAAGTTAAAGGGCGGGCCACTTGCAACTTCTAAAATGACATCATTTGTATCTGTGATTACCCAAAAGCCATTTTCACTTGGATTTACCGTGAAGGAAACATTTACTAAAGGTTGATTAGATCCCGTAAAACATAAGTTAATTGTTGATTGATTGTTTGTCCCTATTATTTGTCCAGCGTCTACTTCATTTCTATTGACTGTTATTACATTAGATGAGTCAAAACAACCATTTAAATTATCGATATCTGCTCCCATCTGAAGTCCAGGATTAGTTGTATCATATGCATAATGGGCAATAAAACAGGTACCTGAGCCAGCTGATGAAAAATCGAATGGAGGTCCTGCAGGCAAATCTAGGATGATACCATTTTCATCGTATATGACCCATTGTGTTTCTGTTTTTTTACCAATTCCAGAATCGTCTAAAACGGCATCGACAATGCCATTCATTACTTCTGCTCCCGAACCACTTCCAGTGCCACTTCCACCCCCATGATTATCGATACAAATGTCAATTACAGACCCTTGTGGAGAGGAAATTGTTCCGGCCTCTGCAGCTTGCTTGATGACTGTAATTGAATTAGATAATCCTAAGCAACCTCTCATATCATTGATGTCTTCTCCGACACCCATTCCAAACATTCCAGCCGAATAATTTAAGTGCCATATTAAGCAAATACCTGCATCAGAGCCTGAGAAATCAAATGGTGGAGAATCTTGTATGAATGTTATTATACCTTTTTGGTCTGTTACCAACCAAGTAGAATTTGTCCCCAATGCACCCGTCATAGTAGCATCTACAATATCCGCTTGATCATCCGATGTACATAATCGAATCTCATCACCTTGTGGGGAAGAAATTACACCTGCCTGTTCCTCATTTCTTACTACTTCTATTCTATTAGATAAATCGAAACATCCTGTGAAATCAGAAATGTTAGAACCTACATTTGCACCCATAAATCCTGTTCTGAAGGCAAGGTGATAGATGTAACAGGTTCCTGATGGTACACCATCAAATGTAAAATTTCCATCTGCTGGAAGTTCTAAAATATTACCATTTGAGTCAGTAATAATCCATTGAAAACCCATTCCAGATGGGTTCATTACAACTCCATTTATTACATCTGCAATACCATCTGTAGTACAGAACGTAAATGAAATTCCACCTTGTGTAGTAGTTACTTCTCCAGCATATACATCCGATCTTCCTACTGATATTGGATTGGACAATCCATAACATCCAATTACATCACTTATATTATTACCTACAAAGAAATTGCTTAATTGAGTTGTATAACTAATATTCCAGATGGTATAATTTCCAGCACCTAATAATCCAAAATCGATTGTAGGACCGGTTGTAATCAATACGATATTTCCTGTACCATCTGTAACAATAAAATTATTTGTATTTCCAGATCCTCCTAAAAGACTTACATCTACTGTAGTATTCGTCCCATCAGAATCACATATATTTATATCCAAACTGGTATTTCCATTACTAGAAATCGTTCCTCCATCTGGACCATCTTTGATCACTCTAATGGCATTAGAAATGGCAAAACAACCGGTGGTTGCACTACCAAATAACTGGTTTCCTGGAGCAAATCCTCCGATGGTTCCATTATAGCTAACGAGATAAAGATTACATGTTCCATTACCTAAATAACTCAAGTTGAATGGGGGTCCTGCTGGCAAAGCCAATATGATTCCACTATTATCAGTAACCACCCAGAAATGATTTGTTCCACTGCCATCTACTACATTCACATCGAAAGATCCTGTACTGAAGGCTTCGCAAATATCGACTGTAGTTTGACCTTCTGAAGTTGTAATCACACCCGGATCAACATCATTTCCACAAGCAGAATAAATTTTTAATTCATCGATATCCCATGCGGTAGTGGCATTTCCATTGCCAACAATACAATATGGTGCAATCTGAAATTCAAAAGTTGTTGCACTACTTACGGTAAATGCTGGATTAGAAGAAAAGTCAATTGTTTCTAAGGTCCAGTCCGTGGTAGTTGGTATTTCTTCTTGTCTATATATTTCGTTTCCATTTACCAAAACTCTAACTGCATACAAAGTTGGATAGTTATTTGGACCTGAGGCTCCATCAATATATTCGAATCTCTCAGGAGCTTTTTCGAAAAATTCAATTGATCCAAGTGTAGAAGATGCTTCACCATTAGGATTCAAGGTAACCTCAAATCTCAATGCTGCTTCATAAGCAGGCTCGTAGAAAATGCAACCAATGTATGATGTTATACACATGGCCGGGGTACCATTTGGACCTGGAGTACAAGAATGTGTATTATCGGATGGATTTTGTCGAAATAGCGTACTTGCTGTAAAGAACCCACACCCATCAGTATTGCTTATAGCTGGTCCAAATTCAGAGTATATTTGATTTGTTCCATCGTAAATATCAGAATCACAATTATCCAAATTGTAGCATACACTAGAAGGGTTTCCAGCAAATATATACATAGAACTTAATAAGAGTAATGCTATACTTGTAAGCACACGGGAGTCTAAATTTCTAATCTTCATCGAAATTAAATTTTGGTATCCCCGATTGAGGAAGCCATATAAATAGTTAAATAGTTTACTTCTTATTTACTGCTTCGGGAAAAGCTTAAAGTTCAGGTCATCTACTACCATGCTTATAAATGGTAAGCAAATTTACACATATTTATTACTTCTTATATAAATAAAGTGTCAAATACTTAGCAAATATGGTGTTTTTCAGTGTTTTCACCTATTTTTTACGTATTAAAAAAAGTTTTAATATGAAAAAAGGGATAATATGAACTATTAACCCTTTGAATGGATAAAATTTAGAACCCAAAAAAATGAAAGTTAGATTACGAATCTTTTAATTTCATCCATTAAAATAAATTTGAGTTTTTCTGCCGCATCCATTACCAAAAAATGATCATTAGGAAATGGAGCAGGTTGAGTTTTCAGATATTTTCTAGAATTTGCAGTTAAAGCTCTCCTATCACCTCTAAAATGACAAGCATAATCGTCAAATACACTTTCTACTGTAAAAGATTTTGATTGTAAGGTTTCATTACTTTCCTCATTATTAAAAATAATAAGCCCACCTACCAAAGCTGCTTTTTCTCTTTTGATTTCTGTAATTGTGGCAAAAATAGTTTTATATTTTTTCTTTTTAATATCATTCCCTAAACTGTCTTTTGCTACATTTCCATTTCTGTCGTAAAAATATTCGAAGCCATCTTCTACTTCTTTTGATTCTACAAATTCTCTTACGAATTCTTTTTCTGGTCCAATATCAAATTGTCTCAGTTGCACTTCCGCCTTCACATCTATTTTTAATTTAGCAGGCGCACTTGCGAAATATTCAGTCCATCGGTCATCTAAAGCTTTCACTTCGATGTTTAGTACTTCATTCTCAAATCCTTTTGGCATGGCTACATTAGATTTGTTAATTGTAGTAACTAATACTCTGGTTTTTCCCAAAAATAAAGCCTCACTTAATAATTGATCTACTTCTTTATAATGATTAAAATATTGTTTAGTTAGAGATAATTCATCGTATGCTTCTCGGGCTGAAAATTTATGACCTCTTCTTGCATTTTTCAGTAAATCTTTCCCTAAATCGTAATGATACTCAGCTGCTTTGTTAGCTATCTTCCCGATAGCCTCATTCACCTTAATAAATTTGAATTCGGCATAGTAGCCAGACTTACTTACTAATGGAAGTAGCGGTTCTAAGGCGTATTGTCGATTTTTGATATCATCATAAATTCGATATATTTTATCAAAATTTTCTGGTTTGTTTTGATCTGTCAAAAACTTAATTCTCTGCATGTCTCGCTTGAGAATTTTGGCATATGCTTCTTCCAAATACTTTACATTTTTATTGGATTTTTTCTTGTCCCCTTTCAATCTTTTATGGGCTGTATAAATGGCACTTTCATAATCACCATTTTCAATCATTCTGTTTACAGATTTGCAAGAGCTAAAAGCTATTATAAGAGCTAAAAAGTATAGTGTCCGTTTCATAATTTTTGATTTATTAGTGATCTAATATTTCTTAAGATACGAAAGTCTTAATAAATAAGTTAACAAATCTATTAACATTTGTATTTATATTAACTTCTATTAAGAATATTTTAGGACACTTGAGCTGAATAAAACAACTTTAGACTTCTTCAACCATTAAATGCGGAGGTATTTAATTAAATTGCACTTATTCAATCCCATGCCATTTACTATTTATTGAATCAATATATTTAAATGAAAAAAGTATTTACTCTATTTTTTGCGATGGCGTTTTATTCTTTGCAAGCCCAATTTTTGGTTTCAGCTGAAAAAGTTGGAGAAGTTTTAATTGCTGACAATCAAAATTTCTTAGCTAGTTATGATTTAGAACTATACAAGGTTATTTACAACACTGTAAATGTGCAAGGAGAACCTGACATAGCTTCAGGATTAATGATACTACCTATGAATGCCGCAGACCAATGTTTACCTATGGCTGTTGTCCATCATGGAACCGTGAATGGTAGGCAAGATGTACCATCAAGAGTAACAGGACATTATGAATTAGGAACTACCTTTTGTGGTTCTGGTTTTATCGGGGTAATGCCTGATTTAATAGGATTAGGAGATAGTCCTGGAATCCATACTTATATACATGCAGAAACAGCTGCATCTGCTTCGTTAGATATGATGCGAGCGGTAAAAGAGTATTGTTCAGCTTCGCCAATCAACAATCTGAACGATCAAGTATTTATAACAGGATATTCTCAAGGCGGACACACTACGATGGCTAATTTCAAAGATTTAGAAGAGAATCATCCAGATGAATTTAATATCACAGCAGTTGCTCCTATGTCTGGTCCGTATAACATTTCTAGAACAATGGTTGACTTTACTTTAGGAGATACTGAATATGGATTTTCTTCTTATTTAGCGGCAGTCTCACTATCAATGAAAGCAGCTTATCCTGATGAATTAGCTGAATATACAATTGAAACATTATTCAAAGAAGAATTCCTCGAGATTATAAAAAGATATGAGAATGAAGAAATAGGATTAGGTGATCTAAATGATCTTTTAGAAGAGATACTAATGCAAACTGTAGGGAAAATCACTCCAAAGGATATGATGACAGAAGCCGCCTTGGCAGATATTATCAATGAAGGTGGTATCATCAATCAAGTATTAACTCAACAAAATGTACATGATTGGGTCCCAGTAGCCCCAATGATAATGTACTATTGCACTGAAGATGAGCAGGTTACGTTTGAATGTTCTATAGTTGCACTTGAAGCCATGACAGCAGCTGGTGCTGAGAATGTGACAGCTCTAGACATGGGTCCATTGACCCATAATGGATGTGTGGAGCCAGCTATTATTGACTGTCTTTTATGGTGGATAGGACTGCAAGAAATTCAAGAAAATTGTATTACCGATGTAGAAGATATATTCACGTACAAAGCTCCATTAATTATAGGATCAAATATAAGTTCTAGTGAAATTGAAGTTTATATTCAAAATTCAGATAAAATAAATAAAGCAAAACTTTCAGTCATTTCTATTCAAGGAGAAGTGATCCAACAAATAAATTCTCCACAAGATTATTTAGACATCGATGTAAGTCATTTAATGTCAGGCATGTATTTCTTAAATCTAACTTCTGATGGTCAAGTACTTAGAACAGAAAAGTTTGTAGTAGATTAAAAATAATGTTTAAAAAATAATTTAGAAAAAGGAACCTATAGTTATGGGTTCCTTTCTTTTGTGTTTCTCTTTTGTGTTTCTCTTTTGATTAGTGATTTTCTAAAATGGTGTAACTACCTTGTAGGTATTAAATTATATGAAAATCAAATAATGTTTTAGCACTTTATATGAATGTTTGCATAGAAAATCGAGGCAATCAACATAAAGATTTTGGTTACTATACTAGCAATTCTATCATATTCAACTTACCCCAGAAACTTTTCAAGTTCCTGACCCTCTCTTGAAAAAAGAGGATTTAAGCCAGTCAAGGGTTCTTAATTAGTATACTTTCTTGAAATAATAAGAAACGGAACAACATGCAGCTGACCCAAGGAGAATATTAATATTTATCTCTTACTTTTGAATATTGCTATTTAATACAAATATGGAATTAAGCGCCAACTTCTTATTTGGTATTCTCTGAATGAAGGCATATCACCATATTTTTGTTCCCATTTCTTTTCCAACATAGGAATTCCGCTAATTTTAACTAGTAAAATAATAATCCATAAAGGACCCAAAGCTGCGATCCAACTAGAATTAGAAATATATGAGTGTCCCATCAAAAAAATTCCTATCCAAAAAAGTATCTCTCCAAGGTAATTCGGATGTCTGATGAATTTCCAAACACCATCAGCCATAAAGAGGTTTGGATTTTTATTTTTGAATTTACTCTTTTGAAAGTCCGCTGTTGTCTCTAGCATTAATCCAAAAGCGGTTATTATGCCTCCAAAGTAAAATAAGGTAGTAGGAATTTTTCCAAACTCACGGTATGTTAGTAAGAAGGACAAGCTTATGATAAATACAGAAATTGCTTGCAGCATCCAGAAACCTAGAAAATGAAAAAAATTGGGTCTCATCTTATCGAAACGATCGTCTTTTCCGACCTTATTTACCCTTTTGGATAGATAAAACCCTAATCGCAAAGCCCAAGCAACGACCAATGCCAAAATGCTTAAATCAACCAACGATCTTTCAGAGAAGGAAAAGCTGACAATTATTAAGCATATGAAAGTGAGTGAATAGGTTATATCTGTCAGCTTATCCGTTTGCTTCGAATAAGCAATGAAGAACATGACTATATTAATAGAAAGGCTTATCCATAAATAATAACATAGATATTGAATTATTTCCATAAATAAATCTTTAAATATTTAACTATAAAAAAGCCATATTGTTTATGGTAGTCTGCAATTAGACATGTTATTCAAAATGAAAATTATATGATAAACCGTTTTTCGATCTTGCCATTTTATTTAGAAATTTAAGTAATTTTGGTGGTAATCCAATTTTAAAACTGTTATTCCTTATCCCAGCATTTATTATTTGGCTACAATACTATAAGCTATAAGCAATGCCCTTCTATCCAATGAATATTACTTGTTTGTAGATCATAGTACTTACAGAGAAGAAGCTTAATCCTAGAATTAAATGAATAATTCTTTAAATTAGAGTAATTATATTTGCTAGAAGAATAAGTGCTACTTGGCTAATTGTAAGCTAATTTAGGAAGTAAGATTATGGCCCCAAAAGAAATACTAAAAAAACATAAACTTAGAAGTACACCAACCAGAAATACTATTCTGGAGGCGTTTTTACATACGGAAGGAGCATTGTCAAATAGTGACCTTGAAAGGCATTTCGGATATATTGATCGAATCACACTTTATCGAACATTAAAAACTTTTGAGGACAAAGGCATCATACATCAAGCGATAGATGGAAGTACAAAGATAAAGTATGCGTTGTGTAATCATGATTGTAATGAAGATCATCACCATGATTATCATGCTCATTTTTCTTGTTCGGAATGTGAAAAAACCTATTGCATTGATGAGATTGTGCAGCCCACTTTTACTACACCTCCTGGGTTTTCATTAAAAAAAGCGGACATTATATTGAAAGGGGTTTGCAAAGATTGTAATACTTAGAAAGCCCTGATCATAAATGCCAATCCAAAGACAATCATGAATACTCCTGCAACAATGGTTGCTTTACGCATATGGTCGTCTGTCATTTTATCGCGAATATAACTTGCCAAACCTACTTTCATTAAATCAGAGATTATGATCACAGCCATGATCGTGCTCAGGAATATAAGCGTGTTATTTGTGCTTATTCCTCGCCCGAAGACATAGGTTGTAATAACCAACATCCAGAATACGTGTGTAAAAGGATTAAGTGTATTAACTAAAAAGCCCTTTGACCAAAAACCCAGGTAGCTTTTTGCAGAATAAGATTGAGTGGAATAGTCGATTGTGGATTTATAGAATAAAAGAGCAACTCCTATAATCATCATCACAATACCCCCTCCTACTCCCATAATTAAATTGAAAAAATGGCTTGCGACTAAATCTTTCAGCATATTGACTAGATACAAGAAGAGACTGATGATGATCACATCACTTGACCAAACACCTATGCCACAGGTCACTCCGGGCCAAAAGCCTTTTTCAATGGAGGTTTGCGTAAGTGCAACAAATATGGGCCCCAATGAGACGGTAAGACTCAGTCCAAATATTAAACCCTCTATAAAATATTGCATTTAATTTGATTTCCGCATGGCAAATTACCGAAAATAAAAGCATTTTATGAGTATATTGATAAAGTAACTTTTCGGGCTGAAGCTCTATTTCTAAATTCACATAAATAAATGCCTTGCCAAGTACCCAACGCAATTTTACCATCGATGATCGGTATGGATAAAGAACTACCAATTAAGGCTGCTTTTATATGAGCAGGCATATCATCTGGGCCCTCTAAAGTATGCACAAGAAATGGCATATTTTCTGGGACCAGATTATTCATAATTGATTCAAAATCAATTCTTACATTGGGATCTGCAGATTCATTGATAGTAATTGCGGCGGAAGTATGGTGTATAAATAGGTTCAGTAAACCAGAAGAAGGTAATATTGGAGAATTCGCCAGTACTTCCTGAGTAATAACATGATATCCTCTTTGCCTTTGTTGCAGTAAAAAGCTTTTATTTATGATCATTAGAAAACTTAGATAATAAGATGTTACCCTCTGATACGGGATACTTTAGGGCATTCCAATCTAGAGAAGTATCGCATAAGACTTATTCCAAAAACAGTATACTTATCATTATTATTACTGTTTCCTCTTTGCCCACCTTCTTCTGCAAAACCTGGAATTCCACTTCTATCAGAAAGTGCCACGCTCAATTCATCCATAGATTGCATGTTGGGATAGACTGTACTGACATCATCTAAATAGTCTGTCCAAGGTAATTTGGGAGAGATAAACGCATTAAAGCTCCACTTTCGATTAATATCCCATTTGAATCCGACTCCAAAGGATAAACCTGCTGTAAATTGTCCATATTTGACCCCTTCGGTCATTATAGTTCTTAAGGTATGATTTTGGCCATCAAGTTCTGTCTTGGGATTATAACGTGTTCCAGCAACACCTAAAAAAGCATAAGGAGTGTAATAAAACTCTTTATCTCCATGGAAATATGGGAAAAAGTTAAATTCTAAATGTACCCCAATATCCATAATCCATGATTGAAAGGACAGATTTCTTTGTTGTTCGAAAGAATTGTGAGAATCAGCGTCTGAGGCTTTGACTCTACCAATATTGAACATGCTTTGTAGGCATACTCTTTCGTTGAAGTTTTTACGATAAACGATACCTCCAGAAGGCCCAATATCTTTCAGTCCATATCCTGTATTGAGATCGCCAAAGTATTGCATACCTCCAAGATAACCACCGATCTCCCATCCTTTTTGGGCGGAAATGGGATTAATATAGAAAAGGAAAAAAAATAAAAGTGCTCCTGTAAATTTCATTACTTCTTAAATCTTATATAGAACGGCTAAATTTATATGAATTGTATTGAAAAAAATTAAATTATTTAACAAAAGTGATACGCTGTAGGGTATTAAACCAATCGAGTAGGGTAAAGAAGGATTTCTTTGCTTCATCCCTCTCACACCGCCGGACGTACGGTTCTCGTATTACGGCGGTTCATTAAGTCGGTGTGTCTGTACTCATAATAGGATACTAATGAGTGGTATCCTCTATAGTCCAGTAGTGAGTTGGGTATCGAGGTCTGTAGTATAGGACTTCTAGATATCACCCAGTAGTCTTTTCGAGTATTTGCCCACATGTGTGCTTTCACTTTTGGGATTCCAAGTTTTATCAAGTGCCTCTTCTTGTCCGCGTTACTTTCCATGTCTTCCATATGCACTGTCGAAACCTGCGGCTTACATTCTTTCAAATAAAAATGGTGTAGCTATACTTTGTCCAATATGATAATTTCAATGCGTTCACAACTGACTCAATGTTGAGTCCTTCCTGATTCGGGAGGCTTCGGAGGTTGGGATTCAGCCATCTCCGCTCGTTTCCATCAGTAATATGACCTCGGCTGACTTCTGTAACAAAAAAATAGTCGCAGATCTAGCAGGGTAAGGTTGTATATCTTTCTTTCCATCTCTCCACTGCATTTACGTTACTAGGTTCTGAGTAGTAATTGGGCTTTGCTTTGTTTTGCAAACTTACCCACCTAATCCCGCCTTAATATGCAGGCCCAGTCCATTGGAGCAGAAATTTGCCTTAAGCTTCCTTTAGACCCAACCTCACGATTACATCCTTGCTATTAGCTAACACTTCGCACTACAGCTCGTGTAGAGGATTTTCACCTCCTAGATATCTACCATTCCTGGTACACAAAAAGTGGGTTGGTGTAACACCAACCCACTTTGACAAAATATTAGTATAACGATAAATCAATTTAATCCATGAGAATCATTTTCTTAGTAGCTGCAAAATCCCCGCTTTCGAGTGTATAATACAGCAATCCTGTTCCCTGGATATCTTTCTTATTAATTTTAATTGTGTTAAAGCCCTCTGTATAATGGCCTTCAAAAATCTTTAATACTTTTCCTCCTATATCATAGATTTTGAGAGAAGTATAATTATCCTGTGCCAAGGAAAATTCTACTACTGTATAATCTATAAAAGGATTTGGTTCGTTCTGAAATAAAATATTTTCAAATTCATCATTAGAAAAGTTTAGTACGATTTCTTCAGTTTCAAAGTTTTCTCCAATATAGGCTTCAGAAGCTAAATCATTGGATAAAGCAATTTGACCAGATTGATCAAAAACTAAAAACATTAGTACCTCTTCTGCATCCAATTTTTGGAGAGCAGATTTATTCCAACTAAAAGAAGTAATACCATCATCTGAGGTAGAAGAGTTATAGGATTCCATATCTATGGCTTCACCTAATACATCTATAAGTTCCATATTCAGATGACTTAACGCAAATTGAAAACCTGCAAGATTCCTATTCTCTTTTGTGTAGACTGGAACAATCACATTTCCGGAAGGATCTTCGAAACTTTTGGCGATAAACAGATTCCATATATTGAGGCTTCTGTTATCAATGTTGTTGGTACCAAGGTTAGCTTCTGCCGTACCATTTACGTCTCCAACTTTCACACCGATGAAATCATTGCCCATCATTTCTTGATTGAAATCGAGAATCATAATTTCTTCAGAGAATGGCCAAGGTTCTGTATCCCCCATTTGTTGATCAAAAATCGGGAACCTCCAACTATCACTATTCGGTAATTCCGGACTAATTCCTAAAATTAGTTTCCTTAATTCTAGTAAATCGATTGCTGATATTTTTTCATCATTATTTATATCTGCTGCAATCATATTATAAGGACCATCTAAATAACCTACACCCAAAATATGTTTTTGAATGAGTAATAGATCTAGTGTCGAAACACCATTTAGGTAATCACTATCAGAGATGGCACGGATTTGATAATCTGCTGCCATTGGATTATTATTAAAAGCATAGAAGCCGTCTTGATTGGTGTGGCTTAATTGAGGAAAGTTGGGTATTGCACTATTTAGTTCTACAGAAATTTGAGCAAGTTCTTCTCCAGACTCGGTTCTAAATTGTCCCGCTATTCGGTTGGATCCATTACTACCACTTCCGCACACCCCTTGATTATCTACTAATGTTAGGTATACAGTGCAAAAGTCATAATTATCTTTCTCATCCCAAACATAGACGGTCGCTTCTATCGGGGTAGATTGACCATCATCGTCTACAATATCATCGCAAGAAAATACTCGTGATGAACAATTGGTTGCCGGATTATACATTGGATCTATATCCGGTGATGCGCTTGTAAAGGTAAATCGTAAATCTTCTTCAGATGTACAATTATCAAAACTTCCGAGATCGAAATCACAAGCCCAAAGTTCTACTTGACCATTATCCATCAATGCGCTGCTTACATTCACACAATAAGGGGTCGGACTTTTCTTATCGACAACCATAAAGTTTTGAGTACAAGATCTGTTATTACCACATCCATCTGACACTTTCCAAACCACTCTATGATTATGCATACTTCCGGGAATATCATCTGGAAGGACTACTTTTACAAGTTCCCCTGAGGAAGATGGGGCAATGTAGAATTCGCTAGATGGACTGGCCGTACTTGAAAATGTATATTCAATAGTCCAATCACTCCAAAGATCAATTTGAACGGTCCATTTAAGCCAATCACTTGCACAATCTCCAAGGTCATCAGCCATTTGAGTAAGAAGCACTGCTGTATTTTCACACGTTACACCGTCACCATCTACATCTCCGAAATCGTTTGCTTCAATCATCACGGTTTCTTCACACTCTGGGAATTCAGGAGCAATATCATCGATGATTTTAATCACTTGTACATCCTGCCATTGTCCACCAGTCCAAGGATCTAAAGGATCATAGATACACCAATCTATGACTGTCCAATAATTCAGTATTTTGAAACAAGCACCTTCTTCAAAATAAAATGTATCGCTTTCTAAACTATAGGCTAGCAAATTACAAGCCTGAGCATTCCAGTAAGGAATATTGTCATCTAGATCGTCTGTACAATCTATGACCATATCTTCTGGGAAAAATACATCAATAGCATTTTGATCTGGTTCTTCGACGTAAATATTTTGAAGACAATAAGAAGTTGGCTGACCTACGATATACCACTTTCTTTTGAAATGGCCATAGCCACATTCCCCATATGACAATTCTAAATCTTCGTAGTCTACTTCGGCATCACCACAAGTATTGTATCCTTTGGCTTCACCAACTCGATATAAGTCATGTACACTAACATCACAATCTACGGTAATATCAGGGGGACATAAAATGGTAGGCGGTACTTTATCTTCCACACGGACATTGGCCCATGTTTCGTTATAATTATCACCGCTATTTCCATATATGCCATCCATATTCCCATCATCCCAGACTCTCAACCAAACTTTGATGATAGTATAGTCAATGACTCCATCGTCATCTTCATCTATACCCGCATCTGTCAAATCAGCACAACAGAATCGGACAAATTCACCATTATCATAATCATAGGCGTAGTCATTGAGATGTCCATCATTATTATAAGTTGTGTTTCCAACCAAATCACAATAATCGACTTCCCTTCTAACTTCTAATTTTACAGGCCCACATCCATCATGAGATCCGGCATCTACACTTTCAGCAAATAACTTACCGATACCTTCTCCGGTAGAGGTGGGAGCTAATGATATGACCAAGTCTTGACTTGCTATAGCTGTAGGAGGTGTAGCATCCTTAATACTTACCGTTATAGCTACGGTTGTTTTATTATAACAGCAATCAAAAGCATGATAGTAGAATGTGTGATTTCCTTTCGGTAATTTCTCTACCTGATATCCATATTCTGGATCTTCCCAAACACTAATACCTGGAGGACCTTCTATTTCGTAGGTCACATGATCAGAACATGCATCAGACAATTGTTCTGGTGGAGGCATATAGAATGTTGCATCACAACCCCACGGGTCTACCGTTTTAGAAATGTCGGCTGCCCAAATATCTGGACCATCAAGATCACCATTTGTAATGATCTGAATATGATCTTTGGTTTCACCGGTACACCAATCATAGTAAGTCCATGTCCTGACTACCTTTTGAGTAACCTCGCATGCTTCGCAAGCGGGTACTATTACATCTGACTTTAGTACGGTCAAATTACACAAGCTGTTCCAGATTGGAATTCCATGAATAGTAGGGTAAGAGTGCCATCCGGCGTACTCATCCGCTATTTTTTCGACTTCTTTCTTTTCGGCAGGAGTATGTGCCAATACAATCAACTCATTGTATTTTATGTCATAGAAATAATCATAAATATCCTCCATACTGAAGGAAGCCCCACATGGAAGAAAAATTAAAGCTTCAGGGTGGTGTATATCATAATACAAATCTATTGGCTCTACAGTATATTCCATGTAGCAGCTTTCTGATTTATTTCCTGATGCATCAGTGAAGATATATTTTCTTTTCACTTTGGTTTTATAACAAGCACCATTATCGTAGATCTGGTCATCGAACGTTATGGTGACTGGTGAACAATCTTCGTAACTAGGAAGAAGGATATCATCTAAATAATGCCCATCAAGGATATCATCTAAATCGTCACAAGTCATGGGCAACACACATTTTGGATTGTAGTTTCCAACAGGACAAGGACATGAAGTAATTTGAGGTGCAATTTTGTCTTCGACAATCAGAGTACCCCAACAATAATTATCAACTCCAGAATAAATTTCTTGAATTGATACAATGTAGGTTCCTGTTTCTGTAATTACGAAACCGGAATTTCCGGATCCAACACTAGTAATAGGAACACCATTTGGTGTAGTAACAAGAACTTTGTAATTGTTCATGTTATTATAAGGAGCAGGATACCATTCCTCACCTTCCAAAATTATGTCGGGTGTGATAATAGCCATACAATTTTCATCTAATGAAACATGAACTTGATCGTTACAAGCTAATGCATTAGACTGTGCATTTAGTCCCCCCAAATAGAGCATCATCACAAAGAGTATTATTGTACATCTAATAGGTACACTATACTCTCTACGGCAAACATCGGTTTTTACCATGGGAAAGAGTTTTAGTTATTAAAATATGAATATGAATTGGCTTGCAAATGCAAACCATGCTCAGATATGAAAGGAGAAAATATTAAGAGATTGGGAGTTCTAATAATTTCCTCGATAGCAAATGTAAAAGAACACCTTGTCTAATTACAACAATGGTATAGGTAATTATTGAATATAAATTTTACAGATAATTGGAAAAATTAATATGAGCTAGGAATGGGGTCTTTGCAATAGTGGCACCTTTCAGAGTTTGGTTATTTTGTTGATGTTTTTTTTTGCAATAGCGTCATTTTTTTTTCTGAGATATTTATTGTGGTGCCAATTTCTTGATTTCTATCCGTTAAAAGCATGAAAGGGTGATATTATTGTTGCATTATATTGAGACAATGGAAATTCTGAAAGAATGCAAAATCAGATAATTTCTTTATTTGATGCGAGTTTATTTTGATGCAAGTTTATTCTAATGCAAGCACTTATGCTTAAAATATGTATTGTGAATATGTTCTAATAAAACTTATTTGGGATTCATTCTATTGGTAGCTCAAGAGGCATTTAATTGAGGGGTATCGTAAGCTAGAATTAATAAGATAAAGCTGATTAATTATTCTCGGTATATCTTTCGTTTACTCTTTTATGACCGGGAGGCATGTGTCTGCCGAAATGTTGAACCCAATATTTTCCATATTTGGCTACGCCCATGTCTTCCATATCAGGATGCATTAGAGTTTTGCAATGGCTTGGGCTTTTAATCCAATCGGTCAAAACTTGTTCAAAATATTTTTGTCCTTCTCCTAGGTTTTCGCCTGCATTTCTCCAAAAGTAACCATACTTGTCAAATCTTTCTGATACGTCCAATCCATTAATAGACTTATGACCGAAGTAATTATATTGTTCCATTTCCATGGCATGATTTTTTGCCGTTTCATGTAGCATGTTGTTCCACTTAATGGGTTTTACAGGTGGCATTACTTTATTACCACATCGAAGGCTTTTTGATCGAACCTCATTTACTTTTTTTACAACAAGATCTACAATATGTTGAGGTGGTTGGGCTTGTAAATTACAAGCTGTAATTAAAAAAAGAAAAGACATAAATGTTGCTCGACAATCTACAATCATAAAGTAAATAACTTTAATGGAAATAAGAATATTGTTTATAAAAATGAAATCAGATTATAAGATCAAAAATTCGTGCCTAAGTGTCAAATACAGGGAATAGATATAACAAATGATTAGTATTAAACAGCCAAGTGAACCAACCCTTTACACTTTAAGAGCTATGTGAACTTATATGACAATGGTTCGGGGATATACAGAAGTAGTTTATCTTATCTGTCATCAGGCGAATAAAAAGAGAATTGTATAATATTCTAGTTGTATATGTGAGTGTCTAATTACAATCGAGGTTAATTTAATATTTTAAATTGATTATTCCATCATCACTTGTAACTTGTTCAAATTACCACAGAAACTTATCAAGTTTCTGACCTTCTCATATAAAAAGAGGATATAATACTACGATGTTTGAGGTATACTTTGGTAATATTAAAAAAAGCCACTTTGCAATGCAAAATGGCTTTTAATTTTGAGTTATCTGGGTTAGTATGAAACTATAAATGTGGAGCTAAAACTAAAGCTACCACAGTCATTAATTTTATCAATATATTCAATGAAGGTCCAGAAGTATCTTTGAAAGGATCTCCAACTGTATCTCCTACTACTGTTGCTTTGTGAGCTTCTGATCCTTTATAATGCATTTCTCCATTTATTTCTACTCCTTCTTCAAACATTTTCTTTGCATTATCCCATGCACCACCTGCATTTGATTGGAAGATTGCCATCAAAACTCCGCAAACTGTTACACCTGCTAACAAACCTCCAAGCATTTCAGCACCTCCACCGAAACCAACGATGACTGGTGAAATTACTGCGAGCAAACCAGGAATAACCATTTCTCTAATAGAAGCTTTTGTTGAGATTTCTACACATTTGTCATACTCTGCTTTCCCGTCTGCCGCTTCAAAAGTTGTTACATCCGCTGCAGACCATTCACTCATTTCCTTTCCATCATTTTTCTTCATTACATCAAGAGCTGCCTTTAATTCTGGAATGGTCTTAAATTGTCTTCTCACTTCTTGGATCATATCCATCGCAGCCCTTCCAACGGCATTCATTGATAATGCAGAGAATAAGAAAGGTAACATTCCACCGACTAATAATCCTGCCATAACTTTTGGCTGGGCAATGTCAATGCTCGTGATACCTGCTGTAGCCATGAAAGCAGCAAAAATTGCCAATGCAGTCAATGCGGCTGAACCGATTGCAAAACCCTTGCCAATGGCAGCAGTCGTATTTCCTACTGCATCTAATTTATCTGTTCTTTTTCTAACTTCTTTTGGTAATTCTGCCATTTCTGCAATACCACCGGCATTATCTGAGATAGGACCATATGCATCAATGGCTAATTGAATACCTGTATTAGATAACATCCCTACTGCGGCAATGGCAATACCATAAAGTCCTGCAAAATGATTTGCTCCAACAATAGCAGCTGCCAAAATCAGAATTGGGATTGCTGTTGATTGCATTCCTACTCCAAGACCCGCTATTATATTTGTTGCAGCTCCAGTTAAAGATTGCTTTACAATAGATAATACTGGTTTTGTGCCTGTTCCAGTATAATGTTCTGTTATCATTCCGATCAATAGACCTGCCGCTAAACCAATTACAACTGCAATAAAGACACCTGTAGAACTATATGTTTCACCACCAAAGGTCCATGCTGCTGGCAACATCCACTTTATGATAGCAAAGGTAGCTGCTAACATAAGACCAGCGGCCACATATTCTCCTAAATTTAAAGCTTTATGAGGGTCACCACCTTCTTTTACTTTCACAAAGAAAGTCCCTATAATAGAAGTAATAATTCCTGTTGCTGCAAGTACTAATGGTAATAATACAGCAGAAATTCCATTGAAGTTATCTGTCCAAGCTCCGTTATTGACCGTAGCATCAGCCATAAAAACAGCTCCCAATACCATTGTTCCAATGATAGAACCAACATAAGATTCAAATAAATCTGCACCCATACCAGCAACATCTCCAACGTTATCTCCAACGTTATCTGCAATTGTGGCAGGATTCAATGGGTGATCTTCTGGAATACCAGCTTCTACTTTACCAACTAAATCTGCTCCAACATCGGCGGCTTTCGTGTAAATACCACCCCCTACTCTAGCGAATAAGGCTATCGAAGAAGCACCAAAAGAGAATCCTGTCAAAACAGTAATTACTTTGGACACAGCAGATGCAGATTCCATTCCAAACATATTAGAATATAAAAGAAATAGACCTCCTAATCCTAAAACTCCCAATCCTACAACGCCTAATCCCATTACCGCACCTCCAGCGAAAGCTACTTCAAGCGCCTGTCCAAGGCTTGTTCTTGCTGCGTTGGTAGTTCTGACGTTTGCTTTTGTTGCTACTTTCATACCTAGATATCCTGCTAATGCAGAACATATTGCACCTAAAATAAAAGAAAGTGCTACTAAAGGAGAAGATCCTTCTGAAGACCCTGAAAAGAACATGAGCACGGCAACAACCGCTACAAAAATCGATAAGACTTTATATTCTGCTCTTAAGAAAGCCATTGCCCCATCAGAAATATGCTTAGCAATTCTTGCCATCTTCTCAGTACCAACTTCTTGCTTACTTACCCACGCAGATTTCCAAAAAGTATAGGCAAGTGCTATCAAGCCGAATACTGGAACCACATAGGAAATTGTTTGTGACATATCGTTTTGTTTTTTTTAAAAGATTAGTTTATTTATATATATGATGATTTCGCCGAGCAAATATATACAATCTTGGGGTTTCTTACTTATGATGCTTACAAGAATCTAATACTTCAATATGTTCTCGATCTTTCAGAAAATTACTATTTTTAGGGCTTTATAAAAAAAATTTTAAGTTTGTCTAAAAATATACGATGATTACGGCCACAGAGGAAGACTACATAAAGGCTATATATTCCATATCTAGTGATACCAAACAAACCTTAGTAGGGACCAATCAAATTGCCGGAAAACTTAAAACTTCTGCTGCTTCCGTGACTGATATGCTAAAGAAGCTAAAGGATAAAAAGCTTATAGAATATACGAAATACAAAGGAGTAAAACTATCCGCGACTGGGTCCAATCACGCCATTAATTTACTAAGGAAACATCGATTGTGGGAAAGTTTTCTTGTTTTAAAATTAGGGATGGGTTGGGATGAAGTGCATAATTTGGCAGAACAATTAGAACATATCCAATCTGATATATTGATAGATAAGTTAGATATATATTTAGGACACCCGAAGTTTGATCCGCATGGAGAACCTATTCCAGATCAACAAGGCATATTTACAAGCAGAAACCAGGATTTATTGAGTTCATTCAAGGTGGCAGAATGTGGGATCTTAATTGGTGTGAAAAAAGATGATATAAAATTTTTGACCCATCTCAATCAATTTCAAATTAAGTTAGGAACTGAGTTCGAAGTTTTGCAAAAATATGAGTATGATCAATCTACCAAAGTATTAATCAATCAAGCAAAAAAAATAACTCTCAGTGCTGAAATAACTGAAAATCTATTTCTAAAAAAGCAAACCCAATAATATATCCTTATGAGAAATATAATAGTCGCAATTCTGTTTTTTTCAAATTTTGTATTAGATGCACAAGAGAAAGTCAATGTTGTTTGCTCTGCATCCATGTTTGCTGATATGACGAAAAATATTGGAGGTGAATATGTTTTGGTATCAACGATAGTACCAATCGGTGGCGATCCACATATTTATGAAGCTACTCCCGGTGATGCTCAAATGGTAAAAAAGGCAGATCTAATATTTATAAATGGTCTTACTTTTGAGGGTTGGATAGAAGAGTTGGTAGATAATTCTGGAACAAAAGGTGAAAAATATATCATCACAAAAGGAATAAAACCAATTAGTTCTAATGACTATAAAAACTCCTATGATCCACATGCCTGGATGAATGCGCAATATGGTATTATCTATTGTAAAAATATTGTAGACGCACTTACCTCTTTTGCTCCAAATCATGCGGAATACTTTAAAGCAAATTTTGATCGATATAAAAAGGAGTTGGAAGAAACAGATATTTATATAAAAAATCAAATTAAAAGTATTCCTAAGGAGAAACGCATTTTAGTAACTAGTCATGATGCATTCAATTATTATGGACAACAATATGGTCTGCGCCTTGAGGCCATACAAGGAATTTCGACTGATGCGGATGTGCGGACTTCAGACATAAGTCGAGTCACAAATATCATCAAAGAGACCGGAATCTCCTCCATCTTCATAGAAAGTACAATCAATCCGAAATTGATTAAACAACTAGCTACTGACAATGGAGTGACCATTGGTGGAGAATTATTTGCAGATTCTTTGGGTGAAGAGGATGGAGTTGCAGGCACTTATATCAAAATGCTAAAATCGAATACAGATGTTATTGTAAAAGCACTTGCTAAACAAGAGATTCAAGAAACAAAAATTGATGGTGACAATTCGATGAGTTCTACATATTTATATGCGTTACTAGCTTTGATTATGGCGATTGTGATAGCGGTTGTAATCAAGAAACTGAATAAATAATGAAGGATAGATATGTCATAGAGGTAGATGGACTTTCGGTCAACTATGGGCGCAAACGAGTTTTGACGAATATTCATTTAGAATTAGAGGCTGGCAATATATATGGAGTCATAGGTCCAAATGGTGCCGGTAAATCTACTTTATTCAAGTCTATTTTAGGATTGATAGCACCGAGTTCGGGCTTTCTCAAAATATTCGAAAAAGACATAAAAAATGTAAGAAAACGAATCGCATATGTTCCACAAAAAGATGAAATAGACTGGCAATTTCCGGCTACAGTCTATGACATAGTTTTGATGGGGCGGTATCCATTCAAAAAAGTGTTCCAAAGGATCAATGCTGCAGATCATAAAATTGCTGAAGATGCTTTAGAAAAGTTAGGGATTTCTCATCTTAAGAATCGTCAAATAGGAGCTTTATCAGGAGGACAACAACAACGTGTCTTTATAGCCAGAGCTTTATGCCAAAGAGCAGAGTTACTTTTGTTGGATGAACCATTTGTAGGAATAGACATTACGACCGAGCGAAAAATCATTGAACTTCTGCGGGAGTTGGCCTCGGAAGGGAAAACCATGCTTGTTGTGCATCATGCACTATCCTCGGCTCCAGAGTATTTTAATAGTATTATCATGTTGAATCAGCGATTGGTTGCCTTTGGACCTACCAAAGAAGTATTCAACCAAGAAAACATAAGTGCCACATATGGGTCTCAGTTAACTATTTTACAAAAAATCATCAGTGTAAATGTCTAATTTTTCTTTGGAAAGCACATTTCGGAAAAAATAACAAAGGGTAATGTAAAATTTTGCAAGCTACTCTATTCAAGTATAAATCACTCCACTAACCCACACCAGCGGGGAAAATAGAAAAAGTACAATATCTTGAAACAGTAAATAGACTCTTGAGTAGCAATGCAATATGTAGGCAACTGGGAACAAGTCTTACGAAAGCGTTATCTAGATAAGGGTCTATTAAAAAAAAGGTTGGATAATTTTATAATTCTAGATACGAATGTTTGCTTCCAAGAGCGGGTTTATCGATATTTCAAAATTAGAAATTGAATTATTGTTACAAAATGGCTCTTTATTATTTAATCCAACTCATACCAGAAATCCTTCAAGTTTCGCAACCTTTCTTACAAAAGAGGGTTTAAAACGGTAGTGGATAATTATCCTATCTATTCTGATAAATCAGTTCCTTCATTAAAAAGACATATAGTCAATTACATATTGCTTAATCTTGAAAATTCAAACATATTTCTTTTTCGAGGAGCTTTAATTTCTAAGAACTGAAGATTGGCGATAATCTAACTTTTGAGCTATTATCGATATTTATCTCTTACTTCTGAATATCCTAAAAAATAAGCACTCATGTCGAGTACAATACCTTTATTTGAAACGTTTTGTTGGTGTATTCATAAAATATAGCATAACTTTACAAAACATTTATTTTAAAAATTAAAATATGTATAAGTATTTGAAATTCAGCATTTTATTGATTTTTATCGGCTGTCAATTTAGTGTTTTTAGTCAAAACTGTGCTGAAGGGGAAATATATTTAAATATAAAATTCCTTACTGATAATTATGGATATGAGTTTAGTTGGGAATTAGTAACATTGGATGGCACAATAATCCATGCGTCTCCAGAAGATGAGCAATATGGAAACGACACACTATATGATCTAGAATATTGTCTTTCTGAAAATACTTGCTATCAACTTAGATTAAATGATACCTATGGAGATGGGTTTCTTGATCAAGGATTTATAGATGTCATAATTGATTCAGATACAGTAGCTCAATTGAAAGATTATGATTATTTTTATTCTATAGACTTTAATTGTCCTGAAGGTTCTGTTTGTTCTTCCGCAGTACCTCTAGAAGACGGAGTTAGCCAGCAAGTAAATGAAGAAAGTTGGTACACTATAGAATTAGAAACACCAGGGCTTTATGAAATAAGCACCTGTAATAATCCTGAAGGTTGTTCTAGTACGATTTGGATTTATGAAACATGTGATGGAGAAATTACAGATAGTAATGAAGGGACTATTTTTTATAATACAGAAAGTGACAGTTGTGGTGGACTTGCGACCATATTTGCTCCGCTTACAATCGACAAAGAGTACTATGTTAGAATAAAATATGAAGGTGCGTGTGAAGGATTAGAAATTAATTTTAATTATCAAGGCACCATACTTGGTTGTACCGATCCTGCTTCTTGCAATTATGATCCATTGGCAATTGAAGATGATGGGTCATGTTTCAGCTGGGAAGACCCTAGATGCGAAGACGGACCAGATTTAAGGTTAAACCCTGACGTATTACGATCTTCATTATTTTTGGATCAATTGGAAAATAATGATGGTTGTTTAATTGAAGAAAATTGTATTAAAGGATATGGAATAAGAGATATAATTAGATTTTCTACTCAAATTGAAAATGTTGGAAGTCTTGATTATTTTATAGGAGATCCAGTAGATGCTCCGGGACAATTTGAGTATGACCCTTGTCATAATCATTGGCACTATGATGGCTATGCAAAGTATACATTATATGATTCTGAGGGTAATCTGATCCCCATTGGTTATAAAAATGGATTTTGTGTTCTTGATTTAGTATGTCCATCATTTGACATGTATACCTATGGTTGTGATTATATGGGTATTTCAGCAGGATGTGTAGATATATATGATTCTAATTTGGACTGTCAATGGTTGGATATTACCGATGTACCAGATGGGGATTATTTATTTTTAGCTCGAGTCAATGAAGATTTAGCAAGAGACGCATTGGGAAGGCCAGAAATGGATTCGCTCAATAACAATGCACAATTATGCTTTAATCTATCTAGGACTTCTGGAGTTGCAGCCATTGAGTTAATTGACGAATGTGATTTATATATTGATTGTGCAGGAACATTATATGGAAGTGCCGAAGTTGATTG
>Ga0114956_1000568_pt1 | contig 27212 bp, 24 predicted proteins | sample MaitaG_FD_87304 | JGI IMG/M metagenome (GOLD analysis project Ga0114956, IMG submission 87304) | Marine algal microbial communities from Maine, USA - Maine_Asex2 metaG | ecosystem: Host-associated > Algae > Red algae > Unclassified | place: Maine, USA | collected 2015-01-05
CGACACTTGGTTCTGGTTGGTCGGGTTGGTAGTGGTGTCGGCGTTAGTCGATTGCTGCATTGCTCGTTTCCTCAGCTCGGCATCGCTGGCGAGTGCATGTGGCACCAGGCTAGGGCTGGTGGTTGTCGTCGATGGTTTGGCACGGTGGAGGGGAACGGTCAAGAACTCTCTGTGGGTCAGCGTCAGCATGATGTCGCGGGCGTAAACGTGCTCGACAACCAACGGCGTTGGCTAGACGACTCGGGAGCTTGAAACTGGCATGTATGTGTCATTGACGGCGGGCCGCAGCAGTTGTGTGGTAGCCACCACACATGGAATCTCAAGCGAACACAGCTTCGAGCCATTGGCAGTCGGTTGATGAGGCAATCGAATGGTTGCGTTCCGGCTCAATGGATGAGGTCGCCGAACGCGGGCTTGCGGTTACCGGAACGTTTGAAGAAATCGACGACCCCGTGTTGTTGGGTCCCGACGGTGCACCGGTCGAGACTTGGCGCCAAGATCATCCCTATGACGATCGGATGACCACCCAAGAGTACGAACGCGAGAAGCGGCTGCTTCAGATCGAGTTGCTGCGAGCCCAGTCCTGGATTCAGGAAACCGGCCAACGGCTCGTCGTCACCTTCGATGGCCGAGACGCAGCCGGCAAGGGGAGCACCATTAAGCGCTTCGTTGAGCACCTCAACCCGCGCGGTGCCCGTATCGTCGCGTTGCCAGCGCCCACCTCGACCGAACGCGGCCAATGGTTCTTTCAACGCTACGTGCAGCAGTTGCCGACGGCGGGCGAGATGGTGCTGTTCGACCGGTCCTGGCACAACCGAGCGGTCGTCGAACCCGTGATGGGATTTTGTACCCACGACGAGTACGAAGAGTTTCTGCGAGCCGTACCCCTTTTCGAAGAGATGCTCGTTAACGACGGTCTGATTCTCGTCAAGTTGTGGTTCTCAGTCACCCAGCTCGAACAAATCACGCGATTCACGATACGTCGAATCGACCCCGTTCGTCAGTGGAAGCTCAGTCCGATCGACCTTGCGTCGCTTGACCGGTGGGATGACTACACCACTGCCAAGGACGCAATGTTTCGCCACACCCATCACGCAGCAGCACCGTGGACCGTCGTGCGCACGAACGACAAAAAGCGCGGCCGGATCGAGGCGATACGCCACGTGCTGAGCCGTCTCGATTATCCGCAAAAGGACAGGGATCTCGTTCATCGCCCAGACCCGCTCATCGTTGGGCCACCACCAGTCGAGGGCGGCGCAGCAATCACTGATTGAAACACGTTTCCGGGCGCGACGAGCACGGGGTCGCGCGGCGTCGAGAGGCCGCTATCCTCGCCGCCGTGCTAGCCAAATCCAGACGCCGGTTGATCGAGATGCTTCGCTTAGTCGGGTCGAGCCGGCACTCGGCGTTGCCAATCGTTCGAGAGCGATTGCAGTCGAGGTTGCGGTCGGTGATGACCCGGGTGATTGCACTCGCGATCGGCTCGGCTTTGATCGGTGCCGCAGTCGGGTTTTTGGTGCAAGCCGATCTTGGTCTTGCTCCCTATGACGTGTTCTCCTCGGCGATTGGCCTTCGATTCGACATCTCTCTTGGTCAGGCTGGATGGATCGTGGCCGGTGTGCTGTTCGTCGTGTCGTCGCTGCTCGGGCATAGGCCGAGTATCTGGGGAATCGGCTACATCCTCGCCAACGGATTTGCGATCGATGCAACCGGCTGGCTTCTGAATGCGCCTGCAACGACAACAGCGCGGGTGCTCTTCGTGCTCGTGGGCATCGTCACCATGGCCGCTGGCGTCAATGTGGTCTTGTATTCGGGAACGACCGGTGGGCCCTTCGAATTGCTCATGGCTGCTGGCGAGACGCGCGGAGTCAGTCGCATGGTGGTCCGCTATGCACTTGACGTAATCGTGCTTGCGCTCGGTATCGCTCTTGGCGGAGACTTCGGCATTGCCACAATCGTCTATGCCGCGCTGATGGGAGTCGTGCTGCAGGTCCTGCGTCAGGCCTTTGACGACTACGACCTCGGTCGTCAACTTCGCCAAAGTTCCCCTGACGCAGTTCGAGTCGCGTAGTCGGGCTCGCTTCGCCGGGTCGACCCTTAGGGATGGGCCGAAACTTGGTTGCGCACGGCAAAGACGGCGAACGCTGCGGAGCTCATCAAAGCCCAGCCGGTGATCGCCAGCGCCAGCGAGCCAGGACCATCGAGCAGCAGGCCGCCCAGTAGCGGTCCGATAAGCCGACCGATCGCCATCATGGCCTGGGCGTCACCGGCGCGCTCGGCTGGGTGGGCCGATGCTGCGGCGAGAACATCGAAGACGCCTGGAATTGCCATCCAATAGAAGAATCCCCACATGACGACTCCCGCAAAGAACAGGGGAGTGCTGAAAGCCGTCGCAACCAGGAATGCCGACACGCCGGTAAGTGCCATCCACGGGCTCGGGATCATGCGGCGTCCCTTCCATCCGGCCGACGGGATACTCACCATTGCATTGGCGGTGTACGCAATCGCGGTTGCGCTTGCGGAGAGCCCAAGCTCGGTCGCCGCAATCGTGACGCCGAACTGGTAAACGGCCGAACCGCCGAGGCTGAACAACATGAGCGCGATCAGCACGATCCTGGCGGTTGGCAATGCCGTGTTTCGAGCTGAACGCTGCATCGCAGCGGCAGAAGCAACCGTGCGCGAGAACAGAAGAGGAACGGCGGCCACGACAGCGAGCACGACGAAGAGCGTCTGCATGCCTTGGCGGTCGACCAGCAACGCAATCGCTGGGGTCGCGAGCACGCCGATCAAGGGGCCGACCCGAGCGACTCTCGACATCGAGGCCGATTGCCCGAACGCATTTGACCACGCGAACCATGAGATGACCCCAAGCCCGAGTCCGCCGACGGCGCGTGCAACCAACAACAACGCGAGCGGCGGCAGCGTCGCGGCCACCGCATGGGCAACGGCGGCAACGCACAGCGCGTAGATCAGCACCCTGCGGGTTGGTGTCAGCCAACGACCCGAGCCCCATGAACCAATAGCGAAACCCGCGAGTTGCAATACGCCGATGAGCGACGCGACGGTCAAGCCAACTTCGTAGTGCTCGCCGATTGGTGAAATCAAGAACGGGGTCGCAATAAAAACGATCGTCGAATAGGCGAGGGCGAACAGTGTGCCGATCGACCGTGACGGTGAGAGCGCGGCAGCTAACCGAAATGGAACCTGCATCGGTCGACGACGCTAGCGCCAGGCTGCTGGTGCCCCTTGAGCGGTGATGCGGTGATACGTCGTTGGTGGGGTCGCGGGCGTGTCATGATCAACGTCGCCGACTACTTCGAATCCGACAGGACTACTCGACATGATTGTTCGACATCAAGGCGAGCCTGCACAGCAATGAGCCCTGACCAGTCAGCGCCCGACACGAAGCGCACGTTCAACGCCAGCAGCTGGAGATGGATAGACGTTACCGCTGATGGGACTAGGGCCTGTGATCTGCCCGACCTCGAGCCTGAGGCCTACGTCGGCTTAGATGAACTCGCGCTTCGCGATGCATTCAGTGACCGTGATCTCCCCAAGCTTGATGACTTCGGCGATCACTTGCTCATTGTCTTGCACGGCCTCAGGGGCGACGACGTCGAGACCTATGAGGTCGATTGCTTTGTCACCGAACACCAGTTGCTAACCGTGCACCCGGTTCGGTCACCCGGACTCGACGCGGTGTGGGCCGAACTCGAATCGTCGCCAGACCTGGCGCCTGAGACCACAAGCGAACTTGCTGCTGTGATCGCTGACGTGCTTACTCGTCGACTTCTCGCAGTCGTCGACGCGTTCGATCTACGTGCTGAAGAACTGATCTACCGGGCGCTCGATGCAGACCCTGAATTGCTCAGTGAGATCACTGAGATTCGATCCGACATCGCCATCACCCGCAGAGTCGTGCATCCCCAACGCGAAACGCTCGACCAGCTTCGGCGAAGTTCGTCGCCCCTGATCAACGACGCTGCGCGTCGACGATTCGCCGACGTCTTCGACGCTGCGATTCGCACCGGTCTTGGTCTTGACACTGCCCGCACCGCACTCAGCGAGACCCTCGATGCATACCGGGGAGCCGAAGCTCGCAGGGCCACCGAGGTGAACCGAGTTCTCACGATCTACGCCGCGATAATGCTTCCTCTTTCGCTTGTCGCAGGGTTCTTCGGCATGAACCACCCGAACCTGCCAGGGATAGATAGCGACTGGGGATGGCTGGTGGTGACCGGTCTCATGGTCGCAATTGCAGCGGTGTCACTCGGGGTGTTTGTTGCGCTCGGCTGGATTCGGCGACCGTCGGGCCGCCAAGCTGTCGGCACGCTCGGCAAGGGCCTGGTCGAGGCGGCTCGCACGCCGGTCGAAGTCGTCGTTGCTTTGACCTCGCTGCCCCTGCGCACCGTGCGTCGTCCAACGCGTCGCGGCCACCACGAACCAGACGGCTCTCACGACGCGTAGGCGCTCGAACTACCCTCGCCAAATTCGCCGATCGCTCACGGAACCGGCGTGGGCCGAGTATTGGTACATGGCGCGAACTGCACCGGGGGTACCACCGGCGCGCCGGTAGCGTCACGTCATGGAAACCGACCCGTCAACGTGGCTGATCTCTGGTGGACGCAATCGAGCACCAGGCCAACCTCTAAACGTCTCGCCCCAGCTCGCGTCGAACTACTACCTGCCGGCTGAACGTAACTACAGCCGCGCTACCGGTACCGAAACGAGCGACGCATTCGAAACGCTGCTCGGGGGCCTTGAGGGCGGGCGAGCACTGGCGTTTGCCTCAGGGATGGGTGCCGCCGCCTGCGTGCTCAACGGCCTGGCTGCTGGAGCAACGCTGGCACTGCCGGTTGACCCCTATCACGGGGTCAAGGGGCTCGCGGCCGAGGCTGAAGCTCAGGGTCGCTGGAATGTGATTCGGCTCGAACTCGATGACACCGACGCCTGGGTCAACGTCGCCAAGCAAGCCGATCTGTTGTGGCTCGAGACTCCCGCCAATCCGTTGATGACCGTGGCTGATCTTCCGGCAATCTGCTCGGCACCGCGCAAGCCGGGCACGCTCGTGGCGGTCGACAGCACCTTTGCGACGCCGCTCTGTCAGCGACCGCTCGATCTTGGTGCCGACATCGTCATGCACTCGGCTACCAAGTTCATCGGAGGCCACTCGGACTTGTTGGCCGGGCTGCTTGTCACCACCGACGAGGCGCTGCACGAAGAGCTCTTCGAACGCCGCTTATTGCACGGCGCGTCGATCGGGGCGATCGAAGCGTTCCTGGCGACCCGAGGTGCTCGCACCCTTGCGTTGCGGATGGAAAGGGCTCAGGCCAACGCTATGGAGTTAGCCGAACGCCTCGAGGCCAGCGAAGACGTCGCCGTGGTGCGCTACCCGGGTCTCGAGTCTGACCCGAACCATGTCAATGCCGCCAAGTTCATGACCGGCTGGGGCGCCATGATTTCGTTCGACATGGTCGGCACCGGCGAACGGGCCATCGCTGTGTGTGAACGCACCGAGATCATCAACCACGCCACCAGCCTTGGCGGCATTGAGTCAACGATGGAACGACGGGCATCAGTCGGCGGTCAAGAGTCGATGCCGCCGACCTTGATCCGGTTCTCGGTCGGCTGCGAGAACGTCGAAGATCTCAGCAACGACCTCGCCCACGCCTTCGCAGCTACTCGCGATCTCTAGAGACTGAACCCGATTTCGCTGCCGCCGCCGTCGCGGCCTCGAGCGAACACCGAACCGCCGTGTTCGGTTACAGCCTTTTCGACAATCGCAAGGCCAAGCCCCGACCCAGGCGTGGACCGGTCCTTGTCGGCGCGCCAGAATCGGTTGAAGATCTGCTCGCGGTCTTCAACCGAAATGCCTGGGCCGCGATCGGCAACCACGAGCTCTTGGTCGATGGTGCGAACATGAATCGGCGCTGAGGTGTCTGGCGTGTACTTGTCAGCGTTGGCGATTAAGTTGGCGATCGCCCGAACCAGCGTGGCGTGATCGCCCTTGATCTCAGTTGGGCTTAGCTCGCGAATCACTGGGCGCGAACTGCGAAGCTCGAATTGGGCGATTGCGGCCTCGGCGGCCACAGCGAGGTCCATGGTCACGTACATTGCCGTGTCGCGCGACTCGGTCGCTAACTCGACGACTTCGGCTACGAGATTGCTGAGCACCGCCAGTTCAGACTTGATGCTGTGCACCAAGGTCGAGCGCGTCTGTGCATCGAGCTCGGGCGCACGGTCGAGGAAGTCAATGTTCGCGCGAACGCTGGTTAGCGGGGTTCGCAGCTCGTGTGCTGCGTCGTGTACGAGCTGGTGCTGTTGCTCGCGACTGGTGGCCAGATTGGCGAGCAACTGGTCAAAGGACTCCGAAAGTCGGCCTACCTCGTCGTCTCCATCGACGCGCACTGGGGTGGTCAGGTCTTGGGTGTGGGCTACTGACTCGATCGTGCTTGTGAGCCGGCGCAACGGTCGCGTGGTGCGACTGGCAATAAACCAGCCGATCAACCCAGCAATGCCCGACATGGCGGCGCCCACGAGCAGCACTTCGCTACGCACACTGCCAAGCAACGTTTGCGTCGAGTCGATGTTCTGAGCCACCTGGATCGCGCCACCGCTCGGTTGGTGCACGGTCACGATGCGGTACGACCCACCGTCGATTTTCACCGAACGGGGCGTAATGCGTTTGCTCTGCGCAAGGTGTTCGAGGTCGTCGGCCTCGATAGGCAAGCTGAGCCCGGTAGTCGCTCGGATTTCACCGGATCGATCGAGCACCTGCACGATGACGTCATCGTCAATAGCGGCCAAGCGCGGCTGGGGGCTGCGACCCGCGCGACCGCCTTCTGGAGCCCGGCGAGTTCCTTCGGCGATCGAGATTGCTCGAGCGGTCAGAAAGTCGTCGACACTTTGATTCACGCGGCGGTTCGTCGAGGTGGCGGTTATGCCAGCAGTGATGAGGGCGGTCGTTGCGGCGAGCACTGCGAACGCTATTGCTAGGCGCGCCCCCAAACCAATGCTCATGTCAGTCTTGGTCTTCGAGCCGCATCACAAACCCGACGCCCCGGACCGTTTGGATCATGCGAGGCGCGCCGGTCGCTTCGAGCTTGCGTCGCAGGTAGCCGACGTGAACATCGAGCGAGCGTGACGTGCCGTCGAAGTCATAGCCCCAGATGCGTTCGTACATGACCCCTCGTTCGAGCACGATGCCGTGGTTAAGCATCAACAGATGCAGAATCTGAAACTCGGTTCGGGTGAGATCGACGCGGTCGTTGCCATAGGTGACCTCGTGGCGCCGAGGGTCAAGTCGCAGGTCATCGACCACAAGAGCCTCGACACTGTCAGGCTGACCGCGGCGCAGCAACGCCCGCAGCCGGGCGAGTAGCTCGTCAAGGTCGAACGGTTTCGCCACGTAGTCGTCGGCGCCGGCATCGAGGCCGGCGACCCGATCTGGGATGTCGTCGCGTGCGGTGAGCATCAGGATCGGCGTTCGGTCGCCTCGTTCCCTGAGCCGTCGACAGACACCGAGCCCGTCGAGGAACGGCATCATGACATCGAGGATGATGGCGTCAGGGCCCTCTTCGACAACTGCTTCGAGCGCCGCAGCGCCGTCGGCGACCGCGATGACCGCATAGCCCTCAAACTTCAAGATGCGTTCGAGGGCAGTTCGGATCTCCGCATCGTCTTCTGCGATAAGGATCCGTGCCTTGGGGTCATTGGTCATGCGGTCCTCGAAGGTAGTTCTTGTCGTCATCATCGCGGGGATCCCACCGGTAGCTGTGTGGTCTTGCTGTTGTTATCGCCCGCGGGTGTTATTGCCCGCGGGCCTCGGGGTCGACGCCGGCGATCGTCAACAGATCGACCATGGCGAAGTCGCCAGCGCCTGAACGCGACGGCAGTGTGGGCCGCCAGCCAGGGTTGTTCAGCAGCGAATCTGCTTCGAGTTCGAGCAGGGCAATGAAGACCTCGGCGACAATGCGGCCACCGACTGCGCCGAGATGGTTGCCGTCATGCATCAGGTCGGCTTCGCGCAGAATGTAAAGCCATAGCGGTGTGCGGTTGGCGAGCAGCGGGGCCACGTCGCTGATGTCGGCGAGGTCGCCGGGCGAGAGCCGCGATGCTCCCATGCGTTCAGCGACAGTTTCGCCTGAGGCGATGTCCCAGGTGATGTGGCGCAACAGATTGCGGGTTGCAAGCGAGGTTGGACCGATCGGCTCGCCACGAGCTGTGTCAATCGAACCAAGGGGCAACTGAAACAGCGGTGTCGAGATGTGGGTGTCGAGCCGCTTGTTCGGCTTGACCTCGCCGTCGCCGAAGTCGAAGAACGTCTGCCAGCCAATGAAGCGCCGGGGTGCTCGGTGGCCACCCGACATGTCGTCAGGATCTGCGCTTGCGAACTGCGACGGGTCGAACACCATGCCAAAGAACGGCTCGCCATTGTCGCCGGCCATATTGGCGCGATACGACGGGCGAATCATCGAGTGGCCCATGCGGAATGCCGACGTTTGGAACTCGACGGGTATCTGCGGTTGGGTCGTCGTGAAAATCTGCCGCCCGTTCCGCAGCACATCGTTCACCATTGCTTGGCCGACGAACTGCGGCAGGAACTGGTGCACGATCAGCCACTGCCAATGCAGCCGAACCGTGCGGTAGGTCTCGAGGAAGGCCGCGCTTTCATCGCCCCTGTCGGGCTGGCGGGCCCGCACCCGTTCGAGCACCGCGTTGTGGAACTTCAAGAGCGCGACGTGCAGGCCAGCAATCATGAGGTTCTCGTCATTGCGAGGGTCAGCGATGATCGCGGTGCCATCAACGGTTCGGGGCAGGTCTTCGAATTGCCCACCTGATTCGACGCGAAAGCGAGACGGGTCGCCGGTTTCGTAAAGGCCAGGGCTTTGGGCTGGCCCGCCGCCGTAGACCGTGTCGAGATCGAACTGGGCCGAGCGCAGGTTGAGACTGCGGCCGAGCGACGTCGACTGGCCAAGCGGGGAACCAGCATCGCGAGTGATGTCGTGATCGAGGAATTGGCCAACGAACGTGGTGCCGGCCGTCTGCGTCAAGTTGTTCGCATTGTTCAGACTCAGCTCGGGATCGGTAATAAGGGCGACCGGTCCGGCCGACAGGTCGTCCTTGGCATCGATGAGCCCACCGGGCGCCCCGAGTGCTGCGATCTGAATCAGGAGCTCGTCGGTGACTTCTTGGAACGCTGGTTCGCCCGGGAACATCCTGTTGAACCGATCGGGCCCTCGTAAGTCCAGCGATGCGGGCTGGTCGTTAGCACGGCGGTTTTGCTGGTCCGGTCCGCGACCGTCATCTCGATTGTCGCGTGCCCTGTCGTTTTGGTCTCGGCCGTTGCGCCGTGTCTGGGCCAGCGCTGCGGCTGCGGGGATTCCAGCGGTAGCGGCTCCGGCGACCAAGCCGCCCAGCATGGCTCGCCGGGTCAGCGACGGCCCCGGTGACACGGGATCATCAGCATTGTTTTCAGTGGGGCTTGGGGCAGACGGACCGATGGTCATGGCAATCCTTGCTTCAGGGAGGTATCTGAAGCATCGGGGCTGCCATGCAGGCTCTTGGCAACCCCGCCGCAAGGTTCTGCAAAGACCCGCCTTACCCAGCCTTTACCATCGATGTACCTGGCCGCCGAGCCGCCGCGCCCGGTGCAGCACGTCGCCATTCGCTTTGAAGTTCGTTCGATCTCGACGTTGATTGCTCGAGGACAGAACGTGCAACGAACTGTCCCTAGGGGAGTGAGATAACGATCAGGTCGGTCGTTGGTTCGTGTTCGACATCGGGAAGCCGGGTGATCGAGCGTCGCGAGCCAACGACCTGCACTGACCACTGGTGGCCTTCGGGGTCGGCGAAGATCGCCTTGGCTCGCATGATCGACGGGTTGGCCTCAGTTTGGCTGTCGAGCAAGGCCTCGATCTGATCGACCGTCATCGGGTGATCGAGCGGCACTCGTTCGACGACGTGGTGATCGAACAAGGTGGTTTCGGGTAGATCGCCGACGCCGCCGGGGCGGCGCCCGCCCAGCCGCACGAGCGCTGCGGCAAGCGCACTGCCTTCGTTGGCGACGACCCGGCCATCGGGGTTAAACGAGCGCACGTGGTCGCGCACCTCATTGAGCGCCGCTGCGCCGTCGACGTCGAGCTTCGTCACGGCCACCAGATCAGCAGCGGCGAGTTGGGCGCCAACGAGTTCGCCGATCTTCACGTTGTCGGTGAGGGTCGTGATCTGGTTCGCGGCGGCCATCGTGACCACGCCGTCGAGCATGAAGCCAGCAGATCGACCCCAGGGCAGCACCCGTGCAGGTTCGGCGACGCCACTGAGTTCGACGACGACGTGGTCAGGCGGTGTCTCTCGTTCGCGAATCTGATCGAAGGCGGCGCCGAAGCCATCGACCAGGCTGCAGCACACGCACCCGTCAGTCAACTCGATGGTGTCGCCCGAGTGCTTCTTGATCAGTCGGGCGTCGATGTTGATTTCACCGACGTCGTTCACGATAACGGCGATGGGTCGATCGGTCTGTTGCAGCACGGCATTGATGGCCGTGGTCTTGCCAGCGCCGAGATAACCAGACACAAATGTCAGTGGCACGCGGCGCCCGTCCCATGGCGCAAAGGTCGGTTCGATATAGGGCATTGGCAGCCAAGCTAGGGCCATTTCGAACTCAAGCCCGCGCACCTGACAGGATCAACACATGATCGATCTCTCGGGCAAGGTTTTCATCGTCACTGGCGGCAACGGCGGCATCGGCCTCGGTATGGCCGAAGGCATCGCGATGGCCGGCGGTTCGGTCGTCGTCTGGGGTCGCAAAAGCGACAAGAACGACGCCGCGGTCGAGACCCTCACGTCGCTCGGCGCCAACGCAACATCGCACATCTGCGACGTCAGCGACGAGGAACAGGTCATCGAGACGATGCAGCGATCGGTTGCCGACTTCGGCCGGCTCGACGGCTTGTTCGCCAACGCCGGCCGCGGTGGTACTGGCACGAGCTTCCTCGACACCACGCTCGAAGACTGGCGAGCCGTGATGGCCGTGAATCTCGATGGCGTGTTCTTGCAGTTGCGCGAGGCCAGCAAAGTGCTTGTCGAACAAGGCGAGGGCGGAAGCCTGGTCGCGGTGTCGTCGACCTCGGCAATCCACGGCGCCGCCGGCAACGAGGCCTATGGCACCGCAAAGACCGCATTGAACGGGTTAGTGCGAGCGCTCGCCGTCGGTCTCGCTCGGCATCAGATACGCGTGAACTCGCTGCTGCCCGGCTGGACGATCACCGACCTGGCCTCGGGCGGCTACGAGAACGACAAGTTCCGCGACGCCACGACGCGCCGAACTCCGGTGCGCCGCTGGGCTGAACCATCAGAGTTTCGCGAAGTCGGGGCGTTCCTCGCTGACCCGTCGCAGACCTACCACACCGGCCAAGAGATCTGCGTCGACGGCGGCTATACGGTTTTCTAAGCAGTATTTTCTAGGGAACATTCTTCTAGGGAACATTCTTCTGAGGAAGAAGGCGAGACCCGCACGGGTTGTACATCACCTTGGACAACGACTACGCAGATGACGAGTTCTGGGCTGCCTTTGACGAAGCCGAGGAACATGCGGCGAACCGCCGCCCGCCCTGGTATCGCAGGTCGGCTCGCTGGTTCGCGGTGCTGTTCGTTGCTGGGATGATCGCAACTGGGGCACTCATTCCTTGGGGTGAACTCATCGACCGGCTCGACAGCGTGTCCGAACCCGCCGACATTTTGGCGGTCGCCGATGAGGTTGTCGCTGATTCGCCGTACGGATGGCTGGTGACGCGGGTTCTCGTCCGCGACATATTGCCTTCCGATGTGGGTGGTTTCGTGACCAATAGCCCGGCCGACGGCATCATCACCATTGATCTGATTGGTTGGGACCAAGACGAGTTGCGCTCAACGGTCGCCCACGAAATCGGGCACCTGATGGACTTTGCGGCCTACGGCACAGCAAGCGAGCGCAGAGACGGGCTCGAGTCAGAGGTCTGGGCCGAATGCGCGGCCGTCGATGCCGGATTTCGCCGGGTTGACGGCAGTGGTGCCGATCAGGTGTATCGCTGCACACCGACCGAACTCGAGCAGTACCGGTTCTCGGTCAGCCTGCTCGGCGAGATCTGCGCACCATGGAATGGCGAGTGTCGGGTGGTTGCACCGATTGGCGCTGGCTGAACTTCGATAGCGTTCTCTCTATGGGTTTTCTTCGCAAGCGCGTGCTTCGTCGTTTTGGGTTCCTGGGCCGGATCGCTGATCTTGCACTCTTAGCTGGTGCTCTGCTCAAGTTCGCAAGCCGCAAGGGCTGGATCAGCGAGCAACAGATTGCCTCGCTTGGCCTTGATCGTTTCGCTCCGCCAGCAAAGAGTTCGGGTGTCACTGCTGGGACGCTGCCGCTGGGCGAGATGGCGTTAGGGGCTGGCGCCGCCTGGCGACTCCTGCGTCGCAAGAAGTCGACCTCCAAGCGCCGCCGCCGGGTTCGATAAACCACCGCAGATCTGGTCAGCTAGAAAATCCTGTAATTTTCGAAGCTCGAACCGACCAAAAAGTAAGAGTTCTTTTGGGAATCACGACAAAATCCCCAAGGGTTTTGCTGAAACACTCCCTGCGAAGGCACCGAAGTTGCGCACACTGGCACCATGACGACGTATGACTCCATCATCGACGAATTTGCTGGCATCCGAGAGCGTGGCGGAAGCAGCTGGGCGGCAATCAGCCCCGAGTCTGCGGCCCGCATGCGGTTGCAGAACCGCTTCCATACTGGGCTCGACATTGCCCGGTACACGGCCAAGATTATGCGCGAAGACATGGCACGCTACGACGAAGATGTCACCCGCTACACCCAGAGCCTGGGTTGCTGGCACGGCTTCATTGCCCAGCAGAAGATGATCGCGGTCAAGAAGCACCACGGCACTACCACCAGTCGCTATCTCTACCTGTCAGGGTGGATGGTTGCTGCGTTGCGCTCACAGTTCGGCCCGCTGCCCGATCAGTCGATGCACGAAAAGACCGTGGTTGTCGAGCTCATTGCCGAGCTCTACGAGTTCCTCAAGCAGGCCGACGCTCGTGAGCTGAACGAGATCTACCGCAACCTCGACGACGCCCGTAGCAGTGGCGACAGTGCTGGCGAAGAAGCTGCTTTGTCAGCGATCGAGAACTTTGAGACTCATGTCGTGCCGATCATCGCCGACATCGACGCTGGTTTCGGTAATGAAGAAGCGTGCTACCTGCTCGCCAAGAAGATGATCGAAGCCGGTGCCTGTGCGATCCAGGTCGAGAACCAGGTGAGCGACGCCAAGCAGTGTGGTCACCAAGACGGCAAGGTCACCGTGCCGCACGAAGACTTCATCGCCAAGATCAACGCCATCCGCTACGCGTTCCTCGAGCTCGGGGTTGAAGACGGAGTCATCGTCGCCCGTACCGACTCGCTTGGCGCTGGACTCACGCAGAAGCTGCCGGTCTCCCAAGAGCCCGGCGACCTCGCAAGCCAATACCTTGCATTCCTCGACACCGAATCGGTGACGCTCGACGATGTCAACGAGGGCGAGGTGCTCCTCAAGCAAGACGGTGAGCTCTGTCGCCCGGTCCGCATGCCAAACGGCCTGTACAAGTTCAAGGACGGCAGCGGCTTCGATCGGGTCGTGCTCGACTGCATCACCAGCCTGCAAAACGGCGCCGACCTGTTGTGGATCGAAACCGCGACCCCGAGCGTCAGCGCAATTGCCGAGATGGTCAACGCCGTCAAAGAGTCTGTGCCCGACGCCAAGCTCGTCTACAACAACTCGCCTTCGTTCAACTGGACGCTCAACCTGCGTCAGCAGGTCTTCGACGACTGGACCGCCGAGGGCAAGGACATGAGCGACTACGACCGTGACAGCCTCATGAGCGCCGACTTCGACTCGACGCCGTTGGGCGCCGAAGCCGACCTGCGCATTCAGAGCTTCCAGGCAGACGGCGCTCGCGACGCGGGTATCTTCCACCATCTCATCACGCTGCCGACCTATCACACCGCGGCGTTGTCGACCGACAACCTGGCGGCTGGCTACTTCGGCAAAGAGGGCATGCTCGCGTACGTCAAGGGTGTGCAACGTCAAGAGATTCGCCAAGCGATCTCGTGCGTAAAGCACCAGGACATGGCCGGGTCAAATATCGGCGATGACCACAAGGAGTACTTCAGCGGCGATCAAGCCCTGAAGGCTGGCGGTGCCCACAACACAATGAACCAGTTCTAAGCACCTAAACAAGTTCTGAAACCAGTCCTACCGCGCACGGCTTCCTCGCTATGAGGGAGCCGTGTGACTTGTTTTCTAGGCAGATGTATTTGCTAGGCAGATGTACCCGAATCTGCCAATACCAGCGGTCAATCGCCAACACTGGTGGTATCAGAGCTTCTTCGCTAGCTGCGCGCGCCGTACGGTCTCCAATCGTTCTCGCTCTGTGGGCGCTGGTGCTGGCAGCGATGCTTGGCGTAGTCATGCCAATCGCAACCCCAGAGCTTGCTGATGCCCAGGCAGTCCCTGTGCGCATCAATGAGTTTGTTGCCCAAAATGACACTGGGCTCGAAGACAACACCAGCTCGACCTCAGACTGGATCGAGCTCTACAACACCTCGAACTCGACGGTCAGTCTCAATGGTTGGGTTATCGCCGACGGAACCGAACTGTTCGCCTTCGACAACTCGCTAAGCATTGGCGGCGGTGACTACCTCGTCGTGTTTGCATCGGGCGAGCCGAGCCGAACAACCGCCAACGAACTCCACCTGCCGTTCAAGCTGAGCTCCGGTGGCGAAGCTCTTGTGTTGAGCTCGCCAACCGGAACGAGCACGCCGTCGTGGCCGAACGGATCTGAGTATCCGCCCCAGGTATCCGACGTATCGTTTGGTGTTGGGTCGATTGGCGTCTTGTTCTATTACGGCAACCCGACGCCGGGTGCGAGCAACGCTGCCGTTGGCCTCAGCGGCCTGGTCGAACCCGTGACCTTCTCGGTGCCGCACGGCTTCTACAACTCGGGGCAGACAGTAGTGCTTGATAGCCCAACCCCTAACGTCACGATTCGCTACACCACGAACGGGTCCACGCCGTCAGCTTCTAATGGCAACTCGATTTCAGCGGGTCAATCGATCGACGTCACCTCGACGACCACCTTGCGAGCAGTTGGCGTTCGCGACGGCTGGATCACGAGCCAAGCCGAGACTCGTAGCTACTTCTTCACGAACGACATAGTTGACCAGTCTGCGGCGACACCGCCGGACTGGCCCAACGACACAGAGGTCAACGGCCAGGCCTTCGACTACGGCATGGATCCCGACGTCGTGAACGGCAATCGCGCCGCCGTTCGTAACGCACTCGAAGCGATCCCGACGATCTCGATTACGACCGATCTCGACAACCTGTTCGGCGCCACGAACGGCATCTATGTGAATGCCAGCGAGCGCGGATCAGAGTGGGAGCGGCCCGCGTCGATCGAGCTCATTGACCCCAGCGGTGCCGAACCAGGATTCGATATCAACGGCGGTATTCGCATGCGGGGCGGGTTCAGCCGCAGCGATGCAAACCCGAAACACTCGCTGCGCTTGTTCTTTGGCAACGACTATGAAGCGCCGCTCGACTACGCGCTCTTTGGTGCCGAAGGCACAGACGAGTTCGAAAAGGTCGATCTTCGCACCGCTCAGAATTACGGCTGGTCGTGGCGCTATCAAGAGGTAGCGACGTTCATCGACGAGCTGTGGAGTCGTGACACCCAAGGCGCGATGGGTCAGCCCTATAGCCGCAGCCGCCCTTATCACGTGTATCTCAACGGCCGCTATTGGGGCTTGTTCATGAGCCAAGAACGAGTTTCTGGTGAGTTTGGCGAGTCGTACTTTGGCGGTGACGAAGATGACTACGACGTAGTCAAGCGTGGCGCTCCGGGGCGCACGGTCGAGGCCACCAACGGCACGCTTGACGCGTTTCAGAGCCTCTACCCATTGGTCAGCGACGGCACTGTCACCAACGCCGAGTTTGCTCAACTTGAGAGCCAGGTCAATCTTAAAAACCTTGCCGACTACTACCTGCTGCATTTCTTCAGCGGCGACTACGACGGATCACCAAGCTGGTTCTTCCGCGACGGCGACGATCGCTGGACTGCGTCAAACAACTGGTATGCCGTGCGAAATCGCAATGGCGCTGGCGAGGCTCACAAGTGGACCTTCTTTGATCACGACAGCGAGCATTCGCTCTGCGCGCCACAGGGTCCTCAGGTTGGCGTGAACGTCGACAACACAACGCCGTGGCCAATGACCGTGGGCCCGGACTACATGTCACCGGCTTGGCTGCATCAGGGACTCATCAGTCACCCGGCGTATCGCCAGATCTTTCAGGACAGCGTCAACGAGCACTTGATTGATCCAGCAGGTGCGCTCACCGCAAGTGCTTCGATCGCCCGACTCGACGCCCGTGCCGCCGAGGTGTCAGGGGCCATCGATGCCGAATCGGCCCGCTGGGGTGACGGCCCCAATTCAACCAATGCGGTGCTCGGGCGCGCCGACTGGAACAACGCTCTCGACATCAAACGTGACTGCTTCGTCGACCGCCAATCGATCGTGCAAGCACAGCTGCAGGCCGACGGCCTCTGGCCGACTTCGCAGCCACCAACGATCTCACCAGCGAGTGGCCCGATCGCATTCGGTAGCGCCATCGCGATTTCTGCGGCTGGCCAGAACGGCTTACTTCGCTACACGACCAACGGCACCGACCCGCGTGACGTTGACGGTTCACCGTCGGCGTCATCACAGGTCTACTCCGGCCCAATTCAGATGTCGGCTAGCGACCTGGTTGTGCGGGCTCGTATCGACAACAACGGCTCGTGGTCACCAATGGCCGAACAGAGCTACACGCTGTCGGGCCCGGTCGGCCCGGTGCGCATGGTGCTCAACGAGTACAACGCCGTGTCTTCATCGAAGTTTCTTGGTGGCGGCACCGCTGGCGATATTGCCAACGGCAGTGATGCAACCTTTGGGCGCATCGTGGGCAACGGTGGCGACTGGTTCGAGTTCGTGGTGCTCGAAGACAATCTCGACATTCGGGGCTGGACTGTCCAGATCCTTAGCGATGTGAACGGTGTTCAGCAGCAGAGCGCCGCGTTGACGTTCTCTGCTGCAGCGCTGTTCGGCGATCTGCGAGCTGGCACGATCATTACGATCAGCGAGTCGCTCCCTGATGATGTGTCGTATAACCCGCCAGCGGGTGATTGGCACATCAACCTGCAGGCCAACAACGCTGGCGCAGGTGGCTTCTTTAGGGCTGCATCCCAGAGCGACGTCATTGTTGACCATCGCAACACACAGGTCGCGCTCTTTGACCAGCTTGGTCAACCAGAGGCTCTGCGTACCGGCGAAGGCACGGTTGGCGGCTTGGGCATTGGCTCAACAGAAGTCTTCAAGCTCGAAGGTGTGCCGTCGTCGGCCATCACCTCGAACGATGGTCTCTACAACGAAGGAAGCACCTCGACGTGGGGGCTTGCGAACGTGTGGGGCGCAGGCGCAATCACCCAGGATCTCTCAAGCCTGCGCACCAACTTTGGCGACGTGAACTGTGATGGCTTCGTCGACGTGGTCGACGCACTGTTCGTCGCGCAGTACGACGTCTTGGCGCGCTTCGACAACGGCACCTGTCCGCTCGCAACGCCAGCGAAGCAGCTGCACGCAGATGCTGGAGACGTCAACTTTGATGGCTTCACCGACGTCGTCGACGCATTGTTCATCGCCCAGTGCGACGCATTCGTAGCCAACGTCTTCTGCCCCGAGATTTAGCCCCGGACCGTCGAGGATTCATCTTCGAGCAGTAGTTCTGCAGGAACTACGGACTACGCCCCGAGAACTTGCTCGCTTAGAGTTGCTTCTTCCACTCATCGAGGTTGGCTGATTCGACGCCGATCTTCGTCGAGTCGCCATGGCCGGTGTGCACCGTGGTCTCTTGGGGCAGTGTGAAGAGCTTGTGTTCGATCGACTCAACGATGCCGGGATAGCTCGAGAACGAACGGCCGGTGGCACCAGGGCCGCCGTTGAACAGGGTGTCACCTGAGAACAAGATGCCTTCGCTCGGCAGGTGCAGGCAGCAGCCGCCAGGGGAGTGCCCGGGCGTATGGATGACCGAGATATCGATGCCGCCAACGCTGAACGACTGACCGTCGCTCAACGGGGCGTCGACTCGGCGGTCGGCATACACGGCCTCCCACAGCATCGTGTCGTCGGGGTGCAACCAGATCGGCGCGTCGAAGTGCTCGGCCACTTCTGCTGCGGCGTTGATGTGGTCGTTGTGGGCGTGGGTGCACACAATGGCCCGCAGGTGCCGACCGCCAATTGCGCCGATGATCGCCTCGTGATCATGGGCGCAATCGAGCACGACACATTCGCGGTCGTCGCCGACGATCCACACGTTGTTGTCAACGTCGAAGTCTTCGCCGTCGAGTGAGAAGATGCCGCTGGTGATCAGGTGGTCGATGGTCATGGGTGCTCCCTGTTGCTGGATTGCGCTAGTGCTGGCGGGCCGCCGGGATATGGGTCTTAGAGGTTGCGAGCAAACAGATCGTGCATCCGTTCCCAGTGGCGTTCGCTGGCAGCACGGTCATATTGCGGACGCTCACGGTAGGCGAAGCCGTGCTCGGTGCCGGGGTACCACTCACATCGGCCTTTGGCTGGTGACGATGCGAGCGCCTCAGCGAACGCGTCGATGATCTCGGGCGGCGCGTAGTCGTCGGTTTCAGCGGCACCCACGTAGACCTCGCCGTCAATGCGTGACAACACGGCATGGGGCGAGTCGGTTTCGTCGGTCACAAGGCGAACGCCATGGAAGCTCGCTGCGGCGCGCACGCAATCGCTGTGGGCCGCGGCGGTCGTGATGGCATACGGTCCGCTCATGCAATAGCCGACCACCCCGACCTTCGATGCGTCGGCGGCAGGGTCGCTTCGAGCATGGTCGAGCAAGGCACCACTGTCAGCGTCGACCATCGAATTCGATAGAGCGTTCATGAGCTCGAACATGCGATCGCGGTCGCCGGTCTCGAACACATTGAATTCGCGAACCTGGCGGTAGTAGAGCTGGCTCGTCATGACGTAGTAGCCCGACGTTGCGAGTCGACTCGCCATATCGCGGATTTCTTGTCTCATGCCGGGGGCGTCCATCAAGAACAGTACGACCGGGTGAGGTCCGCCCTCGTCGGGGTGACAGGTCCAGGTCGGCATGTCGCCGTCGGCTGTGGTCAGATCAAAGTGAGCTTCCTGCATGAGGCGAAGCTACTTCGGTCATCGCCGCTACGGTCAATGCGCCATGTTGGGTCGCGAGTACACACCAGAAGAGAACGCCCGGATCGCTGTCGCTACGCAGCTGCGACAGATCTCGCACGATCTGATGCGAGGCGATCACGATCCCGACGAGCTCCACGCGCTGGCCGACCGCCTCGGCGTCGAGGCTGAACTGCTGGCCGCACCGCCGGACCGGGTCCGCGATCGTTTGCGGTTCGATGACCCAGAATCGATGCCGGTACCCGGCCAAGGTGAGCCCTTTTTCAACGCGCCAGACCGACCATTCTCGGGTGTTGGCACACCATGGAGCGTTCCTATGCACGTGGTGCGCGAGGGGGATCGGGCAGTCACCGAGCTGGTTCTCGGCCCGGCATTTGAGGGTGCGCCCCTGATGTCGCACGGCGGCATCGTGGCGGGGATCTTCGATGATTTGCTTGGGTTCTTGTTGGTACTGCAGGGCACTGTTGCCTTCACTGCATATCTCACCGTGAACTATCACCAGGCCACCAAGCTCGGTGAGCTACTTCGGTTTGAGGCGTGGGTCGATCGCGTCGACGACAAGAAGCTGTTTCTTAGCGCCGAATGCCACAGCGGCGGCCAGCTCATCACGTCGAGCAACGGGCTGTTCATCGACGCGTCGCAGTACTTCAACTCATTGGCGACACCTCACGGGTCAACAACGAGTGAATAGCGCTGGCTCTCAGCACAAGTCTGAGCGGGCCGTGATTGCCTACTTGGCGTTCTTGGGCATGCTCATGGCCACCGGTATTGACATCGCTCTGCCCGCGTTCGATGAAATTAACGCGGACCTTGACGCTGGCTCGCGAGAGTCGCTCATCGTCACGCTCTACGTGATGGGTGCTGCTGTTGGGCAGCTTGTCGTCGGCCCAGTTTCAGATTGGGCCGGCCGCAGAGTCACCGTGCTCGGTGGGCTCGTGCTCTACATCGTCGGAGCAGTCGTTTCAGCGCTCGCGCCGAGCTACGTGCTGCTATTGGTCGCTCGCTTTGCATGGGGACTCGGCGCAGCTGCACCGATGGGACTTCGCAACGCGATCGCTCGCGATCTGTACTCGGGCGATGCAATGGCGCGGGTGGCCACGATCATGATGGCCGTCTTCTTGCTCGGGCCCGTCTTTACGCCGCTGATCGGCGACGTGATTTTATCCCTCGGGTCGTGGCGGTTTGTTTTTTGGTTTGCAGCTGCTCTCGGCATCGTTGCACTGGCATGGGCGGCTCGTTTCGGCGAGACGTTGCCACCTGAACGGCGACGGCCGCTGGCGGTCGCCGAGTTCGCCAAAGCCGTGCGCCGTATCGGGCGGACGCGGGTAACGCTCGGTCACCTGCTTGCCAACGTGTTCTTCTCTGCAGCGTTCTTCATCTTCCTCGGAAGTTCGCAGCCGGTGTTCGACAGAGTGTTTGGGCGGGCCGATCAGTTCGCGGTGTGGTTTGCGGTCTTAGGTCTTTGCACGATCCCGTTGTTGATCATTAACAACGGACTCATCAAGCGGTTCGGCGGCCGCCGAATGTCGCTGCTGGCCTCGGGGGTTTCGACGACTGCGTCGGTCGCCGCGGCGGGCTGGGCCCTGGCGGTCGGACCGCCAAGTTTTTGGCCCTGGTATGTCTGGCTCATCGTTGCCACATCGTTCGTCACATTGGCGACACCGGTTATCTCAGCGCTTGCGCTCGACCCCATGGGTGATCTCGCTGGCACGGTCTCATCGTTGTTGTACTTCACCGGGTTCGCGATCGGCGCGCTGCTCGCAGCGCTCGTCGACGCCCGCATCGAAGCGTCAGTAACGCCGTTCCTGGTGGGCTTCGCGATCTTCATGGTCATTGGCTACGCATTTCAGATGTGGGCCGGGGCAGGCGCTGCTGATACCGATCGAGCCTGAGCGCACAGGTACGGTGGTGTACGAGCGAAGGAGACACGCCATGCATGACCTGGTAATTCGAAACGGTGTAGTGGTCGACGGCACCGGAGCCCCGCGAGTGAACGCCGATGTCGCAGTCGACAATGGCGTAATCACCGCAGTCGGCAACGTCGCCGAGCGAGGCCGCCAAGAGATCGACGCGGGCGGCCAGATCGTCAGTCCTGGTTGGGTTGACATTCACACCCACTACGACGGACAAGCGACCTGGGACCCTGAGCTCGCCCCGTCGTCGACACACGGTGTAACGACGATCGTCATGGGTAACTGTGGTGTTGGATTCGCGCCAGCAAGACCTGATCGCCACGATTGGCTTATCTCGCTACTCGAAGGCGTCGAAGACATCCCCGGCACCGCTCTCACCGAAGGCATGACGTGGGGCTGGGAGAGCTTCCCCGAGTACCTCGATGTGCTCGACTCGATGCCGCGCACCATCGACGTGGGCGCTCAGATTCCCCACGCTGCGCTGCGCACCTACGTGATGGGCGCTGATGGCGCAGACGCCACCGTTGCCGCGAACCAAGCGCAAATTGAAACCATGTCGGCGTTGTGCGAAGAGGCCATTCGCGCCGGCGCACTCGGGTTCACCACATCGCGGACCTGGGTGCACCGCACCAGCGAGGGCGCATCGATCGGCACACTCAATGCCCGCGCCGATGAGGTGCTTGGTTTGGCTGCGGCGCTGCAGCGTTGCGGTACCGGCGTGATTCAGCTGATCAGTGACGCATACCAGACGACCGACGATGCGCTCGTGGCGTCAGAGCTCGAACTGCTCGAGTCTATTGCCCTGCATGTCGGACGACCGCTGAGTTTCACCGTGCAACAGAGTGACGAGTCACCAGGCCGGTGGCGCGAGCTGCTTGACGCGATCGCTCGCTGGAGCGATGCCGGCGCAGACGTACGCGCGCAGACGGCGGTGCGGCCAATTGGTGTCGTCGCCGGGTTGACCTCGACCGTCAATCCTTTGCGATGCTCGCCAACGTACAAGTCACTGTCAACGCTGCCATTGGCCGAGCGAGTCGTTCGCATGACCGAGCCTGCTGTGCGCAACAAGATCCTGGCCGAGCATGGTGCGTTCGTGCCGGCGGCGTTTAGCGCCACGACCCACTCGGGTTATGACCGTATGTACCCCATGGCAGAGTGCCCTAACTACGAGCCGACCCCCGCTGACTCGTTGGCTGGTATGGCTGCTCGACAAGGCCGCGCTGCCAACGAAGTGATGTTCGACTACTTCGTTGAAGACGGCGGTACGAACCTCGTGTATCTGCCGTTCATGAACTATGCAGGTGGCTCTCTCGATGATGTCGCCGAGATGATCGCATCGCCGCTGACGCTGTCGGGCCTGAGCGACGCCGGGGCTCACTGCAACACGCTGAGTGACGGCACGATGCCGACAACGGCGATCAGCCACTGGACCCGCGATCGCAACGGCGGGCGCACCTTTGACCTCGAGTACATGGTGCATCGCCAGACCCAAGCCACGGCGAGCTGGGTTGGTTTCGACGACCGAGGCGTGGTCGCTCCCGGCTATCAGGCCGATCTCAATATCTTCGACCACGAAACGATCAACGCTCAGGCCCCAGAGCTGGTGCAAGACTTGCCGGCCGGTGGCACCCGTCTGCTGCAACGTTCGGTCGGCTACTCGGCGACCATCAAGTCGGGCACCGTGACGGTGGCCGACGGCGAACTGACTGGCGAACGTCCGGGTGGCTTGCTGCGCGGACCGCAGCAACGCTGACCCTTTCCACCTCTTCGCACATGGCCGATCATTTCGACATAGCGATCGTTGGCGGCGGCATCGCGGGTGCGACCGCGGCCTGCCACCTCGCACCGAACCATCGCGTCATTTTGCTCGAACAAGAGAATGAGTTGGCTTTTCACACCACCTCGCGCAGCGCTGCGGTGTTCCTCGAAGCTGACGGCGGCTATGTGCTGCATCGACTCAACCGGGCGTCGCGAGCGTTCTTCGACGAGCCACACCCCGAACTCGACGCGCCACTGCTCGATCCGATGTCGGTGCTCAACGTCGGTACCGCCGACATGGTCGACGAGCTGAGGGCTCAAGTCGAGCGAGACAGCGCGATCACGCCGAGCATCAGCTTCGTCGAGGGCGATGAGCTCACCGCATTCTGTCCGGTCATCAACACCGACGTCATCACCTGTGCCGCGCTTCAATCGACGGCGGCATCGATCGATGTGATGGCTACCCATCAGCTCTATGTGCGCCGAGCGCGCGCCGCCGGCGCCGATGTGCGTCGATCATCTCGGGTCACCGCGATCGACCGTCTTGACTCTGGTTGGAAGTTGACTACCGCTTCGGGTCAGGTCGACTGTGGCATCGTCGTAAACGCGGCTGGTGCATGGGGCGATGTCGTAGCCGCAATGGCTGGCGTGCAGCCGATCGGGCTTACCCCAATGCGCAGAACCGCCTTCACGACCCGCATTGACCGCGATCCGACCGGCTGGCCGCTCGTGTACTCACAGAGCACGACCTTGAACTGCTACTTCAAACCCGAGGCTGGCCAGCAGCTGCTGTGTTCGTTGGCCGATGAGACGCCATCAGAACCGCTCGATGCCCGGCCCGAAGAGATCGATGTGGCCAAGGCCATCGACCACATCAACACCATCTCGACGCTCGACATCGGCTCAGTTGCTACCACCTGGGCCGGTCTGCGCACCTTTGCACCCGATCGCGACCCTGTGTTTGGCTTCGATGACGCCGTCGATGGGTTCTACTGGTTGGTGGGTCAGGGAGGTTGGGGCATCGTGAGCTCACCAGCTGCGGGCCGTATCACGGCCGCGGCGATCACCCACGGTTCGTTCCCCTCTGACCTCACCGAGTCCGGCCTCACGCGCGACCGCCTAGCACCAAGGCGCTAGGCGGTCGCAGTCGCAGTAGTAGCGACCGGTGGTGCTTACCAACCGGTGGTTCGAATGGGGTTGGCGTAGCACTTGCCGTTCGCTGCGTGGTAGTACGGGTAGCCGGCGGGGCAGCTTGGTGTCTCGACGTGCGGCAAGCGCTGCGTCTGATAGGTAATGACGGGTTTGTAGGTGACGACTGGCTCGTACCGAGTGACGTGCGGCAGTCGCTGCACAACGGGTCGGCTGTGCGCGTTGCATGGGCTCGTGCGAGCGGTGACTTCGGCGGTGTTGGTGTGACCGTCGCCGTCCCAGTCGCCATGCGGGTTGAGGGCAACATCGACGGTCGTGGGATGTCCGCACGGCTTGGCACACGGATTAGCGCCATGCTTGGCCTCGGTGTGATTGGTCACGCCGTCACGATCCCAGTCGCCGTGCGGGTTGGCATTGACGTAGGTCCAGCTCCACGCGCTCGCGCAGGGATTGTGGACGACGCGTACTGGCTGCTGGACGTAGTAATACGTGGGCGTGTGATGCTTCGGCGCTCGGTAGTAGTAGTAGACCCGGGCACAACCGCCGTAGTTTGCGCACCACTTGGCTGAGTCGGACACACACGGATTCAGACCTGCCTGCCATACTTCTGCGGCGTTGCTGACCCGGTCGTTGTCCCAGTCGCCGTCTTTGTCGGCGAGCACGTCATCGATTGACCATTGGGGGCAGGGACTCGAGCTGTGGGTATGCGAGTAGTTGTTCGCGTCGGCCTCAGAAGGCAGCGCGATTACCGCTACGAGCATGCTCACCGCCAGCAGGGCGATCTTGAACACAAAAAACATCTTGGCTTGCATGTTGTTAGGGCCTCCACCCGTACGGCTGAAAATAACCGTGGCCTAACTCTAGGCCATTCGCGATGAGACTGAAAGCCCAGACGCTCGCAGCGGTCTAGTGTTGGGGTGGCGTGAGACCTCACCGGCAAACGATGGCGTCGCTTTCGGTCATTATCTTCGTCGCGTTCGGCTGTGCCGAAGCCGACACAACGTCGACTACGGGTGTCGTCGAGCTGGTTGAGCCGAGTTCCGTTCCGATGCTCGCGCAAACGCCAGAGGTGGCGATTGAACCGACGCCACCAACGGTGTCGGTGCCTCCGGCGACACCGACGGCAATGACGATTCCCCTGACACCAACTGCGGTGCCCATTGAGCGTCGCACGATGCTCTTTAGCGGTGATGTGCTTAGCCACACGCCGGTCATTGCATCGGCCCTCAACTACGGCGACGGCGCCGCGTGGCCCTACGACTACCGGCCGATGTTCGACAAGGTACGCGATCGGCTGAGCGATGCCGATCTTGCGATCTGTGTACTTGAGACGCCCGTGTCTGTCGACAACACCAACTTGACCGGCTACCCAACGTTCAATGCACCAAGAGAGCTTCCCGATGCTCTCGTCGATGCTGGCTATGACGGCTGCTCGACGGCTTCGAATCACTCGATGGATCGCGGCCCATCGGGCGTTGCGAGAACGCTCGATCAGATGGACCGTGCCGGGCTAGGTCACGCCGGCATGGCTCGTACCGAAGCCGAGGCGCTTGCCCCGACGATCTATGAGCTCGACGGTCTCGCGGTTGCTCATCTGTCCTACACCTACGGGCTCAACGGCTTTGTGTTGCCTGACGATGCACCTTGGTTGGTGAATGTCAACAATGTCGAAGCCATCGCCGCCGAAGCGGCTCGCGCTCGTGGCGCGGGTGCCGACATCGTCGTGCTGAGCATTCAGTGGGGCAACGAGTACCAACGCACACCGTCAACTGCCCAGCTCGACCTGGCCCAGATCATCACTGGGCGATCAGGCGACGGCCGGGTCGACGTGATTGTCGGCAATCACGCACATGTCGTGCAACCAGTTGATGAGGTCAACGATGTCCCCGTGATCTACGGGCTCGGCAATTCGCTCTCGAACCAGTACGACAATCCGTCAAGGACCGGCACCCAAGATGGTGTGATGATCGAGATCGCGGTGACGGGCAACAGCGCGATTGGCTGGTCGGTCTCTGAGGTTGCCTTCGTTGCGACGTGGGTCGATCGGTCGACCTATGAGATCCTCGACGTCGCCGCCGAGCTAGCGGCTCGAAGCAGCGACGATGCCTTGCGCCCGGTGTTGCAAGAATCGTTTGATCGAACCGCAGAGGCCATTGGCCTGCTCGGTTCTGACGTGACCAAGGCCGAGTCCTAGAGCAGGGGTAGCGTGATCGACGAGCTGAACTTGGTGCAGTTCTCACGCCTGGGGCGGGCAAAGTGCACTAAGAACGCTGGGAGGGCTTACAACCAGGTGCTGAGTTCGGCGCCGACTTCTTCGGGGGTGGTTTGAGGACCCCAGCGGGCGACGACCTGACCTGAACGGTCGACGAGGAACTTCTCGAAATTCCACGCGACCTCGGCGGTGTCACCGTCGCCAGGTTGTTTGGCCTTGAGCCACTGGTAGAGGGGTGAAGCGGTCTCGCCGTTGACGTCGCTCTTGGCGAACATTGCAAAGTTCACGTCGTAGTTCGAGCTAGCGAACTCAAGGATCTCTTCGTTCGACCCGGGCTCTTGGCCGCCGAACTGGTTGCAGGGAAACCCGAGCACGTTGAAGCCCTGGTCGCCGTGTTGTTCTTGAAGCGCACGCAGACCTGCGTACTGAGGGGTAAGTCCTCAACGACTCGCAACGTTGACGATCAGGCTGACCTGACCCTCGTACTGCGAGAAGTTCACCTGGTCACCGGTGATCCCGGTCATTTCAAACTCTGTGAAGCTCATGGCCTGAACCTACCAACCAGCCAGGCAGCTTGGCGGAAGCTGAATCCGGGCTACGGGCCGGGAAGAAGTGGCCGAGCGTCGAACTCGTCTCACCACAGTTCGTTGGACGCGTTCATGGTTCGATAGCTCAACGCAGAACCAAGCTGCGTTGGCATGCGCCCATGTAAGGCCGGCAGTGTGCTGCCACCGGCTTCGACATCGACGGTTCGTTCGGGTGAGCACGCCGCAGTGACCGGTCCGCGCCTCGGTCTAGCGAAGCGAGATGCCGGCGGTTTTGGTTTCGAGGTATTCGTCGAGGCCCTCGTGCCCGCCTTCTCGGCCGAGGCCCGAGTCGCCCATGCCTCCGAACGGCA
>Ga0114956_1000570_pt1 | contig 27209 bp, 16 predicted proteins | sample MaitaG_FD_87304 | JGI IMG/M metagenome (GOLD analysis project Ga0114956, IMG submission 87304) | Marine algal microbial communities from Maine, USA - Maine_Asex2 metaG | ecosystem: Host-associated > Algae > Red algae > Unclassified | place: Maine, USA | collected 2015-01-05
ATGGGTGAAGGTGCGACTGACAACTCACCAGTCAGACAGGTGACTACGAGGCGAAAAGACCCAACGTTAACCGCGATGGTTGACGATATAGTTCCCCAGCTCGAAAATTTATTGGGCGTTAGTCTTCAGAGTGAAGTTGAAATTATTCGTGTAAATAGTGCGGCTGAAATAGGTCGGGACGCAGAGCTTAACGTTGCCGCGTTTCCATTTGGAGCGCGCTCAGAAATCGTAAATAGACTTGGTCTTAATTTGGCAGATTTCGGTCTGAACAGTATTGATTCGTGCTGGATCCTGGTCAACGAAGGGACCATTTCGAGATCATTTGACTCCTTCGAACCAAAGACAAAGGAAATGGCTTTAGCACATGAACTTATGCATTGTTTTCAGTATGAGTTAGCACCGTCTGGGCTGCCTGGGTGGGTTATGGAAGGAAGTGCTGCCTGGGCAGGCGAAGCCTTCGTCAACGGAACTGATTATTATGAGGATTACGCATGGCAGATATACGACATCCCTCGGTATGGTCTTTTCGGCAGTAATCCATACTCTGCGATTGGTTTGTGGTCTCATGTTGACAACGTATTAAATGGCGGCTTATTCGGTTTGTTGCCTAATATCTACTCCTCCGGGCTGCAAGGGGAAGATATGCTATCGGCTGTGATCAATCAAATTGGAACCGACGGTTATGCAACGTGGTCTTCGGGAGTTGCAGGAAGGCCTGAGTGGGGACCGGAGTGGGAGTCTATTGGAGTTGGCGGTAGAAGAATTCAGAAAGTGCCAACAGCTGCAACGGAGTCAGAAGGCGCAATTTTCGGACAGATAAGATTATTTAGTGTGCAAAGAGTGGCATCGGCGGCGGAATCGCTGATCCTGGAAATTGAAACAGATGGCCTGGGTCTGATGCACTGGAGTGAATCGGGGGGCTCAATTGAGTTTGGCCAATCACAGCCCGATCAATATTGCTGGTCGGGCGATTGCGTTTGCGACGACGGTACTCCACCATCAGGTTTTGAAACGTTGGTAGATGCACCCGATAGCGAAGATCTGGTGGTTGCGATGAGTGGAAATGCCGATAAAACGATGTCCACTTTCACTTCCAGATTTATTAAAGTGAGTGAGCTTTGTCCTGAGGTACTTCCGCCTCTTGTAGATTTAACGCCATCAGGAGGTGACAGTTGTCTGGTTGGTCGCTGGAAGCTGGATCTCGACTATGTTGAAAGGCAGGTCAAGGCAAACTTGAGAGCGTCAGATCCGCAGAACGAGGATCTGGATATTGGTGATCTGACTGGCCAGATTACCGTTGATTTCCGGGCGGACGGTACCGCAACCGGGTTAGTCGACATTACGCTACGCAGCGAAACGCCCGAATCTCCTGCAGATGAAGAGGATATAGAAATTACCACCACCGTTGAGGGAAATGCAAATTTCGAATGGAGTACAAACGATAGACGATATACTGTTTCCTACACTGACGATGTTGTTTTCGAAGTTTCTGCCGTAGCAACACTTGGGGATATAGTGGTTCCATTAACTCAATCGAATGAGCTATTTACCAGAGAACAGCTTTTTGGAGCAACAGGTGGTGGTGGTGTTCGCTACGATTGTACTGATAACGTATCGCTGGTGTTTTTCGGAGACGGTGAAAACAGCGTGGATGCTCGCTATACACCGATACCTTGAACAGCAATACACTAAAAGTAGTAGCGATAACCGATAGCTAAATGCGTGTTAGCGTTTTTCTTCAACCGTCCGTCCGATTCTGCCACCAGATCTTTTGCTTCGCTTGGTGGAGAGGACAAGAAGAAATCCACATCGATGGAGTGTCTGGCCCGCCTGCCGAGAATGAAGCGTTGTCCTAATCCAACGCTTGCGCCTTCAAATTGTTTTTTAATCTCTGGTACAAAGCAAATCCAGCCACAACCATTGTTAACATAAGTATTGGTTCCGTAGAGGAAGGTTAATCGCGGTTGCCAGATTCTACCCTTGTGTATAAACCATTTAGCACCCATCTGGTACGTCAAATCGGGAGCGTCTGGGTGATCTCCTATGGCTGCTGTTAACGTGACTCTTTCGTTGAGTTCGCGATCATAAGATATGCCGACACCACCAAATGCCAGACCGATCCCCAGTCCGACGGAGTTTGGTGGTGCGTATTTACTGAAACTTTCCTCAGTCTGCGTGCTATCGGACGCTGCGCTCTTGCCAGTAGTGGCAACCAAAATGAGCAAGCTAAAGATAACGGCTTTGACGGTGGCGATCATTGGAACCCTCTGAAGGATCAAGTGACCCTGCGACAATGCGGACAATCCTGGCTAATTACTACAGCATTTCAAAAACACTTTATTAACAAGAATCCATGTAAGTCGGAGAACCAATAATTGAAGCACAGTATTGCGCGGTTAGTTCCCAATTCACTGAATACATTCTGTTACAGAACTATTCAAGGTCCCAGCCCAATATGCCCTGAGCACATCTTTCAACTGATGACACCAGGGTAATCCAATGAACAAACTTAAGCTCTTCGCGCTGTGTCCGGCAATAATTATCACGGCGTTGCTGTATGGCTTGGGCGCAGTGCTATTTACATCTGTACCCGGACCAGGCCTCTTCTGTGTTCCCGGATGCCGTGTGTTCTCTAACCAGTTGTTATGAGCAAAACGGATATTTTGCAACCTACGATACCGCTGGGAGTCAACTGCTTGGACTGTGTGATGAAGACGATTTTTGCAGCAGCAAGATCGGTGGTGACGCCGACGGTTATCTGCGAAATCTATATACATTGCTTGAAAACGGTCACTGTCCGGCATTGGACATGACTCGTGAGGACTTGCAGTTCATCACTGGCTTCCTGATGATGAAAGCTGGCTAAAACATGCGAACCCTTGGTCAATCTGGTCGAGATTTATAACCATGCCATTTTTAGTGTTGGCAGTTTGGTCTAGAGTCTGGCTTGGATTTTATTGTATTGTACCAATCACGAATTTGGTTGTTTGGGTCTTTGTAAATCCTCGATTTTTTAATAAACCTGCCAGTTTCGACAGTTGGGGTTCGAAGGCTGTTCTAGGTGAGCGTGTTTACATAAACGACCGGTCTACGATGCCATTGCAACATAAACAACCGATACTGATATTGAATGTTTTACAAACAATTGCCGGGCTTATTCTGGTTTATGGTGTTTGGCGATTAAATCTACCTCATACATTGTATGGTATGGCCTTGGTCTACATGACAAAAATGTGGTTTTTGGATCGGATGGTTTGGTTGTATGAAGATACGAAAAATAGAGACTTATAATGTATTCAACTGTTCTATCCTTGTCACATCTCTTGACGTAGAATTTTTACTCTTTTAGCCGTATTCATAGAGTTTCTACGTTCTCTAAAAGTTTGGGCGGCCAGGTAGGTTAATGCGTTCTGCATTAAATATATTCAGCGCCGCATACTGCAGCAGCATTATCGTTTTGCCGTCGCATATTATCCCGGTTTCAATTTTCGACATTGCATCAGCAAAGGATAGTTCAAGCACTTCAATGTCTTCTCCTTCAGCGTAGTTACCACCTCCGGCAGATACTCGGTCGGATAGTTCATAGGATGCACTGTAGAAGTACAATCGTTTAGTTACCGACCCCGGGCTCATGTAGGCTTGGAACACCGGTACAACATTAGTTAGCCGATAACCAGTTTCTTCTTCTACTTCCTGTCGGATGCGCTCAGCCGGCTTAGCATTATCCAGCAACCCTGCAGCGGTTTCTATAAGTCGCCCGTCGTCGTTTCCATTGACAAAAGTCGGGTATCGAAATTGTCGGGTAAGCACAACATTACTGCGCTGCAAGTTGTAGAGCAGAATGGTTGCGCCATTACCTCGATCGTATGTTTCTCTGGTGAGTGTTTGTGAGTTGCCATCGTTTCGTTGGTACTTGAAAGTTGTTTTTTTCAATAGATACCAATCATCAGACAAAATCTCGGTTTTTTCTATTTGTACTGGTTCGGCGGTCATTAGCTGTGTCTTTGGTATGGTGTACGTGGCAAGAATATATCGTGCAGAAACGTGCAATGTCAAGAAAAAACGTGTATTCGTGCAGTCACGATGATGGTGATCATGATTGGCGGCAGCTTATTAAGTCATTCAATGGTCAATATTGGAGTTGCTGCAGTAGAAGCTGCATCGCATATCTGCACCGACATATTTTTTATGGGTGTAGCCGGCGTTGATGTGAAAGCAGGTTTGAGTACGAGTGATCTTGAAGAAGCTCATGTAAAAAGAGCACTTAGCCAGCGAGCTGCCGACACTATTGTATTGACACCATCAGAAAAAGTGGAGGTAGATCCCCTTACGTCGTTATGGCGATAGACAACGCATCTGGAATTGTTTTGTATCGTAAAACACCGTCGTCATTTAGACAGGTGATGAAGAATGCCGGGTTATAGGTTTTGTTTAATAGAAACCACTGTGCCACTATGGGTCGATGCCTTGTTGGCATGTTGTACCCAGCCAGTTCTAATCAACCACGCCCAACCAGCGGCATATTGGTCGCCATAATTGTCATATTCAACACATTCGTATCCAGCGGCAGGTTCGCCATATTCACCACCGCTTCTGCAACGTGCTTGGTATTCATGGTTGGTTCAGGCTTAATACTGCCGTCGGCCTGGGGAACGCCTTTTGCGAATGCATCAGTCATAGCAGACGCTGTGTTACCAATGTCAATTTGACCACACGCTATGCTAAATGGTCGTCCATCGAGGGCGATTGTTTTGGTTAGTCCGCTTATGGCGTGTTTCGATGTTGTATAAGGCACCGACCCCGGACGTGGTGAACTCGCTGATATAGAACCATTGTTTATGATGCGTCCACCTTGTGGGTTTTGTTTTCGCATGAGTGCAAACGCGCCACGTGCCGCCATGAATGCACCGGTCAGGTTCACATCAATTACCGTGCGCCATTGGTCAACAGAGAGCTCATCTATAGTCATTGCCGGTACATTGTTGCCAGCGTTATTGAAAAGCACATCTAAACGGCCGTGTTCACTTTCAACCGCTTTGAACAATGCATCGACCGATGCTTCGTCGCTGATATCGCAGGTTACTGCAGACATATTATCGCCTGCGTTGAATTGTTCGATTGTTTCATCCAGTGCAGATTGACGTCGACCAGTAAGTACGACATGAAAACCTGCATCGACTAAAGCACCTGATGTTTCGCGTCCGATTCCAGAACCAGCACCGGTTACCAAAGCTATTTTTTTCATTTTTATGCGCCTCGTAATTCATTAAGACGCTCTGTTAAATATGCGCCTGCGGTATAACGATCTGAAAGTCTGACTTCAGGTCTTGGGTGTAGAAAAAGTGGTAACGATATCCGCGATTTTCGAGCGTCTGATCCTTCCGGATTGATGACCCGATGTGTGGTCGAGGGAAAATAGGCTGCCGAGGCCTCTTGTAACATGTCGCCAACGTTAATGATCAGGTTGCCAAAATCACAAGGAACGTCCAGCCAGGACCCATCGCGTTTTTTTACTTGTAGCCCGGGCTCGTTCGCGGCCGGCAAGATAGTCAGCAGATTGATATCTTCGTGAGCACTGGCGCGTATAGCCCCCGGATCGACATTATCTGGCAGTGGAGGGTAATGCAAAACACGCAGTAAAATTTGTTGGCTGTCCTGAATCATGTCTGACAGCGGTTCTGTAAAGCCACTGGATACATGAGCCGGTGTGTGCTTTTCAACCCAGCCGAGCAGGGTAGATGCCAGTGCTGTGGCTTCGGAGTAATAGTCATCGAGTTGCGGTTTTAGATTATCCGGGCAACGACCCCAAGGATAATAATGATAATACTCTTTAATGTCTCGGACACTGTGGCCCTTGGCTGTTTCGGCCATGGTGGTCGGAAAAAAACCGTCAAACTTCTCACTATCGAACAGGTAATTATCTTTATCGGTGCCTGCAAAAAATCCTGACCAACTCTCGTATATTGCGTTAACAGTTTGCTCGCCAATTGGATGATTTTTAAGCACACCAAAGCCGGTTTCCCGCAGGGATTCTACAAATTTGACATCAGCATCGGGTAATGCAAAGTCAACCGCTTCCAATTCACCCATTTGGTTTCCCACCGGCCCTGTGCCTGTTAATATCAGTGTCATATGGTAACAGAAGCGCTCTTCGGCTTTGCGAAGTGTATCTGCTGCGCTACCATCGGTAGTTCCACCCACGCCTTAACAATTTTAATGGATCAAACGCAGCAAACTCTGGCTATTCTGTTTGCCGATATTGCCGGTAGCACGGAGCTATACCAAAGGGTTGGCGATGTCGAGGCGCACCGGCAGGTGGCGCAAAGTCTGGCTTCAATGGCGCAGGCTGTCAAACAGCACAATGGTGTGGTGCTGCGCACGGTGGGTGATTCAACGCTTGCCAGTTTCGACTCGTGCGACAACGCTTTGCTCGCTGCCAGTGAGATGCAGGCATTGCACAAACACACCCCATTATCTGTGCGGGCAGGATTTCACTACGGCCCGGTCATTCCAGATAAAGGCGATGTGTACGGCAATGCAGTGAACATTGCTGCCCGCGTAGCCTCATTTGCCAGAACCGAAGAAATTACCGCAACTGAGTTCAGCATTTCGCAGCTTAGTGATGAAAACCGGTTGCGCGCAAATCTACTGGACAAAATAGTGGTGAAAGGAATCTCGGAGCCAGTTGGTGTTTATCGTATTACCTGGGAAGCTGATGAAGGCATGCACACCCGGGTGGCGCAGCCAACGCCCAGCTCCGTTATGCCAAACGAACGTCTTGCACTTGTGCTCAGCACCACTCAGGCAGCATTCCAGTTAAATAAGGACAGCCCGGTTTTGACCATCGGTCGTGACGCGGCGTGTAGCGTCACTATTGATGGTGATCGCGTCAGTCGAAAACACGCGCAGTTAGCATGGACTGCTGGTCAAATTCAATTGTCCGACACCAGCACCAATGGCACCTACGTACACAGACACGGACAGCCACCGCTGTTTGTTCGTCGTGAAACTGTGGTAATCGAAGGTACTGGCAATATTGGTTTAGGGTGTTTGCCAAGCGAAGATGCAACGCATGCGGTGCATTTTAATATCACTGACTAATTGAGTTGAATAAACGACTTGATTAGATGAGTTTATTAACCGTTTTTATTGATTAAAAGAGTCGATCAAACAAGCTCAACGCCAACATCCAGCATAGCCTTTCGCGCAGCATCAACTGAACCGTTCATATTGATACCACGGCAAGCCTTTTCAACCACTATAGATTCGAAACCCTCTCGTCGGGCATCTTCGGCGGAGAAACGAACACAAAAATCGAGCGCAAGGCCAACACAGAATACCCGGGTGATACCGCGTTCACGCAGATATCCGCTCAAACCAGTTGTGGTGGTGTGATCGTTTTCAAAAAAAGCGGAGTATGAATCGATAGGTTGTCGAAAGCCCTTTCGAATAATGTTTTGTACACTGTTGGTATGTAATTTCGGATGAAATCTGGCACCGTCACTACCCTGAATGCAGTGATCTGGCCATAGTGTTTGCGGACCGTATGGCATTTCGATTTGTTCCAGTGGCGCGCGACCATCATGTACGCTTGCAAACGAGGAATGTCCCGCCGGGTGCCAGTCCTGCGTTGCGACCACATTGATGAATTGTTTGCCAAGTTCATTGATGATGCAGACGACGTCATCTCCTTCAGGAACTGCCAATGCGCCGCCTGCACAAAAATCATTTTGCACATCGATAATCAGTAAACAGTCCGATTCGCTGGTTTGTAGATCTTGCATGGTCTGTGATTAGGGTTGCTGTGCGTAGAGCACAACAGCACGTTGTTGTGCATCTTCCTGACCGTCAGGCAAGTCTGCGGCTGCTGCATCTTCACCGAGGCCACTCAGCGACTTGATTTTTGTATAACTAAAGCCATTTTGAATAAGGTAAGAGCGGACATTAGTTGCTCTTTGCAGAGCTAACTGTTGGTTATAAACAGCTGAACCGCGTCGATCGGTAAAGCCATATATAGCAACACCGGTAGTCCGATTTTTTTCTTGAGCTATGAATGAATTAAGCACGATGCCAGCTTCATCGGTTATCGCGGTGCTGTTGGGTTCAAAATAGATTCGGTATTCTGTGCTTTTTGCTTCTTGTTGGGCGCGCAGTTCTTCTTGAGTGACATAACCTTTGGCGGCCAATGCCGACACCTTTTCCTGAACTTCGCTTATGGAATTTGCCAGCTTGGGGTCGGGTGTGCCTGTTGAGTTACTGAGTTTGTCTTCCAGCGCGCTAATTTGCGCCTGCAACGCGCTTTGCGCTTGTGTCGCATCGGTTGCTTCAGTTGACGATGCAGGCAGGTCGATGACACGCTGCTCGAGTTTCTGAATTCTTTCGCGCGTTGATTGAAGTGCGCTGGTTAGCTCGGCCACATCAGAGTTTGCACCAACTTGTGTCATCTGGTTTTGTAGATTGGCGAGTTGTACGCGCAGTTTGGCCTGCTGATCATCGATTGATGTAGATTCGCTGCTTGTTTTCAGTCCGTCTATTGTGCTGTTGAGCTCAGCAATTTGCTGGTTGGTTTCGGTAACCGATGATTCGAGCGCGTTCATTTTTACACGAGACGCGGACAACTCATTAGTCATCGATTCAATCCGCAACGAATCGGCATTGGTTGTTCCAAGTTTATTCTCCAACAATGCCAAACGTTGATCAATTTGGGCATTGACACTAGCCACAGCCTCGCTTTGTCCATTACCTGCATCGGTCGAGAGCGTGTTTAATCGCGCTTCGAACGCATCAATTTTTTCACCCATACCGGTTAGTGTCGCGTTTTGTTCATCGCGCGCACGAGTCTGATCATCCTGCAGCTTTGAAATTTTCGAGTCCAGAACATTTAGCGCACTGTTTATGCTTTCTGCTTTGAATTGCTGCGATTGTTCATCGATACGGCGGTTTAGTAATTCGAGTCGACTGTCTAGTGATGAAACTTGCGCCGCAACTGCCGTGGGGCCGGTGGTAAGCGCACTAATAGCGCCGCTTTGTTCTCCGATGGACTGATCCAGTTGCACAAGCTGGGCTTCTGATGCATCCATTCTGCGTTCTGCATCGGTCAGTCGACCATTGATCACGGTAGGGTCAGCAGAGCGTTGGGTCTCGACCAGCTCAGCTTCAATGTTATCCAATCGTCCGCTGAGGGCTTCCTGTGTGGCAGCACCACCGGTAGCCAGTGCTGCGACGGAACCTGTTAGTCGACCTAGACTACTACCCGCACCACCGGACAATTCCTCGAACGTTTTGTCAGGGTACTGTGTTTTCCAGAACCCGATACCCAGCGCGATGCCAAGCAGCAGAAGAGCGAGCAAAGATTTCATAGGCGTGATAGCAAATAGCTTGAGTCAGTTCTGAAACCAAATTGTATCAAGGTTCATCGGTCACTAGTTAAGAAGTGCGATGCAATGGTGTGGTTGGCAGCACGTGAACAATATTGAGCGGGAAATTGTGCAGGTATTTGTTGCAAATATGGTCAATTAAATGTCACTATGCCGGCGCAGCGCGATTACGCTTAACGGTGGCAGTGTTAGGCTCAGCGAATGCGGACGGTTATGGTGCTCTGTGTCGGTACTGCCGATGCGGCCAGAGTTGCTCATTCCGCTGCCGCCGTAGAATTCTGAATCGGTGTTCAAAACTTCAACGTATTGGCCTGGCTCATTGATACCAATACGGTACTCATGGCGAGGGATTGGTGTGAAATTGCACACTACGATGGTGCTATCAGCACCGTCGTTGGCAAATCGATAAAAGCAAATGATGCTCTGCTCGGTATCGGCACAATCTATCCATTCAAAACCGTCTGCCTGGCAATCACCTTCATGCAATGAGGGCTGTGATCGATAAAGCGCATTCAAGTCTCTGACAAGAGATTGTATTTTCCGGTGTGCATCTTTCTCGAGTAAATCCCACTCTATGCTGCCCTCATGTGCCCATTCGGCAGGTTGTGCAATTTCGCTACCCATAAAAGTGAGCTTCTTTCCCGGGTACATGAACATATGCGCGAAGCAGACGCGAAGATTGGCAAACTTTTGCCATTCATCACCCGGCATTTTATTAAGTAATGAACCTTTGCCATAGACCACTTCATCGTGTGATATGGGTAAAAGAAAGTTCTCGCTGAATGCGTAGGTAAGCCCGAATGTCAGGCTGTTGTGATGGTATTTTCTATAAGCCGAATCTTTGCTCATGTAGTCAAGCGTGTCATGCATCCAACCCATATTCCATTTAAACGTAAAGCCAAGTCCGTTTGCATAAGTTGGTCTGCTAACGCCTGGAAATGATGTTGATTCTTCGGCAAGCGTTATCCCGCCTTCAGCATGCACGAGTTCGTTCATGCGTTTTAAAAACTCGATCGCTTCAAGATTTTCCCGACCGCCATGCTCATTGGGAATCCACTGGCCTTCTTCTCGAGAGTAGTCCAGATACAACATAGAAGCCACTGCATCCACGCGCAGCCCGTCAAGATGGAATTCCTTAATCCAGTAAACTGCGTTGCTGTACAGGTAGTTGGCCACTTCACGACGACCATAGTTATAGATCAGTGTTTCCCAATCCTGATGAAAACCCTGGCGTGGGTCGGCGTGTTCGTATAAATGTGTTCCATCAAACTGACCCAGACCGTGTTCGTCAGTTGGAAAGTGGGCTGGTACCCAGTCCATGATAACGCCGATATTTTCCGCATGGCAGCAGTCAACGAAATAGCGAAAATCGTCCGGACTGCCAAATCGTGATGTTGAGGCGTATAGTCCAATGGGTTGATAACCCCAGGAACCTGTAAACGGGTGTTCAGTTATAGGCATGAGCTCTACATGGGTGAAATTGTTTTCAACCAGGTATGGAATAAGCGTTTGCGCTTGCTCGCGATAGGTAAGTGGTTTGCCATGCAGGTTCAAGCGCCATGAGCCGGCGTGTACTTCGTAAATTGACATCGGTGCTGTGATTGGCTGAACCGCTGCACGGGCTTCAAGATAGTCCTCGTCAGACCAAACGAATTTGCTGCTAAAAACTATGGAGGCATTGCCGGGAGGTTGTTCGAAGTACGGAGCGTATGGATCGTTCTTAAGTGGTAATACAGTGCCATCTGCAGCCAGCAGTTCGTATTTATAGAGGGTGAGGTTGCCAATGTCCGGGATAAATATATCCCAAATACCAGAATCATGGTGCTTGCGCATAACGTGTATGCGTCCGTCCCACTGGTTGAATTCGCCAACTACACTGACGCGTTTAGCGTTCGGTGCCCACACCCCGAAATGCACTCCAGCATGTCCGTTCATGGTGGTCACGTGTGGCCCCAGTATTTTATAGAGCTGTTGATGAGTGCCTTCACCAAACAGGTGGTGATCAAGCTCGCCGATAGCCGAGCCAAACGAATATGCGTCTGTTACTTCCCAGGTATTGTTGTTGTTTTCAAATTGCAGTTTGTAATTGCCCGGGTTAGCGGTAAGTTCCACGATGTACAAGCCAGTTTGATCGACGGCTTGCATTGCATGTTTTACGTTTTTGCTGTCAATAACCGCAGCGCTGATGGCGCCTGGTTGAAAGGCACGTACAACAAAGCCTGAAGGTGTTTCATGCAGACCAAATACATTGAAAGGCGCTGTGTGCTGGCCATGAACAATGTCTTGAACCAGCGAGTTTGAAAGTGTCGGATTCACGAATATAGCTCGCTTAAATATTGCTTGGCACTGCTGCTCCAGTGAAAGCGTTTGTCTCGGGCGTTAGCAGCAATCGTTCTAAACTGCTCCGGATTTTCTTCACGCATGACCAGTACTTTTTGCACACAAGCCTGGAAATCTTGTACTTGTTGTTCGACAGACTCGCCACTAAAGTGGAAACCGTCAAGCATATCGGTAATTGTATCCCGTAGGCCACCCACAGCGTGGACAACGCAAGGCTGGCCATGGCGCATTGCCAGCATTTGGCTTATGCCGCATGGTTCAAACGAGCTGGGCATGATAAATACATCGCCATTGGCAAACAACATATCTGAAAGTGACTGAGCATAGCGGTTCAGAAACAAAAAATTGTTGTGCATCGATGCGCTTTTTCGGCACATGGCTTCAAGTTCTGCATCGCCCGAACCAAGCAGAATAAAAACGCCGGTACCTTGCAAGCTCTCCAACAAGTCGTCGAGCACAGTACTGTTGTCGGTTGTTGGTTCGAGTAGCAGCGCCATTTTCTGGCTGGTGAGTCGGCCAACGCTTGTGAGCACATGCAGAGGGCGATTGCTGCTAAGCCATTGTTGAGTGCGTTGATGCGCAACGTAATCTGTGGTGTTAATGGAGCTGCTATCGCCAAGCCACCTGATCAGCGTTTCACCGACGAGCGTCATCATGGCGTGCCAGTCCATTCGAACCGAGCCAGCGTTGTTGTAATCGATACCGTTGATAATGCCAACGAGTGCGTTTCGATCTGCACACTGTTGCAGATCTCGTTCGAGACCTTCGCCGCCATGAAAGCCGCGCTCCGGTGCATTGGGTTGAATAATCTCCAGACTATAAGACGGCGATACAGTGTGTACAACATCGGCAAGTCGGATACTGGCCGCCGCCGGGTTAACGCAGTTTGGCCAGCGCGGGTCAGTAATGTCGTCAAGGTTATAGGTGAGTTGCGGATACCAGGTTTCAAGTGACGATTCATCACCCGTTAACGGACGTACGCCTTGCAAAGCCAGGTTGTGAATACTGAATACGCAGCGTACTTGTTTTAGCGCAGCAAATGCGGGATCATTTTCTTTCAATATTGATGCAAATCCTGCATGCCAATCGTGCAGGTGCAGCACGTCGATATCTCCAATGGCACCATCGCTTATGCATTGCAACGCACCAGCGCAGAACAGGGCAAACTTGCTTGCATCGGTTGCAAACGGCCGGTCGCCTGGGTCATCGCAATACACTGAGCCCGCGCCGCATGCACCGAGTTGCGCATGATGTAAAACCAGATAAGTAACACCGGGGTCGAGATCAGGGTAAAGCTCATAGAGCTCAATTCGTTCTGGACTACCAGCAAAACTCACTGTTGACGCATCGAGAAATTTTGAGCCAGGCATGGTATGGAATGCGTTATAGGCTGGAATAATGACGGTTACCCGAGAACCTTCCTGAGCCAATGCTTTTGGAATATCACGCAATACATCGCCAATGCCACCAACTTTTGCGCCGGGGATTGTGTCGTTTTCGGCTGCAAGCATGCAGATGTGCGGGTGTTGCGGCATTACAGCGTCTATTTTCCAGTAAAGCGGGTTTTCGCAATAGATTAGCGTATCTTGTGCAAAGATTGACCGAGCTGGTCTGGAGTCACAAGAGTTATGCCATTTTCTGTGACTCTGAAGCCTGCATTACGGTCTTTTTCAGCGTTATACCCGATTTCCATGCCCTCTTCGACGACACACCCCACATCGATTACGGCGCGTCGAATTTTGCAGTGCCGGTGGACGGTCACGTCAGGCAATATGACCGAGTCTTCGATGGAGCTGAAGGAGCGCGCGTTGACGTTTGAGAACAGTAACGAATTCTTGATATTGGCACCGGAGACTATGCAGCCGCCCGATACCATGCAATTGATCGCCATACCGCGTCGATCTCCATCGTCATGGACGAATTTAGCCGGTGGAAGTTGCATTTGATGCGTGTAAATAGGCCAGACTTCATCGTATAAATCCAGCTCTGGTTCAAAATCAAGCAGCTCCATGTTGGCTGACCAGAAGGCATCTACCGTACCGACATCTCGCCAATAGGTTCGGTCATCGCCTTCGCCCATTGGATAAGCATACACCTGATACTTATCGACAATGCGTGGCAGGATATCTTTGCCAAAGTCGTATGAGGTATTCGGTTCATCCGCATCTCGAATGAGCTGCTCGTATAGAAAACCGGTGTTAAATGCGTAGTTGCCCATCGACGCCAGCACACGACCGGGTTTACCGGGAATTTCGGTGGGGTTTTCCGGTTTTTCATCGAAGGCCAGCACCCGACCAGATTCATCGACCGTGATAACACCAAATGCACCGGCTGCTTCCTCCCTGGCCACCTCAATACAGCAAACGGTGATATCGGCCTGTTTGGCCGCATGCGATGACATCAAAGGGCCATAGTCCATTTTGTAAATATGATCCCCACCCAAAACCAGTACAAATTCGGGGCTTTGGCGTCGGATAATATCGATATTCTGGTAAACCGCATCGGCGGTGCCTTTGTACCAGCTGTCGTCAGTTCTCTGGGATGCAGGCAAAACTTCAACAAACTCGCCAAATTCAGCTTTAAAGCCTGACCAGCCCCGCATGATGTGGCGCACCAGAGAATGAGATTTATACTGGGTAATCACCCCAACACGCCGAATGCCCGAGTTGATACAATTGGACAGAGGAAAGTCGATAATTCTGAATTTGCCGCCAAATGGCACCGCAGGCTTGGCCCGCCAATCGGTTAATTCGTGCAATCGACTGCCCTGACCACCAGCCAGAATTAAGGCCATGGTCTGCTTTGTTATTCGGGAAATGTGCCGTTCTTCACGCTTATTCATAGGTTCTGGTCCCGTTATTCGATAATTAGCATATAACGTTCTGTTGGAATAACAAAGATGTTTTAAGAATCGGCGCAGATACCGATAACCACCCTGTATATGAGACGATCTACTGCTAATCTCTGTTGACAACCATAACCTCGACCCGGTCTCAAAATTAATACCATGTCTTCAAGTTCAAATACAGCCCGTTCCGACGTGCACAGGCAGGCCAGAGAGCTGCTTTCCGACAATAGCGATTGGCAAACAGGCTCGGTATCGGTCAGTGATGACGTCGATGCTCTAAAAAAATCCATCATCCAGCACTTTACTCACACGCTTGGACGAGATCTTGATCATGCGTCTCCACACTATTTATACAGCGCTCTGGCGTTGGCAGTGCGTGATCGGCTCATGGACCAGTGGCGAACTACCAGAGCAGAAAAAGAAAGTCGGGACACACGTCGAACTTACTATATGTCGCTTGAATTCCTTATGGGGCGATCGTTGTCCAATGCGGTACAGAATCTGGAACTGGTAGAGCCTGTGCGTCAGGCTCTGAATCAGTTGGGTATGGAACTCGAAGATCTGCAAGCGCTTGAGCACGATGCCGGTTTAGGCAACGGTGGACTGGGCAGGCTGGCGGCTTGTTTTCTGGACAGCTGCGCATCACTGGCTTTGCCGGTCACCGGCTATGGTCTGCGTTATCGCTATGGGATGTTTCGTCAGGAAATCGAAAACGGTTATCAAATAGAGAAGCCGGACAACTGGCTACGTGATGGTCATGTGTGGGAAATTGAGCGCCCGGAACATACGTGCGTTGTGCGCTTTGGCGGTCACGTTCAACCAGATTCAACCGGTTCAGCACCAGACAAGCGTGAATGGCACACTCATGACGAGGTATTAGCGGTGCCATTCGATGTACCTATTCCGGGCCATGGCAACGATATCGTTAACACACTCAGACTGTGGTCGGCATCAGCAACCGATGAATTCGATTTATCAGAATTCAATGCGGGTGGTTATGCCGAAGCTGTGTCTGGCAAGACCGACGCAGAAAATATCACCATGGTCTTGTATCCGAATGACAGCAGTGAAAACGGTAAAGTTTTGCGTTTGCGTCAACAGTATTTTCTAGTGTCTGCAAGCTTGCAGGATGCGCTGCGTGTTTGGTTGAGTACACACGATAACTTTGATGAGTTTGCGGACAAACATTGCTTTCAGATGAATGATACTCATCCAAGTTTGGCGGTTGCAGAACTTATGCGTTTGTTAATCGATGAACATTCTATGTGTTGGGACGATGCCTGGAGCATCGTGACGCGATGCATGGCTTACACCAATCACACACTATTACCTGAAGCTTTGGAGTGTTGGTCGCTGAATATGCTTGAAGCTTTGCTGCCCCGGCCGATTGAAATCATTCACGAAATTAATCGACGATTCCTTCTACAAGTAGCGCGACAGTGGCCAAAAGATGCAACTAAGCAGGCACAAATGTCTATTGTGTCGTTTGATGATTCGCCAGTGGTACGCATGGCAAACCTTGCCATTGTTGGCAGCTTTTCAATAAACGGAGTTGCTCAATTACACTCTGATTTGTTGCAAAAAGGCTTGTTTAAAGACTTTTATACACTATGGCCAGATCGCTTTAACAACAAAACCAATGGCGTCACTCAGCGTCGCTGGCTGGCACATTGTAATCCTGACTTGCGCGCATTGTTAAACGAACAAATTGGTACGGCCTGGGTTGATGATCTTGATCAGCTCGAGCGTATTATTCCCAATGTTGATAATAGCGATTTGCAAAAACGTTGGCATGAAGTTAAAACAGCGAACAAGGCCAGGCTGGCAACGCTGGTTGAACAGAAAACCGGAGTGGTTGTATCGACCGATATGTTGTTTGACGTACAGGTTAAACGCATGCATGAATACAAGCGTCAATTGCTGTGTGCACTGCATGCAGCACATTGCTACTTGCAGATTATTAATGGAACCGATAAGGGTGCGGCACCGCGATTCATTTTAATAGCGGGTAAAGCTGCACCTGGTTATTTTATGGCCAAAGCCATCGTTAAACTGATCAACAACGTTGCATCTGTGATTAATAACGACCCACGTACGAAAGGCAAGTTACGCATGGTGTTTTTGCCAGATTATAATGTGTCTGCCATGGAAATAATTGCACCTGCTGCTGATTTATCAGAACAGATTTCAACTGCGGGTAAAGAAGCATCCGGTACCGGCAACATGAAATTCATGATGAATGGCGCGTTAACCATTGGTACGCTTGACGGCGCAAATGTGGAAATTCTTGAAGCGGTTGGTAGCGACAATTTCTTCCGTTTCGGATTGACCGTTGATGAAGTCGAAGAACTGCGCCCGAGCTATTCACCGACAGCGGTTATTGCGGTCGAGTCCCGTGTCAAAGCGGTGATGGACGCATTTGAATCCGGTATGTTCGATTGCGGTGATGCCGATATGGTTCGCACAGCAATCAATGCCACGCTCAGTGGTGATGACCCATGGATGACCATCGCTGATTTTCCTGCGTATCTTGACGCGCAGGATAAAGTGTCGGCTGCCTGGGCTGATAGGAAGAGCTGGACGAGAATGGCTATGTTAAATACCGCTAACAGCGGCCGATTTTCCACAGATCGAACCATGCGCGACTACAATAGGGACATATGGAATCTGTCTCCGTTGGGCACGCCTCCCAAGGCCAATCAGTAGGCTCACAAAAGCTATTACCCGGAAAGAGTGCACCGTTTGGCTCGACACCTGATGCTGCAGGTGTAAATTTCGCGATTTTCTCAGCCCATGCTGAGAACATTGAGCTGTGCCTGTTCGATGAAACAGGCACTATTGAAATTGCGCGCCTTGCACTGCCCGGACGAACTAATGATGTTTGGCATGGCTATTTGCCGCATTGCGCCGTAGGCCAGTTGTACGGATATCGTGTACACGGTCCCTATGAACCTCAGATTGGGCATCGTTTTAATCCAAACAAATTACTGATCGACCCGTATGCCCGGCAATTACACGGAGAGCTGACCTGGTGTGACGAACTGTACGGCTTCGAAGTCGGTCATGCAGATGCTGACCTTTCCTTCGATACCCGTGACAGTGCCGCCTTTGTGCCAAAAAGTATGGTTGTGGATAACTCCTTTATCTGGCGTAACGACATGCATCCGCGCACACCGATCAAAGACAGCATTATCTACGAAGCTCATGTCAAAGGTTTGACTCGCTATTTTCCGGGATTGGTAGGTAAACGGCGTGGTACATACAGTGCACTTGGCTCCAGCGGTGTAGTACGCCATTTAAAAGAGTTGGGTGTGACAGCTGTAGAGCTGCTACCGGTGCACTACTTCGTTGACGAGAGTTTTACAATCAAGAATGGGCTGAGTAACTATTGGGGTTACAACTCACTTGGCTTTTTTGCGTTGGCAAATCGTTACGCAATGGCAGACCCTATCCTGGAATTCAGAGCTATGGTGCGAGGACTTCATCGGGCTGGTATCGAAGTAATACTGGACGTTGTTTATAACCATACTGCTGAAGGCAACGAGATGGGGCCAACGTTGAGTTTTCGTGGTATCGATAACGCATCCTACTATCGCCTGAACGACAACAGACGGTACTACTTGAACGAGACAGGCACTGGAAACACAGTGAATGTTGCTCATCCGCGCGTCATGCAACTTGTGCTGGACAGTTTGCGTTATTGGTCCACGGAGATGCATGTTGATGGTTTCCGATTCGATCTTGCCAGTGTGATGGGTCGAGAGCAATATGGCTTTGATCGGGGCTGCGGATTTTTCGATGCATTGTCCCAAGACCCGCAACTCAGTGAAACAAAACTAATCGCCGAACCCTGGGACATTGGCATTGGTGGTTATCAGCTTGGCCAGTTTCCGAAAGGCTGGTCTGAATGGAATGACAGGTATCGCGACACTATTCGTCGAATCTGGTGTGGCGAAAAAGGTTTGTTACCTGAGTTCGCCAATTACCTGCTTGGCAGCAGTGATCTGTTTGAATGGTCTGGCCGTTCTCCAGCATCAAGCGTTAATTTTATTACTTCCCATGATGGTTTTACGTTGCGTGATCTGGTTAGCTACGCGCACAAACATAACGCGGCCAACACTGAGGATAACCGTGACGGGCATGGTGCAAACTACTCTTCAAATAGTGGATATGAAGGTGAGACTCGCGACAAACAGATTAATGAAAACCGCAATCGCAAACAACGCAATTTGCTGACCTGCCTGCTGGTGTCGCAAGGTATACCAATGATTTTAGCCGGAGATGAAATCGGTAATTCGCAACAAGGTAATAATAATGCTTATTGTCAGGACAATCCTATTGGGTGGATTGATTGGCGTGCACGCCGCGCTGATCGTGACTTGCAGGAATTTCTGACCCAGCTCATTCATCTGCGTCGATCACAACCGGTATTGCGCAGACCGCATTTTTTACATGCACAGAAGCACTCCAGAGGAACATCTGTACCTGATGTAAACTGGTTCAATCAATACGCAGAATCAATGTCAGACGCAGATTGGCATAACCACGAGAATAATTTTCTCGGTCTTTTATTGCCAGGAGATGCCAGCGAAGCGCTGGATGTGCTTGGTAAACCAGAGCAGGGTGATTCATTGCTTATATTGTTCAATCTTGGTATCAAGCAAGTGGACTTTAATTTGGAGCGACTGCCAGATGTAGGTTCAAAATGGGAAATGTTGCTGGATACGTTTGGTAAAAAAAGTAGTCCAGCTGTGATTGGGCACAATCTGATTGTACGTGCTGATTCCACTGTCATCGCGCGCTGCTATAATTGACGCTAACAGCCTCAGGGCTAAACCGTTGTGAGTCGGAAATGAAATCACGTTTGTCGGGTACTCATCTGTTACGCCACCTTGTGCTGTTCCTGCTCATTGGTGTATTTCTGCTCACGATGGTACGAGCGGCCTATGTACTGTGGCAGTTTCCAAAAGCCATGGAGTCTGAAGCTCTGGTCGATATATTCATCATGGGCCTGCGCTACGACCTGGCGCTAGTGGGTATTATATTGTTGCCCGTTCTCGTGGTTGGCTGCTTGTTCGGCATGTTAGGCGCAACACGACTGATTGCCAAATCGCTGGTTATATTCCTGCTGATGCTCGGTATGATATTCATCCTGCTAGCAGAATTGATTACGCCTTATTTTCTGGTTGAACAAGGTCTGCGTCCGGATTTGTCAGTGCTAACAGCTATTAAGGATCCGGTTAACGTGTTGGCCAGCCTATGGTCGTCTTATATGATTCCGGCCATTATTGGTGTTGTTCTGACTGTATTGATTATCATTGCTTACTTCTCGCGGCTGGAAACCAATCGCATGTTCCGTTTCCCGCTGGCACCGCTGTCCACCATAGCGTTGCTTGTTGTTGGCGTCGCATTGTGTGGTTTTGCTGTGTACTCCCAGATTGACCCCTCACAGCCGCCGCTCTCACCTTCGGCCGGGCTGATCTCGACCGAAACTATCATCAATGAAATAACGCTAAATTCGGGCTATAAAATGTTGTATTCGATAGTGGCTCCTTTTCTGGGCTAGTACCCTGTACGGGCACCATTCAGCGCCCACGTAATATGAATATTGGTGTCAGTTTACCTTAGTTTACAGTCTATTTTATCAAGTATTACCTGTCCCCTAATTTCTAACACTTAGCGCGTGCGCGCTAACTCAAGTAGTAAAGATCTGAACCGCTACTTCTTAAATACAGCCGAAAGTCTTTGTTCTGCAAAGCATCTGAACGCGCCAATATCTGTGAATACTGGCATCAGATTCAAATTTAAGAAGAGTGAATGAGCATGATCAGAACCCATTTAAGCAGCCTGCTTGCAAAATTTACGTCTGCTGAAAAGCCTGTAAGCGTAAACAATTTGAAAACTACTGTGAACAGCGGGTTGCAACCAACGCTACTGAGTCTGGCTATTGGTATTTCGTTGTCAGCGGTTTCGAGCAATGCATCGGCTGCTGTATCTGTGTTGGCTCTGGATGCGGATAACTCATCAGGGGCAACTAATCCTGCAGGTGCACCGGGTAGCAATTATCAATTAACTTATACGGAGCAAGCGGGCAGTTTCAGTGCAAGGCTTGCCGATGATGGTGATGTGTTAATCACTGATGCCGATGATACCAACATCGAATCAGCCGAATTTGTAGCAAATTTCATCCCCACTGGTTATGAACTTCTCTATCTTGAGTCGAATAATCTCACCGCAGGTGAGACTGGCACAACTTCGCAGGGAATAAATTTTACAGTTTCTACAGATCGGGCAACAGTTAGTCTTGTTGGTTCTTTTCCATTGTCGGTCTATCAGGATGCCCTTGCAGATTTTAAATATTACAATGGCTCGAATGCACCTGATTTGACGCCGCGTGTTTTTGAATTCACCGTCAATGATGGTGACACTGATTCGAATGTTGCTCAAACGACGTTAACGATTATACCCGTTGATGATGCTCCAATTGCCAGCGACGATCTTTTTGTCATCGCACCAGGAGCGCCTGTCAATGTTACTCCACTCGGAAACGATTCAGACCCTGATGGCACAACACCCACTGTTGTCGAGATCATTGATACAGACGGAACCGCCTATCCAATAGCGGCCGGTGCCACAGTAACGCTTTTATCAGGAATGCAAATTACATTGCAAGGTGATGGTTCACTTGACATCCTGCGTGCACCAGGCACTGTCGGGCTTGAGTCTATTGATTACGTTATCAGTGACGGTACGGCTACCGCGACAGCCACCATGACGTTTGACTCTGATATGGATGCTGACGGTATTCGCGATTCGCTGGATATCGATGATGACAATGATGGCATCACCGATGCGGTCGAAGGTGTTTGGGACGGCAGCACTCAGCTTTTCACCACCGGTGGCTTTGATCCTGCGCACGTAAATGACTTTAGCCCAAACACCTCTGTTGATGGCATCACACTCTATCAATCCAATGTGTCTATAGACGGTTGGGAAGATTTTGGCACGCCTGATTGGACCGAAGGACAGTATATTGTGAGTTCTTCGACCAGTGCGCATGCTGTTTACCCAGCGATCGTAGATGCTCCACCGTCTGGTACCGGATTTGCAATTTTCTCTATCGTAAATGAGGCTTTTGGTAAGACAGTTAACTCCATCCCGGGTGAGACTTACCAGATGTCGATCTATATAGGTACGTTACCCGTTTACAATAGTGCAACACAGGCGTTCACCGCTTATGCACCGGACATCGATATCAATGTGCTTGGTGCGACCAACTTTGATGGCACACCGGCAGTGCTCGATGAAACCGATTTAGGTCAATATGTGGCAGGCGACTTTCCCGCCAGCATATCTACGGCTGGGGCAGGCTATACTCAACTTGATCCGCACTGGGAAGTCATTACGTTAAATGTCGTCGCAACGCATCCCACGATACTTTTCCAAATCACGACCAGAAACGACCAAGCCGTCATTGTTATGGATGACATTGCGCTTGATTTGACTTCAACACCAGCACCATTTGTTGATACCGATGCTGACGGACTGTACAACTACCTCGACATTGATAGTGACGATGATGGCATTCTGGATAACATCGAAGCGCAAGGGACCAGCACCTACGTAGCACCTTCTGGTACCGGCGCTGGCATAACCGACGTAAGCAGCAACGGTCTTGATGACAACTTTGAAGTTGCCGCTGGTACGGCAGGGTTTTTAGCCAATGGTATTGGACTTGACCCGGTCAACTCGGATACGGGTGCTGCGACACCCGATACTACACCCGATTATATTGATCTCGACAGCGACAATGACTCGTTAACCGATGATGTTGAAAACGGGCTTGGCGTTGCTATGGTTGCAGCGGCAGACCCAGATGCAGATTACGATGGATTAAAAGACGCATACGAAGCTGTCATTGACGGAGCTACAAACGATGGTTACGTTGCAAACGAAGGCATTACTAACCCTCTGGCTACTGGCAGTGCTTATTTGCCAGATGAAGATGCTGATGCGGCTGCAGGTGTTCCGTTAACGGACGACCTGGATTATCGTGACGAGCCAGCGCCTGATTCACCACCAGTTGCAACTAACGATGCAGCCTCGGTCGCTGCAGATACGGTTGCTACGATTAACTTAAGTGACAATATCAGTGATGTTGATGGCGATCTTGACCCGACGTCAATCGATCTTGACCCGACAACACCGGGCATTCAACAAACGTTGACAACAGCTGACGGTGTGTGGACAGTTGGTGCAGGCAATACGGTCAGCTTTGACCCAACCGCCTCTTTTGAAGGCACTGCAACCATTCAATACGTTGTCTCTGATGATGCTGGTAACGTATCGCTTCCTGCGGATATCTTTGTAACCGTAGCGGGTGCCACACCGCTTGCGACCAACGACTCAGCAAGCGTTGCTGCCGATACTGTTGCGTCGGTAGATCTTAGTGACAATGTCACAGATGCGAATAACGACATTGATATCACAACGATTGATCTTGACCCGGCAACCCCGGGTGTTCAATCAACGCTGACGACAGCAGATGGTGTGTGGACCGTGGATGCATTGGGTACAGTCAGTTTTGATCCGGTAGCCGCATTTGAAGGAACGGCCACTATCCCGTACGTAGTTTCAGATGATGACGGTAACGTATCACCTGCAGCGAACGTGTCAGTCACAGTTGCTGGTGCTGCACCAGTTGCAACCAACGATTCTGCCACGGTAGCATCTGGCGCAGTTGCAACAATAGATCTGAGCAACAATGTTACTGATGCAAACAATGATATAGATATCACTACAATAGATCTTGACCCTGCAACACCAGGTGTTCAATCAACCTTATCCACAGCAGATGGTGTGTGGAGCGTTGATGCTTCTGGTACGGTTACGTTCACACCAGCAGCTGGTTTTGCTGGTACATCAACCATTGCCTACACCGTCTCTGATGTGGCAGGAAATGTGTCAGCTCCTGCGAATGTTTCGGTGACTGTTGGCGCTGCGGCCAGTGTGCCACCAGCAGCAACAAACGACTCAGCAAGCGTTGCAGCTGATACGGTTGCATCGATTGATTTGAGTGACAACGTCAGCGACACCGATGGTGATCTTGATATAACAACGATTGATCTCGATCCGGCAACGCCTGGTGTGCAAGCCACGCTAACTACTGCAGATGGTGTGTGGACAGTGGATGCTTTGGGTACAGTTAGCTTTGATCCAGTCGCCGCTTTTGAAGGCACCGCCACTATCCCGTATGTTGTTTCTGATAGTGCTGGCAATACATCACTTCCTGCTGATGTGTCTGTGCTTGTAGCGGGTGCTTCACCAGTTGCAACTAACGATACTGCAAGCGTTGCTCCTGATACGGTTGCGACGGTCGATCTGAGTGACAACGTTACTGATGCCAACAACGATGTTGATGTTGCGACTATTGATCTTGATCCGGCAACCCCGGGTGTGCAAACAACACTGACTACAGCCGATGGTGTCTGGACGGTCAATGCGGCGGGTACAGTCACATTCGACCCTGTTGCTGCCTTTGATGGAGTTGCCAGTATCCCATACGTAGTTTCAGACGATGATGGTAATGTGTCAGCTCCAGCAACCGTCGCTGTGACCGTTGCCGGTGCATCGCCCGTTGCGACAAACGATGCTGTCAATACGTCTGCAGATACCATTGCATCAGTTGACCTGAGTGACAATTTTACCGATGTCAATAATGACGCTGACATAACAACGATTGATCTTGATCCTGCTACACCTGGTGTGCAGGCTACACTGACCACCGCTGATGGTGTCTGGAGCGTGGATGCGCTTGGTATGGTGAGCTTTGACCCTGTAGCATCGTTTGAAGGTACTGCTACAATCCCGTACGTTATTTCAGATGATGACGGTAACGTATCAGCTCCAGCTGATGTATCGGTAACCGTTGCCGGCGCAACACCCGTTGCTACAAACGACACAACCAATGTTGCAGCAGATACGGTTGCCTCTGTAGATGTTAGCGACAATATTACTGATGCCAACAACGATGTTGATTTAACAACTATTGATCTTGACCCAGCAACGCCGGGTGTTCAATCAACGTTGACTACCGCTGACGGTGTTTGGGCAGTCGACCCTGCGGGAACAGTTACATTTGACCCTGCTGCCAACTTTGAAGGTACCGCTACTATCCCATACGTTGTATCGGATGATGACGGTAATGTATCTGCTGCAGCGAATGTATCAGTTACTGTGGCTGGTGCAGCACCTGTAGTAACCAACGATTCGGCCAGTGTTGCGGCCGGCGCAGTTGCAACTATAAACTTGCTTGACAACGTCAGCGATGCTAACAATGATTTTGATATTACGACTATTGATCTTGATCTGACAACACCGGGTGTGCAATCAACATTAACAACCACTGATGGTGTTTGGACTGTCGATGCAGTTGGTACCGTTACATTCACACCGAATGCAGGATTTACCGGAACAGCAACTATTCCTTACACAGTTTCTGATGCGGCGGGCAATGTATCGCTACCAGCAGATATATCTGTGAACGTTGCACCAAGTGGTGCAGGCGTTGCCCCAACTGCCACCAATGATGCTGGTAATGCACTTGCTGGTGCGGCGGCCACGATAGACCTGAGCGACAATATCAGTGATACCGATGGTGATCTTGATATCACCACAATCGATCTTGACCCTGCAACGGCTGGTGTCCAGTCAACTCTGACCACCACCGATGGTGTGTGGACAGTGGATGCATTGGGAATCGTGACATTTACACCGAATGCAGGCTTTGCCGGTACAACCACTGTTGCTTATACGGTTGCTGATGACGTGGGCAACGTGTCAATACCGGCAGACATAACTGTTGTGGTGGGAGGTTCAACACCTGTTGCTGATGCTGAAGTTGAAACAACTGTTCAGGATACCGATTTAACTATCGATGTGCTTGATGGCGATACCGATGCTAACAACGACATTGACCCGGCAACCATCGATCTTGATCCGCTTACGGCAGGTATTCAAACTATCCTGAACGTACCAGGTGAAGGTGTCTATTTTGTGTTGTCCGGACAGGTTATATTTGACCCGGCCCCATCGTTTTCAGGAAGTTCTTCAATAGACTATAACGTGAGTGATGCTACTGGCAATACGTCTAACAATGCGAGTATTTCTGTGACAGTGCTGGCTGATGCCGATGGTGATGGAATTGCGAACGTCAATGATCTGGACGATGACAACGATGGACTTCCAGATACGCTGGAAGGTACAGCAGACACTGATGGCGACGGTGTTATAGACAGTCTTGATCTGGATTCAGATAATGATGGTCTAACCGATGCGAATGAAGCAGGCGGCCCAACGGCAGATGCGAACGACGATGGCATCATTGATGGTTTTACTGATGCAAATAATGATGGTCTGGATGATACAGCGGCTGCAACACCTCTGGCTGACCCGGACACAGACGGTGATGGCGTTGTTGATCATCTTGATTTAGACAGTGACAATGATGGCATCCCGGATGTAACAGAGGCCGGTGGCACTGATACTGATGATGATGGCATGGTCGACGGATTTACCGATGGTAATGACGACGGTCTGAATGACTCAACCGCTACAACACCGTTAACTGACCCGGACACTGATGGTGATGGTGTTGTTGATCATCTTGATCTGGACAGCGACAATGATGGAATTCCGGACGTTACAGAAGCAGGTGGAACTGATGCGGACGGTGATGACCTGGTAGATGGCTTCACCGATGCTAATGGCGATGGTCTTGATGACGCAACAGCGAGCACACCACTACCGGTTAATGATACGGATGCAGATGGTACTCCAAACTACCTCGATACGGATTCAGATGCTGACACAATTCCGGATAGTGTAGAAGCGGGAAGCAATGGCTCAGCACCTGTCGATTCAGACAGTGATGGTGCACCAGATTATCTTGATCTGGATTCCGACAACGATAGCATTCCTGATTCAGTAGAGGCAGGTAGCAATCCGAATGCACCGGTTGATACGGATGGGGACGGCATGCCAGACTTTCTGGAGCCTGATTCAGATAATGATGGCATACCGGATTCAGTCGAAGCTGGCAGCAATCCTGCGTCACCGGTAGATACTGACGGTGATGGTACGCCAGATTTTCTTGATGAAGATTCTGATAACGATAGCATTCCTGATTCAGTAGAAGCTGGTAGCAATCCAAGCACCCCGGTTGATACTGATGGTGATGGTATACCTGATTGTCTTGAAAATGATTCAGATAACGATGGTATTCCCGATTCAGTAGAAGCGGGCAACAATCCAACAGTGCCAGTTGATTCCGACACAGACGGTACACCTGATTTCCAGGAAACTGATTCTGATGATGATGGCATCTCAGACTACGTTGAGGCGGGTACTTCCCCGACTAATCCGGTGGATACCGATGGTGATGGTACGCCTGACTATCAAGAGCCGAATAATTCTACAGGGGGCCCGACTACTCCAGCACCTGGACCAACTCCAACACCTGGACCAACTCCAACACCTGGACCAACTCCAGCACCTGGACCAACTCCAGCACCTGGACCGACAATTGTTCCGAGTACACCCGACAGTGATGGTGATGGAATTTCGGATGTGATAGAGGGTACTGC
>Ga0114956_1000573_pt1 | contig 27143 bp, 23 predicted proteins | sample MaitaG_FD_87304 | JGI IMG/M metagenome (GOLD analysis project Ga0114956, IMG submission 87304) | Marine algal microbial communities from Maine, USA - Maine_Asex2 metaG | ecosystem: Host-associated > Algae > Red algae > Unclassified | place: Maine, USA | collected 2015-01-05
ACATCATCGCCGATGGCGAGGCTCAGGTTGACGTGCTGAACCGAATGACCGAGATGTACAAAGCCGCTGGGCCCGACGCCCAGAACATCTTCTTGCTCAACCTTCTGCCCGAGCTCGTGGAGCAAATCTCCTCGACAGTGGCCGGCATCGACATCGACAAGATCACCGTCATCGATCAGGGCGGCAACGGTTCCGGTGGTGGAATTCCGGGGATTGCTTCGCAAATGCCTTCGGCAGTGATCGCTATCACCGAGCAGATCGAGGCCGCAACCGGTGTGAACATTCTGTCGGCACTCGACCGCACCAAGTCGCCAACATCGGCACCGGTTATCGAATCAGTAGCGCATCCTATGATCGGCTCCCCAGGCGAGGATAATGCAGAAGTTTTCGAGCCGGAACTGACCGATCCGCAACCAGCGCAGGCAGAGGCCGAGACCGTCTTCGACGGATCCGACGCCCAGGTCATCGATGTGCCGGCGGGCGACTTGGGCCAAGAACTTGCCGATAGCTAGGCGCTCAGGTCCGTCTCTCGAACAGTTCTTGTTATGGCAGCGCCGCGTGGCCATTGGCCCGTCGGAGTTACTTGCTTGAGATCCGCGGGTCGAGCAGAAGAAGTAGTGCATCGACGATTGCGTTAAAGAGCACGTAGACAACTACCGAATAACTGGTAACCCCAAGAAGTACGTAAAGATCGCGATTCAACGACGACTCGAGCAAGACCTGGCCGAGGCCGCCGATTCCAAAGATGGTCTCGACGATGAGCGCCCCTGTGAGCAACGAGCCGATATTGAGCCCGATCAGGTTCAGCAGTCCAATCGAAGCGGGCCGCAGCGCATGACGGGTGAGCACATAACGGGTGCTCAGGCCCTTACCCTTTGCAGCCACGATGTATTCGTTGCCCATAACGCGCAGCACATCGGAACGCACAATGCGGGCCACGATGCCTACCTCGGCCAACACGAGAGCCGTCAGCGGCAGCACAAGGTTCTCGATATTGCCGACTAAGGAGTCACTAATGCGAGTCCAGCCCGAGGCCGGGAGCCATCGAAGTCGCACCGCAAAGAATGCGGTGAGAAAGATCGGCGTTACGTAGATCGGGATCGATTGAGCCACGCCAAAGAACACCGACAGGAGTTTTCCGGCGGTGCGTTCAGCCCACGCCACCGACAGCAGCCCGAGAGGAATGCCAATCAACAGCGTGAGCGCAACAGCCACAAGCATGAGTTCCATCGAAATCGACAACCGATGGGTGATGAGATCACTCACGCTGTCGCCAGACAGCGAAGACCGCCCGAAGTCACCCCGCATGGCGTCCCCGAGCCACCGTAAATACCGCACGAAGACGTTGTCATCCAGGTGATATTCCTGGATCAGACGGCGGGCTCGCGTAGACCTCGTATCGCCCGGTGTTAGCAGGGTGGCACGGTAGCCCCCGGGGATCGAGACCTCGAGGAGCACGAACACGAACAGCGATGCGCCAGCAATCGTGGCGACCATCCGGGCGACGACTCGAGCGCCCGCCGAAGCTGCCGTGCGCAGACCAGCTGCCACCCGCGCGCTCAGCGACCGTTCCATTGCAATGAGCCTTGCAGACCGACGGACCCCGAGCGCAACCGCTCACCCCGGGCGCAACGAAGCCAGGTACTCGGTCACGAATACATTGTCGGGGTCGTGGGCGTCTCGAGTGGCCCACCAGTCGAGATAACGCGGATACAAGGCGGCCAGTTCGTCCCCGGTGCGATAGTGGACCTTGCCCCAATGGGGGCGACCGTCGTAGCTCCGGAAGATTTCTTCGCACGCCTCGAACAATGGGCGGTCATCGAGCGTGATGTCTTGGTGCGCCGAAATCGTGACGGAGTTGCGACCCGACGCGGTGCTGATCCAGAGATCATCGGCGGCGACCGTGCGGTATTCGAGCGGCCACTGCAAATCAGGGAAGTCCCGCAGAATCATTTCTCGTACCTCGGTAAAGCAGGCGGGCCCAGACTCCGCTGGCACCGAATATTCCATCTCGGTGTGTAGGTCGTCTCGGGTCGAGGAGAGTATTTCGTGGCTCCAACCAATTCGCTGCAGCTTCTCCTCGGGAAGTGGGTTCACACCTGCGTCGGTCTCGGCTAAGGACTTGCACGCACAAAAATCCCCTTGGGGCATCCAGAAGAACTCAAAGTGCCGGGTCGCAGCGGTCAGGTCGTCGATCCGGGCGAAAATGCTTGCTGGGTCTTCCTTCCACAACGTTTCGTGGAGGCGGTAAGCCGGGCGCAACGCAAGGGTGAGTTCAGTGAGCAGACCGACGCCACCTAAAGAATGGCGGGCAAGCTCAAACAGTCCGGGTGTCGCCGCAGCGGTGGCGTCGACGATTTCGCCAGACGCGAGGACGAGGCGGGCGGCAAGTACAGACGATGAAAGGTTCTGCAACGAGGTGCCAGTGCCATGGGTTCCGGTGCTGGTTGCGCCAGCAACGCTTTGGCGGTCGATATCACCCTGATTCTGCAAAGCCACGCCAAAGGGGTGCAATTGTGCCCCGAGTGAAAAAATTCGAGAGCCGGACTTGATGGTGGCGTAGGGAACCTGGGCTTCGGCATCGACCTGAACGACTCCCTGCCATTCATCCATGTTGATCAGGCTGCCGTTTGTTGCGGCAATACGCGAGTGGGAATGCGAAGCGCCCGTAGCCCGCACTGCGAGCCCCGCTGCGGCAGCGTTACCAACAATGTCGACGATCTCCGTTTCCGAAGTCGGCGTTGTCAATCGCTCCGGGGTTGCTGTTTGTCGACCCGACCAGTTTGCCCAAGTTGCCATAGGCCCCACCGTAGGCCCCTGGCAGCAGTGGACTAGGTTCAGGTCATGACCGAACGAGGCCCCGTAATCCCTGAAGGCTCGCAAAAGAGCTACGACAACTTTCACTTCGCGCCCGCCTACCTGGTGGGCGACACCCTGTACGTGTCGGGTGTCATTGGTAACGGCGAATCGCTGGCCGATGAGATGACGAGCGCATTCGAAAGCCTGAGCTCGGTCCTAGAAGCTGCCGGATATTCATTGGCCGATGTAGTCGAGATGACATCGTTCCACGTCGACATGAGCGAGACGCTCGGCGCATTCATGGCTGCACGAGACGCTGCGATGCAGGCACCGTGGCCCGCATGGACAGCGATTGGTTGCACCGAACTTGCCATTCCGAGCGGCCGGGCCGAGGTCAAAGTGACCGCCGTCAAGCAGTAATCCAGTCAAGCAGTAATCCAGTCAAGCAGTAGTCGTGGTAGATCGACTGCAACGGCTCGATGTATGCAATCCAATGCGACTGGTCGCCGAGGGCACCAAAGTCAGAGGTACGATCGGATCGTGTCGGCTCTCTTGGGCAGACACGGCATCGAACCCCGCCGCCTCGAGTCGCTGAGCCGTTTCGGGGATTGCGGCCAAGTCGTCGGCGGTAAAGGCGTTGTTCCTCGCACGTGTCGAACGTAGCGGTTGACGCGCAATCACTCCGCAGTGATCGCATAGATGGCGCCAGTCTCATGGTCCGAGACCAGCACGCGATCATCCTCCACGACGAGATGCTGCGGAGATGTAATACCTCCAATGAAGAGCTTCGGCTCGTGCGGTTGCCCAACGGTGGCAGTGCGAGGCACCGTGACCACCCGGCCCGACAGCCACAGCGCAACGACGAACTGGTCGGGATCCCAAGGCGCAATCACGAAGCTCGTTGGTGTTGCACCAGGATCGAAGAGGGCATGTGATCGGGGCGACAGGGCGCACATTGCAGCCGTACCCCCGTACTGAACGACCGGACGGTTGTCGTCTACGCACTGCGGCCAACCAGCGTCGTCGCCCGGCGATAGTGGCACGAGCTCATCACTGCCTCGCTCGCCGTCAAAGGTGCCGTCGGTCATTTCGACCGACCACAGTTGACCATCGGGCGCTTCCAACGTTGCGTACGCATGCTTGAATCCCCGCGCGATCACCGTCGGTGTCCTGCCACCATAGGCCGCATCGTCGATTGCAAAGATCATGCCGGAACCAGCCACCCGCTCTGCACCCCGCTTTGCGCCCGAGGTGTTGTATAGCAGCCGCCCATCCTCAGTGACCGACAGCGTTCCTTGGGAGCGGCCATTGAACGGCAGCTCTTCGACAACGATCTCTCGTTCGGCCCCGGGAACGAGGTCCGTGACCGATAGGCGCTGTCGTTCCATAATCCAGAGTCGGTCACCAACGACGGCGAGACCCGTTGGCTTGTCGAGGCCTTCCTGCAACACCGTGCGGTCGGTGACGTTGGTGTGGTCAACCCGAATGATCCGGCCGGTCGCATCGTTCTCGGCACCGTTGAGTTCGGCGATGATGAGGTCCCCATTGGCGGCAACGATCATCTGGGTTGGGCCTACGAAACCCTCCGCGAAAATCTGAGCCTCGAAACCTGCCATCAGCTCTAGGTCGGTAGCCGGTGCCGTTTGGCCACAGGCGGTGATCACCAGAGCCATACACAAGCTGACGCACACGAAGAAACTTGTAAATTTGTTCACTCTGGGGCCAGGCTTCCCGCCTGAGTGACCGGCAAATCGTGCAACAAGCTCCAGGCCAGGGCGCTGAGACCGCAACAGATGCCGATCGGCAGCTGGTAACTGCCGCTCCAGTCGATGAGCCAACCAGCCGCTGGCGGACCAATCAAGCCGCCGAGTCCCTGCGACGTATAGAACAGTCCCATGATGGAGCCCAGCCCGGCGACACCGAGGCGTTCTGCGAGCACGATGGTGCTCAGCGCAACGAACCCTCCGTAGCCAACACCGAGTACAACGACGAACACAATCAGTACCGCATAGGAGCTTGCGGCGAAGAACCAGATCCCGAAACTGAGCGACAACAAGACGAAGCTATACCGGTAAAGCCGGACCGATCCGAAGCGGCGCACGGCCGATCCGAATCCAACACGGGCAAGAACGCTTGCGCCGCCCAAGATGCCGACAAGCACCGCTGCCCCGACCGAGCCGACACCGCGTTCCTTAGCGTATTGGCCAACAAAAACGAAGGGCACGAACAACGCTAGACCGGAACAGAACGCCGACACATGAAGACGGCGAAAGACCCACGATGCCCAAGCCTCGCGAAAACGGGCTGGCTGGCCGCGTTGAGCGTCAGGAGGGCGCTTGACCATTGCCGCACAGACCACCAGAACCGCCGCCCCTATGACGCCGAGCCATCGATAGGTCGTGCGCCATCCATAGTTGTCGACCAGCGCAGCCGATAGCGGCGACATCACGAGCGTGCCTGCGCCAATGCCCGCCACCGCCAACCCGACTGCGGCTGCTCGATGGCGTTCGAACCAACCGCCGACTACCGCCACCATGGGGATGTAGCCACAGGCTGCAGCGATTCCCACGCCCGCGCCATAGGTCAGATAGCCGACCGAGAGTGAGTTCACATTGCTGGTCGCGAGAAGACCAACAAGGAGAGACGCTGCCCCAACCAGCAGCACGGGTTGGGGCCCAAACCGGTCAGCAAGGCGTCCGGTAATCAGGCTGAGCCAAAAGAACGCGAAGGTGGTGATGCCAAAGATCACCGAAGTCGCCGCTCGAGTGCTTTCGAACTCGACCGCCATACTCGAAAAGAACGCGCCAAAGCTATAGGCAATGCCCAGTGTGACAAACGAAGAAAAGAACGTGGCAACGACAACGAGCCAGCCACGCCGAGAGTCCACTGTGTCACCGTAGTTGACCAGGGTCATCAGATCTCCAGCATCGTGAGGGGCAGCGGAAATAGCGACTGATCCCCCAGGTGACCCAAAGTCAACCATCTAGGGAATCGTCCTCGATAGTGGAGATTAAGCAGGACTTATTCGGTTGCCGGCTGTAGCCTAAGCGGCGACAACCTGCAATTTTTACAGAGAATCACGCTGTGAATTCCACGAGCTGCGCTAGGCGGACACTATGAACAAGACACTATCCACTCTCTTTGGAGCGCTATTAGCCTTGGCCTTGCTGGCAACCGCTTGCGGCGGTGACTCAGCGAGTTCTGCTGATCAGGAAGTCATCGATGCGGTCGCTGAACAGCTCCGATCCGACGACGAATTGCCTGACGACGTCGCCGATATCGACTGCATGGCGACAGCTATGGTCTCTGGCCTCGGTGGCGCAGAGGCAATGGCGAGCGAATACGGTCTGACCCTCGAAGCAATCGAGGCCGGTCAAGATGTCGACGATGTCGAACTATCCGAAGGCAAGGCAATCTCGTTGGCCGACAAGATGATGAGCTGTGGAATCTTAGACGTGATGAAGGCCGAGATGTCTACCGATGGCATGTCTGCAGACGACGCCGACTGTCTGGTCGGCGAAATGGACCAAGACGCACTTCGCGACTTCTTCGCCTCTGAATTTATGGGCGATGCAGGCGCAGAACTGGCTGAAAAGGCCGACAGCGCCATGAATGGTTCCATGCTGAAGGCCGTAGTGGAATGCGATCTCGACCCCAACAGCTTCGGTGGCTAATCGCGCATCCGCGCTATTGCAATCGCTGTTTTGGGCGTGCTCGTATTCAGCGAGGGCGTACGGTGTCGATCCAGCGATCGGCTACGGCCAGCCGACGGGTCAACGCTGAAATGGTCGCCTCGGTGATGCGGTCGACGCCAGACTCGCGATTCAGGCGCATATTGACTTCGGGGTAACCCAAGCCAGTCCGGCCCACGATCTCGCGAACCCGGTCAGAGTTCTTGTCGCGCAGATCGCTCTTGATCTGCGCACGCGACAGGGCCGGTTCCACGGTCGCTGCCTGCGGCTGCCAGGGATCGGCGGCATCAGCCGCTTCTCGGCCGGGCAATGGCGGTGGGGGAGGCAGATCGACCGGAAATCCTTCGAGGTCGTCGGGCAGCACAACCATGCGCTCGTCGGGGTCGATGCCATCGCTAGGCGCCGTCGAGTCAGCATCGATCACCGTTGAAGACAACGCCTCGAACAGTGACATCTGCTCGCCGCCGCGTTCCTGCGCGACTTCGTCGAAGCCTTCTTCGCCGGCTCGTTCCTTGCGAATCTCAATGCTGTGGCGTCGTTGCTCCGCAATGTTCACCGCGTGGGAACGAAGCCGGAGATCATCAGGCAGGTACATGTACGCCTTCTGGTCGACAATACCCGTGGTCCAGCGAGCGATGCGGCCGACCGCCTGGCGAAAGAACATTGCGGTGGTCGTCGTGGTGGCGAACACCGCGACTCGCAGACGGGGGATATCAACGCCCTCGCTGATCATCCGCACGGCGACGATCCATTGGTCATCGCCGGTGGCGAAAGCGTCAATGACATCGCTGGCTTTCGGGTCGTTGGACAAAACGATGTGAGCGGTCACCCCATGGCGACGCTCGAGCAGCTCCACGATCGAGCGGGCGTGCTCGTGATCGGTGGCGATGATCAAGCCGCCCGCATTCGCATGAGTCCTTCGGATGTCGGTGAGTTTGGTGTGTGCCTGGTCGAGGACCGTGCGTATCCACTCGCCGTCGGGGCTCAAGGCAGTACGTAGCCGCGCACCCCATTCGCTGCTCGCGATCTCATCTTCGAATGTGGCTTCGATGAGCGTGCCATCGGTATTGATCCATTCCATGTGGCCGTCGAAGCGAGGGAAGTAGACCGGGCGCACCACGCCGCCATCTCGAAGCGCTTCGCCATAGCCGTACTCGTAGTCGGGCTGAGCATCGCCGTAGTCGCCCCATGAGTACTGCACGAACGGAATTGGGCTGTCATCGGTGCGAAATGGGGTGCCGCTCAGCAGCAGTCGGGTTGCAGCAGAGCTAAAGGCCCGCTCGACGCCGTCGCCCCAGCTGCGATCGCTCGCCGCATGGTGGATCTCGTCGAGCACGACAATGCCATTGGTGCAGTAGGCGGCGAGTTCAGCGGAGGACGAAGCCGCTTGGGCGTAGGTTACGACTACGCCGTGCATGTCGACGGCCGGTTTGCCATCGCTGGCAGACCATGCCGGGTCCAGATGGAATCCGAAACGAAGTGCGGCATCGGCCCACTGCCTCTTCAGGTGTTGGGTCGGAACGACAACCACGAATGGCCGAGGTTGACCAGCGCACCATTGCCGAGCCGCAACGAGTGCGAACGATGTTTTCCCTGCGCCAGGACACGCGACCGTCAGGAACGATGGGGCCTGATTGGCCACAAATGCGCGTAGCGCCTGCTGCTGCCAGGACCGCAAAATGACACTCTGTTGGCGCGCATTCTGTGGCTGGCGACGGGGCACAGATTCAGTATCGGGGCGGGGGTCAGTCATCTCCATCGGAACGGAGCACCTTAGGTTGCTTTACGCCTCATGTGCGGCCTTTCGCCTGGGCTTTTCCCGCCTGGCTAATTGTCGTTTTCGAGTCGCAGCAGCAAGGCCCATCCGACCAGCGCAGCAGCACCAGCGAAGACGATCGCCGTGCGGTATCCGGCGGTGTCGATGATCCATCCGGCCAGTGGCGGGCCGCCGAACGAACCAAACGCCGCAGCGCTGTACAGGGTGCCCAGAATGCCACCCAGGCCCTTGAGTCCAAAACGATCCGCAGCGACCACCGGGCTGAGAGCAATGAATCCGCCATAGCCAGACCCAAACGCAAGCGCAAAGACCGCCAGCAGCGAATAGGCACTGCCCGCAAAGAACCAGAGTCCCTGACTAAAAGCCATGACAAGAAAGCAGATACGGAACAGCCGGGCTGCGCCGAATCGATCCGCCATTGCCCCGATGCCCAGTCGGCCCACGACGCTTGCGCCGCCGATCAACCCAACGAGCAACGCGGCGGCGAATTTGGTCTGACCTGCGTCTTCGGCGTAGGGCGTGATGAATACAAAGGGCACGAAGAGCCCGAATGAAGTGAACAAGGTCGCCAGGTAGAGCACGCGGAAATCGGAGATCTTCCACAGCTCGCCAAGCGGTCGGCGTGCCGGGGCGGGCACGCTCGCTGGGCCAGGCGTTATCACAAGGGCTACCCCCACGAGCAGTGCACCGCCCGCGATCGCAAAGATGACAAACGCTGTGCGCCAACTGGTTGCGTTAATCAAGGACGCGGCCAGGGGGCTTGCGACCAAAGTTCCCAAACCAATACCGGCTACAGAGGCACCAAGAGCGAGCGCTCGTTGGCGCTCGAACCACCCGCCCACAATCGCGACCATTGGCACGTAACCACACGCAATCGCAAGACCCACGAACCAGCCGTAGCAGATGTAGGCCAGCCAGATCGTTGGCACAACAGTGGTCAACAGCAGCCCGGTAGCGAGCGATGCGGCAGCCAGCAGCGCGACCGGCTTGGGCCCCACCCGGTCCGCCAACGCACCGGTGAACGGCCCGAGCAAGAAGCTCAAGCTGATGGTGATGCCGAACACGACCGCCGTAGCTCCGCTTCCGGCGTCGAACTCGGTGGTGATCGACTCAAAGAACGCGCCAAAGCTGTAGCCCACACCAAACACGGTGAACATCGATATGGCGGCTGCAGCCGCCATGAGCCAGCTTCTCGACGAGTCGAGTTGCGGCTCGGAGGTAGTGGTCACTGAGCCGACGCTACTCGCCCGATGCGCAGCAACTTATCAACGCATGGTCAGTTGGCGCTGAAGACCACGTAGCCGCGAGCCGCGCCGGCAACAAAGAGCCCGTTGTCGGCTTGGGAAAGGTAGGGATTCACAACACCAGGAATGTCAATCAAGGTGACCGGTTCGGCCTCGGGGGTTGTCAGGTCCCAGAGTCGCACCCGGCCGTCGTCGCCGGTCGAGATCAGGCGGTCCTGGCCTAGGCCAACGAGCGAAATGGTGCGCGACCGCTGACCGTTGAGGCGAACGTGGTCTTGAGCGAGCCCTTCGGCGGAGTACACGTAGATGCCGTCGCTGCCCGCAGATGCGATTCGGCCATCGGGTAACTCGATCACAACGTCGACCGGTCCGGTATGCAGATCGAACACTGGCAGGGTCCCGGGGTCGTCTAGGTCAATGATTCGGACGGTGTTGTCTTGACCGGCTGAAGCGATCAAACCGCTGCTGAGCACTGCGACATGGTTGACGCCACTTCCATGAGCCTCGATAGTCGCTGTCTCCTGAGTGAGATCGTGGACACGCACCGTGCCGTCGGCGTGACCGGTAACAAGGCCAGCCTGCGGGTGCAGGTCCAAAGCAGTCGCGCCGGGGGCAACGGTGATTTCGATATAAGGAGCGGTCGCCTGCGCGCTTGTCACATGGAGCACGCTCAACGCATCGAGTGAAACGATGTCGCTGCTGGCGATCTCGGTCTCACCGATGAGTCCGGTGTCACCGAATACGACGACGCCCACGATCGGGGCTTGGTGTTCAGATATGAGCACCGGCTCGGTAGTTTCTGACGTGCTGGCCAACACGATTTTGCCATCGATGCCGCCGGTCACGAACTGGTCGTTCTTCCACGGATAGATCGCCGAAAGATTCCACGTGTGGGGAGCGATCACCGGTCGGCTCGGTTCCAGGGTGAGATCCCAAACTCGGCCCGTGCCGTCGCCGCTGGCCGACACCAAACGACCGTCGGGCAGCGAGTCAAGACCGCTGATGATGTCGCCGTGACCTTCGAGAACGAGCCGCTGCGTCTGGTCAGCCACGTTCCACAGTCGAAGCGTGGTGTCATCGCCACCAGAGACCAGTGCTTGCTCACCGTCGGGCATGGTGATCTCGTAGAGAGCACGCACTGCGCCCACGTGTCCGGGAAGCACGATTGGGCTCTCGCCGGGCGACTCGGGCGACACTATATGGATTGCGCCGGTGAGCGAAGCGGTGGCGAGTCGACCGTCGGCCAGCAAGGCCAACGAGGTCACTGGCGATTCGAGCGTGGAGATTTCCAAGAGTTCGCCGCCACTGTCAGCGCTCCACAAGAGCACCGTGCCATCGACTGCTGCTGCTGCCAAGCGGCCGTTGGGAAGCCCAATGACAGCAGTGATTTCGGTCGCATGATTAAGCGTGATGGCGTTGTTCGGTTCGTTGATCGCAAACACCGAGATATCGCCGTCGACCGATGCAACAGCGAGTCGACCGTCGCTCAACTCGGCGGCGGCAGAGATCGCAACATCGTGCACTGGCAGGATGATGGGATCGGACTCGTCGACGAGACTGATTATGGTCACGTTGCCATCGGTATCGCCCGCAATGATCAGCTGGTCGGCCGTGCGCTCCAGCACCGTGAGCGGTGAGGGCACATTGAGAACATCGGGATTGGCGAGAGTGACGTCGGCACCCCAGTCGACAAGTCGACGATCCGCGCCAGATGTGAGTACTCGGCCGTCGTCGGAAATGACGATTCCGGTGATTGCCGCCGTGTGACCGGTGAGCACCGCCCGATTGGCGGGGCTCACCGCATAGGTCGATGCCAAGATTTCTGCCGTGCCGGAATTAAGGATGGGCATGGTGTCCGCCCAAGCGGTGGGTGCCAACGACTCTGGTTCTTGGGTTGCATCGGTTGTTGGAGCGGCGTCGTCGCCGTCGCCGGCGACCTGCTCGTTCGAGGCTTGGTCGTCGGCGCCTTGATCGGTAGAAGCATCACCATTGGTCGCCTGGTCCTCGGGCGTTTGCTGGGTCGTTGCTTCATCTGTTGATTGCGCGGTCTCAGAGCTCGCGTCGCGCTGGCTGAACCAATACCACCCGGCGGCGGCAACTCCGGCCAGGATCACCAAGCTCAGGACGGTGCCCCCAATGGCTTTCCAAGGTCGGTTGGGTCCGTACAGGCGGCCCTGATCTTCTTCGTCGACACGATCGCTGCCGAACAATGCAGGAGCACCGATTTCTTCGGGGTAGGGCGATTGACTCGACTCGACCAAGGGCAGCGCCACGGCGGCTGGCTGGAAGCGCGGGGGGTCGCTCGGCCGCTTATCCGCCCAGGTGGCCACAATCCGGAGCAGTGTTGCCGCCCGCTCAGCGCGCGGCGGCGAGAAGGTTGTATTCAGCGACGAGTTGAGGTCCTCGATCGGCTCACTGATCGAGCGCTCAGCCAGCGGCGAATCAGTGAGAGCCGCCGCGATGATGCGGACTTCGTCGAGCGTGTCAGCGCTCAACTGGTCGTTGTGTTCAGCTGCCCATTGTTCAAGGGCTGTGGGCAGGCGCACGCACTTCTCCACCGGTGATAGTCAGCTGGATATCATCGCAGGTGGATGATGCCGCTGGGTGTATAGGGTTCAGCATGGTCCGTAATCTCCTGCCACTGGCTACAGAAGCACCTCGCTGTGCAGAGTTTGCTCGTGAGATTGGTCTTCTTCCACGCGGGACCGGGTTGTTTCTTGAGCGAGTGATCCTGGTTTCGGTACCGCTTCCTTGGCCGAAACCAGCGCTTCGACACGATCTCGTTGAGTCTGCGGCGCCACTTGTAACTCGATCCGGCGTTGCTAGCCGACTCTTTGCAAGCGAACCAATCAGCGCCGACACACGGGTCGAAGTCTTCGAGCGACATGGCGCGTCCGCCCAACTCACGAGCTGGACGCTGCCCGATCCGGTGGCGATCGAGCCTTTGCTTGGCGCAATCGTCGATACCCCGCTCGCAGGTCTGACCAGCATCGATATCGAAGGCGCAGCGGTCGACCAGGCAAATGCAGCGGTGCCGCCCACTTTTCTGATCTGCACGCAAGGCTCACATGACCTGTGCTGTGGAGTCGACGGAGTTGCCCTTGCCGATCAGCTCGCGAATGAACGCCCCGACTATGTCGTTCGACGAGTGAGCCACACCGGTGGGCACCGCTTTGCGCCGACACTGCTTGCCTTCCCCGAAGGTCGCATGTGGGCGTTCGTGGACCAACCCCTGGTAGACCGAATCGCCACAGGTACTGAAACGGCAGCAGATCATCTGCGACACGCCCGCGGGTGGTGGGGAGCCAAGGTGGGTGCCGCCCAGGTGGCTGAATGTGCGGTCCGCTCCGAGTTGGCAGACCAGCGATTTGTCGCGCCGGTGGTGCAAGCTATCGATCCTGTCGAGGGGCAACTCAACACGCTCTTCACCGTCACGGTGAACCAAGAACAATGGCAGGTGCATGTTGTCGTCGAGCGCGAGGTTCCCACGATTGCGTGTGAGTCGCCCGGCGGTCTGCCCGCCAAGCCGGGCCGTGAGTTCAGCTGGTCGATCGAGCGCTGCTGATATCGAGATGCCAAGATTGCTGCATGAGTGACTTCACGAATGACCCCGACCCGCGTACTGAGGCGCCCGAAGCAGGGGAGTCGGCTTCACCGGCCGCCGCGGCTGGCGTCTTTCGAAGTCAATCAGCTCCGGTCGGGACCGAGACTGGCTCCCGGCCAAGCGAGTCTGTTTCCACTGTTGATCGGCCCGTTGCCGACGGAGCCGAACCGCCCGTTGCGCCGAGCGAGCCTGCCCGCCACGTGACCGTCGAGCTAGCCGAAGCCGAAGCCCGCGTGCTCGGCTCACTCATTGAGAAATCGTTTCTCACTCCCGACGTGTACCCAATGACCACCAACTCGCTGGTGACCGCCAGTAACCAGAAGACCAACCGCGACCCGGTGCTGAGTCTTTCTGCGGTCGACGTCGACGGCGCGTTACTGGCAATGCGACAGCGCAACTTGGTTCGGCGAGTCCATGCTCCTGGCTCGCGATCTTCCAAACATCGCCAGACTCTCGACGAAGTACTCATGCTCAACGAGCGTCAGACGGCACTGCTGTCGGTGCTACTGCTGCGCGGCCCGCAGACAATTGGTGAGCTACGTCTCCGTACCGAACGACACGACGTTGGGTTCGACGACCTGGAAGCCGTCGAGGGATGTCTCGAAGGCCTTGCCGGCCGAGCGCTGCCTTTGGTGGTGCAACTCGCTCGGCAACCAGGTCACAAAGAAGCGCGGTGGCAGCATCTGCTGAGTGACCCAGACGGTGCGACGGCCGACCCGGACCCCGGACACGCCGATGCAGCAGAACTGGGCCCCGGCACGGTCACCGCAACAGTTCGTGCCGCGTCGCCCGCCCAGCTTGAAACAGCAGCCGTTGCGCCGCAGGCCAGCGCCACTGCCGATGGCCGAGTGCAAGCACTCGAAGAACAGGTCGACACGCTTCGACGCCAGCTAGCTTCGTTGGCTGATCAACTCGGCGTAACGCTGGACTAGCGCTGATGCATGTTGTTGTGATTGCCAATGGCGAGCTGCCCGCAGGTTCGGAGCCAGCGTCGCGTCGGCTGCTCGCAACAGCTGATCGGGCCATCGCAGCCGACGGGGGATTGCGCCACTGCGCCGAAATTGGCATGTGGCCCGACTTGCTGGTGGGGGACTTGGATTCGGCACCACCGGAACTGGTGGAACAAGCGCGCGCCAACGGCGTGACTGTGCAGTCCTGGCCAATCGACAAAGATGCCACCGACCTTGAACTGGCGTTGGCCGAAGCCAAGCGTTACGGCGCAACCCAGGTCACAGTGCTTGCCGCATTCGGAGGTCGCCTCGACCACGAAATGGCAACGATTGGAATGTTGTGCTCACCAGAGTGGGCGGCCCTTCGGGTGACAGCAACCGACGGCCGACGCTCCCTGTGGGTCGTGAGAACATTCGTCGATCTGGAATTGACGCCAGGCCAGACCGTTTCCCTCATCCCCTGGGGCGGCGAGATTATTGGGATCGCGACCCTTGGTCTGCAATGGCCGCTCCTGAACGACACCCTGGAGCTTGGAACAACCCGAGGCGTAAGCAACGTGGTCACCCAAGAGGAGCAATCGGTCCGCATCTCGCCCCGCAGCGAAGGAGTCCTGCTGGTCATTGCGGACCCTGGCTGACACCCGGCTCGCGTCCGTCAGTTGCGGAGTTCGCTGATCCGTTCAGCGGCTTCGTCTTGCGCCTCGGCAAGACCCGACACGAGCACCTCGAGTACGTCTTCGAGCGTGATGATGCCGATGGCTTTGCCGTGTCGTGTCGCAAGCGCGAAGTGCTGCCGGTTGACCTGCAGGAACTCAAGCGCATCTTCGACCGGCATCTTGTGGTCAACGGGCAGCAACCTGCGCTTGCGATGGCCAGGCAAAGGTTCGGTCCATATCTGATGGTCGACGGCCAGCAGATCTTTGGCGTGCACCCAACCAATCAGCTCGTTATTTTCGCCCGACAGCGCCAGCCTGCTGTGACCGCTCTCTGCCATGCTCTGCTCGATATCTGCGACCGATGCAGAGGCTGGCGCCGTAGCCACCCGGTCCAGGGGAACAACGGCGTCTTCGATAAGGGCGCCGCCCAGCTGCAAGGTATTTGACAGCAGCCGGAAGTCGTAACCGTCGATCACTTGGCCGTCGTGCGCCTCTTCGAGCAACATGGCGAGCTCCTCAGGCGTCTTGGCCTGGGCGCGTTCGTCGAGCGCCGTTATGCCCATCAAGCGCAATACGCCGTTAGCCATTGCGTTCAGCATCCATACCAGGGGCCGGGCGAAACTCACGAATGCGCCGTGCAGTGGAGCGAGCCACATAGCGGTGCGAGGCGCATCGGCAAGGGCCACATTCTTGGGAACCATTTCACCGATCAGAATGTGCAGAAAGGTGACCAGCGACAGCGCAATGATCAATCCAATCGTGTGCCTCGGTCCTTCGGACAGGCCCGACAGCACTGTTTTCTCGATCAGTTTGGCAACCGATGGTTCCGCAACAAGTCCAAGCGCAATCGATGCCAGCGTGATGCCCAGTTGTGCACCAGCGATCTGGGTGTTGAGGTTGGTGATTGCGCTCAGGGCTTTCTTGGCCCGCTTGTTGCCTTCGTTGGCTTTGTCTTCGAGCTGCGCCCGCTGGGTAGCTATCAGGCCGAACTCGACGGCCACGAAGAAGGCGTTGGCGATCAAAAGCAGGACCGCAATGAGTAGTGCTACTCCAATGCTCATACTTCTTCCACCCCAACGATGGCGGGTATGGCGGTGGCTCGAAGTTTGGCGATGCGCCAACGATCCATCTCGATGACTTCGAAGGTCCAGCGCTCCCATTCGAAGCTGGCACCGACTTCGGGGATTCGTTGTAGCTGGTCCAGTGCAAACCCGGCGATGGTTTCGTAGTCCCCATCGGGGATGACCAGGTCGATACCTTCTTCGATCTCGTCGGGATGGATCCCACCGATCATGACGAACTGTCCATCGCCGACTTGTTGGATGTCGGCAACCGTCTTGCGGTCGTATTCGTCGTCGATTTCGCCGACGATCTCTTCGACGATGTCCTCGATCGTGACGATGCCGGCCACGCCACCATGCTCGTCGAGCACAAAGGCCAAGTGATGATCATCGCGGTACATCTCATCGAGCAGCGAATCGAGTTCGCGGGCTTCGGGCACAACAAAAGCCTCGGTCATGACATCGACCACATTGACTCGTTCGCGTTGTGTGGGGGTGACGCCGAGCGCGGACTTGACATGCACGACTCCCAACACATCGTCGGTATCGGCGCCAATAACGGGGAAGCGTGAATGGCCGGTTTCGGTCGACAGCACGCAAAGGATGGCCAGGCTGCTTTCGCGATCGATCACGGTTAGGTCGACGCGAGGAACCAAAATGTCGCCCGCCGTTTTGTCCGCAAATCGGATTGTGCGGGTGAGCCGGGTTACGTCTTCGGGATCGAGCGTGCCCTCGGCGCCCGAGGCCCGGATTACGTATTCGAGTTCGCTCATCGACGCAACACCGTGGAGCTCCTCGCTTGGCTCCATGCCCAAGCGAGCAACGATCCAATCGGCCATGCCGTTCACGACCTGGACCACCGGACGAACCAGGAAACCCCATAAGGCGATCCCACGGGCAAGCACCTGGAGCACACGTGTTGGTTCGGCAATGGCGACGGTTTTGGGCACGACCTCGCCCATGACCACTTGCAAAATGTTGGCGAGGGCAAAAGATATTGCGACGGTGAGCCACGCCGAGGTGCCTTCGCCAACGATCGGATCAATGATTGGGCTAAGGAGCTTGCGACCAACAGGTCGCGACAAATATCCAAAGATCAGCGATGAGATCGTGATGCCGACTTGTGCCGCCGACAGGTGAAACGAAATCTCACGGAGCAGGTCGAGCACGGTTGGCCATGGCTTCTCGCCGTTGGCGGCGCGCACCGAAACTTGGGAACGGTCAACGGCAACCAGCGCAAACTCGTCGGCGACAAAGAAAGCGTTGGCGCCAATGAGAGCAATGACTGCGATGAGAGAAACGGCGGTACCCAAGAGGCGGTGATTGTAGGTCAGCATCCCGGGCCGGCCGCGAACGGGGCGAAGAAGGCGCGCCAATCCAGCAACCGGAGCCCTGTAGTCTTTAGTGATGCGTATGCGGCTGCTGTTGGCTGTGGTGGCGATGAGCCTGCTGTTGGTCGTGCCTGCCGATGCCCAAACAGAGATCGAGCGAGCCCGCGCCAACGTCACCAACGCAACCGAGAAGCTCGAGCAGTACCTGGCAGAACTCGAAGAGACCCAGGAACGGGGTAACGCGCTCGCGGGCCGCTATTGGCAGGTCCAAAGTGGTGTCGACAAGCTCGACTTCGAAATCGCAGCGATCGAAGATGGTTTGGCGGAGCTCGAGGGCGAACGTGTCGACCTCGAGCTTCGGGTTAAAGCGCTGGCGCTTGAACAGTACGTGAGTCGCAGCGAGGATCTCGTCGTACCCAATCAGGCGACTGAGGCCGACAGAGCTGCGGTCGAGACCCTGGCCCGCCTGGTTGTGGGCTCAGATAACGACGCTCTTGGCGATCTGGCCGTGCTCGACGCAGCCCAGTCCGAGGCGTTAGATGCGCTGCAACAGGCTCGATCCGACCAGGCTGCGCAACTCATCGAAGTCGAAGCAACCCAGGCGGCGATGACCACGGAGTTGGAGCGACTGGCAGAGCTTGGAGTCTCGCTCGACCAGGAACTGGAAGTCCTCGAGGCATCGCTGGGCGCGCTTGAGCAAGTCGAAGCCGAGCGCCAGGCCGCTGCGGCCGAGCAGCTGCGCATCGAACAGGAACGCGAGCGAGCGCTCGCTGCCGCGGCAGCAGCAGCGGCCCGCCAGAACGCTACGCCCGCGCCGGTTCCCACCCCAGTGCCGACCGCAGTGCCAACCCCTCTGCCAACCGCGGTGCCGAATCCGCAACCAGCGCAGGAAGTGGAGCCAACGGCGGTACCAAATCCCCAGCCAGCCGAGGCGCCGACCCCGGTCCCGACCTCGGTCCCGAACCCGCAACCGGCCCAACCGTTTCCGACCGCGACCCCCGGTGCCGCAACGACGGCGGCGCCAACTCCGGTCCCGAACCCGCAACCGAGCAAACCCGTCACGCCGGCGAGCGGGGGCATCGTCTGTCCGCTCGGCGGCCCGTTCACCCACACCGACGACTTCAACGCCCCGCGGGCAGTTGGCGGGGTGCACCGAGCGAACGACTTGATCTCTGCTCAAGGCACGCTGGTTCTGGCCGCTTCCTCGGGCACCATCGAACATCGCAATAGCAGTGTCGGCGGCATGTCGGCGCACCTCAAGGGCGACAACGGCGACTACTACTTCTACACACACCTCTCGGGGTACGAGAACGTGGGTGCTGGGCGCGTCGCTGCTGGCACCGTGATTGGCTACGTGGGCATGACGGGAAATGCACCGATTCCTCACCTGCACTTTGAGATCCACAAGGGTGGCTACGGCAACTACTCAAATCCCTACGGTCCCGTGCGCGTCGCCTGCTTTGGCTCGTGACCTAGGGTTGCCACATGCCCCGAAGCGAGCGACCAGCGATGCAGTCCTACGGTGTGCCCGAGGATCTCGACGGCTTGCTGCCGTGGAGTTGGGCCGCGGAACGCTTGGTCGCCAACCGCAACTATTGGGTCACTACTGTGGACCCCCACGGTCGGCCGCATTCCATGCCGGTATGGGGCGCTTGGCACGCCGAAAGCGAACGATTCTGGTTTAGCTGCGCTCCTGACGCTCTCAAGGCGCGCAACCTGGCAACGAACCCGCACGTGGTGGTCGCCAACACCGACACCGTCGAAGTCGTATCGCTCGAGGGCACGGCTGTGGTGCATCCAGCCGAACAATCAATCGCCGATTCCATTGGGGCCAAATACGAATCTCCGGAACAAACCGCAGATGCCTTGGCCGGCTTCATGATGGCGCAGCCGATGTATCAGGTCACGCCCACCAAAGCGTTTGGCCTGATTGAGCGCGCCGAAGAATTTGGCCCCCACGCCACCCGCTGGGTTTGGTAGCGCTCAGCATCTGAGAACCCGCACGTAGGTGTGCTTAGAAGCCAGTGGCGTGGAAGCCGCCGTCGACGTGCACGATCTCGCCCGTGGTTGCGGGAAAGAAATCGCTGAGCATGGCTACGGTCGTGCGGGCGACTGGTTCGGTGTTGTTCTGGTCCCAACCAAGCGGCGCCCGGTCACTCCATGCCTCTTCGAGGTCGCTGAACCCGGGGATTGACTTGGCGGCAATCGACCGGATCGGGCCAGCAGAAACCAGGTTGACTCGGATGCCTTGGGGGCCGAGTGTCTTTGCCAAGTAACGAGAAGTCGACTCGAACGCTGCTTTGGCGACGCCCATCCAGTTATAAGCCGGCCAGGCGACGGTCGCATCGAAATCCATGCCAACGATCGAGCCACCGTTTGGCATAAGGGGCACACATACTTCGGCCAGCGTCTTCAGGGAGTAGGCCGAGATCTCGACCGCCACCGATACGTCTTCCCACGGTGCATCCATGAACTCGCCACCCAGGCAAGACTCGGGGGCGAAGCCGATCGCGTGGACAGCACCGTCGATCGTTCCGTAGTCGTCGGCGAGCGTCTTGGCCAGATTCGTGACCTGCTGTGGGTCGGTCACGTCGAGTTCGAAGATGGGTGGCTCAACGTCGAGTTTGCGGGCCGTGCGTTTGGTCAGACTGAGCCCGCGGCCAGCGCCGGTCAAGATGACTTCGGCTCCTTCCTGCTGCGCGGTCTTGGCTACGCCGAACGCGATTGACGAGTCGGTGAGAACGCCGGTGACAAGAATTCGTTTTCCATCAAGAATGCCCATAGTGAGCCCCACGCTACTCTTGCGACCGTGCCTGAGACCGAACACTCGTCGATGATGCTCTATGACACCAAGGCTCGGGCCGTTGTGCCCTTTGAGCCAGGTGAGATTGTGACCATGTACACGTGCGGCATCACGCCGTATGACTCGTCGCACCTTGGTCACGCCACGGCGTACTTGACCTACGACGTTTTGCAGTTACGCCTGCGCGATCGCGGGCACGAGACACGGTGCGTGCGCAACTACACCGATGTCGACGACGACATCTTGCGCAAAGCACGCGAACTTGGCGTGCACTACTTGGACCTCGCGGCGAGCCAGATCGCAGTCTTTGACAAGGACATGACCGCTCTCGGTCTGATTGAGCCGTACAGCGCTCCTCGGGCAACCTCGGCGATCGCCGACATCCGGCGACTGATTGGCCAGGTGCTCGACAACGGTCATGCCTACCAAGCCGGGGGCGCCGTGTACTTCAACGTGAGCAGCTTCGAGGGTTTCGGCTCAATGAGCGGCTTCGATCGCGACCAAATGCTCGAGCTTGCTGCTGAGCACGGCGGCAATCCTGGCGACCCGAACAAGCAAGACCCGCTGGACTTCATTCTGTGGCAGCCGTCGGCGCCCGATGAACCGGCTTGGGATTCGTTGTGGGGACCCGGCCGACCTGGCTGGCACATCGAGTGTTCTGCGCTGGCCATGCGCGAACTCGATAGTCCAACGATCGATCTGCACGGCGGCGGAAGCGACCTGGTTTTTCCTCACCACGAGTGCGAAGCGGCACAAAGCGAAGCGGCGTCCGGCGAACCGTTTGTCAAGCATTGGATGCACCAAGCCATGGTCCGCATGGATGGCGAGAAGATGAGCAAGTCGCTCGGCAACCTGGTTTTCGTGCACGATTTGCTCGACGAAGGCTACCGCGCAGGCGCCGTTCGCCTTGGTGTGCTCAAGCATCACTACCGCGACGAGTGGTCCTGGAATGACACGTTGATGCCCGACGCTGCAGCCCGACTCGAGCGGTGGAAGACCGCCGGCGACGGCGATGCGGGCTTGGTCGAAGTCCGAGCGGCGCTCGACAACGATCTCGATACACCCGCGGCCGTCGCTGCCATTGACGCTGCCTGCGAAACTGGCGGCGTGTCCCAGGCCGCAGCCCTACTTGGCGTGCACTTCTGATACCTGATTGAGATGGTCGCATAGAGCGACTACGGTTGGTGTGTGCGGGAAATTGGTGTAACAACACAGGAGCGGGGGTCGAACCGCCTTCAGAGTGTTGTGCGCAGGTCGGTTGGGCCGGTGTTCCGTCGTATGTTCGACCTGACGATTGTCGGGTTAGAGAATCTGCCAGTCGTCGGGCCGGCAATCATTGCGGCGAACCACACGTCGGTTCTCGATTCGTTCATCGTGCCGGCGATATTGCCGAGAAACATCAGCTATGTGGGCAAGGCCGAGTACCTCGACGATTGGAAGACCAAACACATTTTCCCCGCGCTGGGCATGATTCCGATCGACCGAAGCGGCGGCGACGCCGCTCTAGCTGCGCTCGATACCGCAGCTGCGTTGCTCGAGCGAGGCGAGCTGTTTGGTATCTACCCCGAAGGTACGCGATCTCGCACCGGTGACCTTTACAAAGGCCGAACCGGCGTGGCCCGATTGTCTCACCGCACCGGCGCACCGATTATCCCCGTCGGATTGACCGGGATGCGAGAGATCCAGCCACCCGATGCCCCGCTGCCCAAGTTCTTCAATGCCGCGACCATCAGCTTCGGTCAACCATTGCTGCCCGGCGACCACGGGGATCCTGCCCAGGATCCAATGGCATACCGGGCGATGACCGACGCGCTGATGTTCCGAATCCGTCATCTATCGGGTCAGCGCTACATCAACCAGTACGCACCAAGCAAGGCTGAGCTCGAAGCTGCTGAACACCCAACGCCGACCAAGGAACGCTTCGACGTGACCAGCGACCAGCCGTTGGGCGAACGTCGCACGGCTACTGATCTTCTCAACGCATAGCGCCTGGGCTCACGAGCCATAGACAAAGCCAACCGCTGGACTGCACGGGAGTCTTGGGCTTTATCTCAACCGTTTGTCATTGGCAAGTCGTCCGACGGTTGGCAATACCTATTGCTCAGGTGCGTAAGCTGGAAGGGTGGACGACGAGACCGACCAGATGATCCGTGCCTTAGATGAGCTGAAGCTGGCGGTGCAGGAAAACCAGAGCAGAAACCGTGCCATGCTCATGCGTATAGGACTCGTTCGCGCTGAGCTCGAGGCAGGCGAGCGCCTGGCCGACGTGGTTGGCGTTGAGTCCGGCGAGGGGCTTGTCGAGTTGATTGCCGCAAATGTCGAAGCGCTCCACACCACAGGAGCGATGTTCCGAGTGGTGCATGCTCGCTCATTGAGAGCCGAAGGTCTCACCATTGCGGCGATTGCGGACCACTACGGCTTGACGCGCCAGCGCGTTTCTGCGTTGCTAAAGCAGGAGGGCTCAACGCGCCTTCTCGCCCCCGATGCTGGCGACTGAGCTTGGGCTGGTCTGGCCATCTTGATGTTTCCGGTTACCGGGATCGTTGCGGCTGGGGGAGCGACCTTCTACTGGGAGCGCTTCATGGCCGGGAGAGAAAAGTGGCTCCCCAGCAGAGAGCGTGACCGCTAGGGTTGGCGGCTATGTCAAGCATTGTTGTTCAGCTACCTGACGGATCCGAGCGAGAGCTTCCCGCAGGTGCCACTGCTGCTGACCTGGCTGCCGATATCGGCCCAGGTCTTGCCAAGGCGGCGCTCATCGCGACTGTCGACGGACACCAGCGCGATCTGAACACCGAACTTACTACCGGTGTCACGGTGGCGCTGATTACCGACTCATCGCCCGAGGGTCTGGAGACGCTGCGGCACTCGACCTCTCATGTACTGGCCCAGGCTGTGCTTGAACTTTGGCCGGGAGCCACGTTTGCGATTGGACCCGCCATTGAACATGGCTTCTACTACGACTTCGAATTGCCCGACGGCAAGACCTTCGCCGAAGATGACCTTGAGCGCATCGAGGCCAAGATGAAAGACATCATCGGCGCCGATCAGCCGTTTGTTCGCGGCGAAGTCAGCGCCGCCGAAGGCCTCGAAATGTTCGCCAGCCATAAGTACAAACGCGAAACGATCGAACGTGTTAGCGGTGGCGAGAACGCTGTCGATATGGCCACCGAAGTATCGGCCGACGGCACGGTGAGCTTCTACCGCAACAGCGACAGTTTTGTCGACCTTTGCCTCGGCCCCCACGTGCCGAGCACGGGTCGTCTGGGGCACTTCAAGCTCATGTCGGTCGCTGGCGCGTATTGGCGTGGCCGCGAGAACGAGCCGATGCTGCAACGCATTTACGGCACGGCGTGGTCAACCAAGAAAGAACTCAAGCAGCACCTCCATCGCTTGGAAGAAGCTGCCAAACGTGATCACCGCAAGCTGGCGGCTGAACTCGACCTTGTCTCCTGGCCGAGCGAGCTGGGACCTGGGCTCGCAGTGTGGCATCCCAAGGGTGCGCTCGTTCGCAAAATGATGGAGGACTACAGCCGCGACCGGCACGAGGCCGGCGGCTATCACTTTGCGTATACGCCACACATTGCTAAGTCAGTCCTGTGGGAAACCAGCGGGCACTTGGATTTCTATGCCGATGGCATGTACCCGCCCATGGAAATGGACGGCGCAACCTATTACCCCAAGCCGATGAACTGCCCGTTCCACGTGATGATCTACAAGTCAGATCAACGCAGCTACCGCGAGCTGCCGATGCGCATCTTTGAGCTGGGCACGGTGTACCGCTACGAGCTCAGCGGCGCCGTTCATGGCCTGCTGCGCAGCCGCGGTTTCACCCAAGACGACAGCCATATCTTCTGCACCCAGGAAGACCTGCAAGCCGAGCTGGCGTCGCTGCTTGAGTTCGTTCTGTCGGTGCTGCGGGCGTTCGGCTTCACTGATTTCCAAGCCAAACTTTCGACCAAGCCGCTTGAGAAAGCAGTCGGCGACGACGCGATCTGGGACATGGCCACCAATGGTCTGCGAGCTGCGCTCGATACCGCTGGCCTGGACTATGTGGTTGATGAAGGCGGCGGCGCGTTTTATGGCCCCAAGATCGACGTCGATGTCAAAGACGCAATTGGGCGAGCGTGGCAGCTGTCGACTATTCAGGCTGACTTCAATCTGCCCGAACGATTCGAACTCGAATACGTAGCCAGCGACGGTGAACGGAAACGTCCCGTGATGATTCACCGGGCACTTATGGGATCGGTGGAGCGATTCTTTGGCGTGCTGCTCGAACACTACGCCGGCGCCTTCCCGGTGTGGCTTGCCCCGATGCAGGTGCAGATCTTGCCGGTTGCCGAAGCCCACGATGACTACGGCCAGGAACTCACAACCAAGCTCAAGGAAGCCGGTTTCCGCACCGAGCTGATTGCTGCGACCGATCCACTGGGCAAACGAGTACGTGCCGGCAAGTCGGCAAAGATTCCCTATGTGTTGGTGGTTGGCGACGACGACGTCGCCAACGGAACCGTGGGCGTGAATGCCCGGGGCCAAGAAGTCGAGCGCGATGTCGGCATCGACGATTTCATTGCTCGCATCGCCACCGATGTCGAAACCCACGCGTAGTTCCCACTAGGGACGCAGATCATGCTTGAACGCGATGCTTGAACGATTGTGGGCCGGCTGGCGTAGTTCGTTCGTCGCTGGCAAGTCTGCGGCAGCCAATATTCCAGCCGATGCCGAGGGCACGCTCTTTGAGCGCATCTTGGCATCGACCGACGACGAGGCCGCGGGCATCATCCATCGCGGCACCGAGGTGTCGGTTGTACTCAACGCCTACCCCTACGGCAGCGGCCACATGCTGGTCGTGCCGAATCGAGGCGTCGCCAAGCTCGGCGAGCTGTCGCAAAACACTTCACGCGAACTGTGGGACACGGTGCAGCATGCCGTTGGCGTTGCCGAAGCCACCTATTCGCCACCAGGGATCAACGTCGGCCTAAATCAGGGTCGAGCTGGTGGAGCGAGCGTGCCCGATCACCTACATGTGCACGTGTTGCCCCGCTGGGATGCCGACACCAACTTCATGACGGCGATCGCGGAGACCCGTGTACTGCCTGAACCACTCGAAGAGTCGATCCGCAAACTTCGCGCCAACTGGTAGCTGGCTGTCTGTGCGGCGCGCTGCCCAGCGTAGTTCCTTCGACGAGAACGGTTGCGTGGCGTTTAGCATTCTTGAGCAGTTGAAGGCTGGCTGGCTCAACTCACTGGGTTAACTCGTGGCCGAGACTGGATCGCGAGCCCGGCGGCTAATTGGCTCGTCAGGCGATGTTGCCGCAGCCGTGTGCGCGCAGTAGAAGCTGATTTAAGCGGAGGTTGGTCGGTCAGCCGGGGTGGGTGATGGTTGTGGTTGGGGCGTGTATGGGGTCGTTTCGGGTGTGTCTGGGCGGCCAGAAATAGTTACGCCTCACGGGTGTAAACAGAACATATGTTCGATAAGCTGGCAGGGTGTTAGTAGCGGTGTATTCGGGGTCTCGGATCGAGTCTTCTGGTTCTGAAGTCGATGGCGATGCTTTGTTGGCGGCGATGAGGGAGCGGTGTTCGGTGCCGGTGGGCCGGTTGCAAGAACTCGAGTGGATGGTTGGGGATCTTGAGTCGTTTGTTGAGCGGGATCTTGGGTTCGGGCTCGATGAAGAAGATGCCCAGAATTCGGTCGAGCGTCGTGGTGCTCCTGAGTTTGTCTGTGCACAGGATGCGGCGCGGGGTTTGGTGTTGGTGGAGCATGCGCGGCGGTTGGCGAATGCGGTCGCGGTAAGGGTGTTGGGCGAGGTGGTCGAGTCGCGGGTGGTGGGTGATCATGGTCATTCGTCGGCTAAGGCAATGTTTGGAGCGGTAACTGATAACTCGGGCGCGGATTTGTATGGGCTTGAGCAGGTGCGCAACATGTTCAATCGTTGCCGCGAGCTCGAGAAAGCAAGCGCGGCGGGTGATTTGTCGTGGGATCATTTGAGGGTGTTGGGGCGGGTGTACGCGAACCGGCGAGTACGCGAGCTGTTCATAACCAAGCAGGGCTGGTTCTTGTTGAAGGCTGCGGGTCTGAATTTTCGGCGGTTTGAGTTGCGGGTGCAGCGGTGGGAGGAACTCCATGACCAGGATGGTCCGGAGCCGAATACTCATGAGAAGCGCACGGCGACCGCGGTGCAGGATCCGATCTCCAAGGCGTGGCAGCGCCGTTCCACCCAGACCCCGCTCGTCGGAGCAGCGATGGCCGAGATCGAGCAGGCCTATATCGAAGCCGAGTTCCTCAAGGATTGGGAAGCCGCCAAAGCGATCCATGGCGGTGCCACGCGCAAGGCGCATCTGGGTCGCACCGATGCGCAACGTCGGGCTGATGCTCAGGCCCAGATCTATGCCGACGCGGCAAGTAATCCGAACAAGTCGGTGGGGTTCAATTTTGTACACAACATTGTGTGGACCCAAGACGCCTACTTCGAGATGATGCGCCGCTGTCAGGGCGAAGCCCCTCGGCGGTTGGATCCGGACACCATGCGGTGCGAGACGATCGACGGGGTTCCGTTGGATCTCGCTGAGACCTTCAACGAGTCACTCACCGGTGCGTTTCGAAGGGTGATCGTGAACGCCAAAGGGGTCGTGATCGACATGAGTCACAAGCGGTTCTTCACCGGCCTGGCCCGAACCGCGCTGCAGATCCCGCACGACGAATGTGAATGGATCGGCTGTCATGTTCCAGGCTCACGATGCCAGGCCGATCACCTGGTCTCAAAACAGAAGGGTGGGCCGACCGAGCAATGGAACGGCGCCATCTTGTGTCAACAGCACAACCGGCTCAAAGAACGCGGCTACACCGTGTGGCGAGATCCGGCCACCAACCAACTCCGGGTCAAAACACCTTCCGGCCACGAAATCACGAAACCCATCCGGGTGTAGCGAATGGACCGCGTGGGACACCACAGGCAATAGCGTGGCAGGGTGAGTGAGCAAGACGATGGTGCCGTACGCGATGAGCTGCCCGAGGACCTCAACGCCAGCGAATTCGTTGGGCCCTATGTGTTCCCCAACAACAACCGTCGGAGGATTCCGGGCGTGCTGTACATCGTCATTGGTTTGCTGTTTGTTCTGTTGTTCCTGCTCGTCGACGACTCTCCAATGGTGAATGCTGGCTGGGCGTGGGGTGGCGGTGCTCTGATTGTGATTGGCCTTTACAGCATGGTCGCTGGTTGGAGCCTCAA
>Ga0114956_1000576_pt1 | contig 27111 bp, 21 predicted proteins | sample MaitaG_FD_87304 | JGI IMG/M metagenome (GOLD analysis project Ga0114956, IMG submission 87304) | Marine algal microbial communities from Maine, USA - Maine_Asex2 metaG | ecosystem: Host-associated > Algae > Red algae > Unclassified | place: Maine, USA | collected 2015-01-05
AATATTTCGGTAGCATTTATGGCCAAAGGACTATCTACATAAACAGGAATGTTAGGCAGTTTTCCTGCAGTTTCCAACCTGTCCATCATGTAAACTATTTCTTGTGTACGCCCTACACTAAATGCAGGAATAACCAACTTTCCTTTTTGCTCAACGCAAGTTTGTTGAATAATTTCTAGCAAAGCATTTTCATCTTGCGGTGCAGAAGAATGTTCTTTGCCACCATAAGTACTTTCACATATTAAATAATCCAACTCCTCCATAGGAATTGGGTTTTTTAGAATTGGTCTATCTGGCCTGCCAATGTCTCCCGTAAAGCCGAAATATTCTGTATGATGCGCATCAACTTTAACTCTCAAAGTTACACTTGCACTACCCAAAATATGGCCTGCATCTCTAAACAACACATCAACTCCTGGCCCAACATTATTCCAACGTTCATAAGCAACCGAAACGAATTGTTCTAAACTTCTTTCAGCATCTTTTACTGTATAAAGTGGCACCTTTTTTTCGGTATTAAACTTCTTTCTATTCTTGTTATTGTACTCTGCATCTCGCTCTTGTATAAAGCCAGAATCTTGCAACATTATTGCAGCCAAATCTCTTGTAGCATGGGTAGAAAAAATATTGCCTTTAAAACCATCTTTGCATAGTTTAGGTATTCTTCCACTATGATCAATATGCGCATGGGATAATATCATACAGTCAATATCCTCAGGCTCAAACAACCAGCCTTCATTAAATTTCTCATACTTGTCTTCATAGCCTTGATACAAGCCACAATCCATCAATATCTTATAACCATTATCTAGCGTAAGTAAGTGGCAACTGCCTGTTACTGTTTGCGCTGCTCCGCAAAATTTAATTTTCATGGTATGAATTTAAGGTAAACGATTTAATAAAAGTACCTGCTTAAACCAATATTGAAAATTGGACTTATACTGACTTGATTCTAAAAGGGCGTTAATAAAATGAAGTCATATTTTCTAAGACAAAAAAGAAAATGTAATCATAACCTTAGTTCTGTTTGTATTTTTTGATGACGAATAACGGAAACAGAACAAATTTTATACGCATACTTTGGGGTTAAATTAGTATTAATTAGAAAATTGATGGATGTTATTTAGGCTTGGTATTGCCTTGTTTTAAAAATACTGACCTAATCCAATCACAAAACCTCTTTGATCCCTATTAAAAACATCTACTCCATAATCTACCCTAAACACAGCATTATGTACTTTTTTGTTAATTACTCTAAACCCTCCTCCCACAAATTCTCTAAACATATCCTGATTGAATATTTCTGTTAAATCACCTCCAGGCTTCCGCCATGTGCCCATATCGGCAAATACCACCGACTGAATAGCCCATACTGGTTTATCCATTAAGGAGTACCTGTACTCAGCATTAAATACTACTTGGGCAGTTCCTCTATCAACACGATTACCTACTCCTCTAAGATTTACATGGCTATCTGCCACATAGGGCGCAAATGGAGAATCGACATTGGTAGAAATTGCAAGTCTTAACCGAAATGCAAGGTTAGATTTTTCACCCATAGTATAAAACTGCCTTCCTTGAAACTGTAAGCTATGAAACAAAGTCTCATCATCAGTATTGTATACATTTTGTAAAGTGGTTCTCCAACTTCTTCCACTTAAATAAAAAAAATGATAATCTACTTTGTTCGATTTAAATTCAAATTTAGAAAGTAGTTTAGATTGCGTTAATGACTGGGGCCCTATATTAGCGGCATTTGGTTGATTTTCGCTTTTCGTGTATTTTTCAACAAAGAAGTTTCCTCCAAATTCAAAGTTTTGGCGTTGTCCTAAATGGCGAATTGCCGAAAGCATAATACTATTGTTGTCGTAATCATATGATACCACACCTTCCCTAAAAAAAAGAGGTTCTCTTGAAGCCCAACTTGTTAAACTAGTGGAAAATCCCCAATGGCTGTTTTTAAAGCGTGGATTTATAAAATAAATTACTCCCGAATGGCGCTTGTCATTGTTTTGATAATAGGCACTTAATGTTCGTCCTTTTCCTTTCCAATTGGTATCTCCAAATCCCAATTGAAACCAAATGTTATCCTTAATTCCTCCAAAATTAATAATAGGCAACAGTGTTGCAACCTCCTCTATTATAAAATTGATGTTAACTCCATTTTGCACAGTATCTAAACTATAAGTAGCATAGCCAATACCCGTGGAGTTTTTTAAATTTTGAACAGCATTATCAATTTTTTCTTGTTCAAATAATTGTCCCTTTTGCAAATCTATTAGCTCATCCAAATAAACTTGCTTATTCTTTTTTAGCCCCGTATATGTTATGGCTTGAACAGTAAGCTGTGCGTTTACTTCCATGCAATAAAACAACATGAAACATATGGGGACAATTTTTAAGAAAATGTATCTACTAATCTTCATTGTTTCTTTGCTGTTCTGTTAAGTGTTGTTTGATATAAAGCCACTACAGATTAAACCTAAAACCAACATTATAGGTAGCAGCAGCACCACCTGTGTCATTCAAAAATTTGTTGGTAAATCCGGTGTATAATAATTCCAATTCTAAATTTGAGTTAAACTGATATTTAGCTCCAAGTCCAGCTTGTGCAAAATAATCGAAATCTGATTGCCAATATGGAGAATAACTACCAAGCGTATACAAAGTGACTTTACTCGTAGGGTTATAGCTAAAAATTAAAGTAACTGGAGTTGACAGTCTGTTTAAATCATCCTTTCCTATGTCTTCAATCAACAAATCAACTTCAGTAAAAAGAGAAAAATTATTACCAATTGAAAAATCGTTAAAAAATTGAGTCCACCAAGTTGATCCAGACCAATCAATATATGGTTGTGAGTTGCTGCCTTCCAAATCCTCTCCAAGTGCAAACACAAAAGAACTCTGAATTGAAAAGTTTTCCCACTTTGGAATTGGCGCATATCTTATTTGCGGACCAATTGATGTTATGCCATTTCTTTGACTCTCTTCACTGCTAACGGTGTTGCCAAAAACACTTAATACATTTGACGGCAATTGATCATTTCTTACCCTGCGATAACGCGTGCTAAATCCAACATTTACTCTATCGCTTAGACCATACAAAAAACTTAGTGATGTAGTAAAAAACGTTGATCGATTTTCTAAATTTTCTTGTGGGCCTGCGCCTGTGCGTTGCGTGTATAGGTTATTGAAGATTTTTGTTTCTATTGCCCCTTTAGCAATGGTAGAAGAAATAATATACCTTGAGCTGTTATTGGAATCATCACGTTCATCTTCATTAATAGAAGATGAGCTGCTGGTATTATTCAATGACCAATCGTATTTGTAATAGTCAATATTAACAGAACTTTGAATTTTATCTTTTCGGTACTTATTTATAAAATCAACCACAGCTGTTTTAGAAGTGCCAAAATCTTTACTGTACCAATTAAATATTTGAGAAAGTGAAACATTGTTTTCTGAAACCTTAATAAAACTATTATCATTTAGTGCCTTTTTGGTTTGGCTTTCCAATTGCTGCTCTAATTTCTCTGCCGTATACGCAAAATTTGTAATTGGCGGACATCCATTGGCACCGCAAACCAATACAAAGTGATACCGAGCATCACCATAGGTTTTAATTAAATATTCTTTTTCTATTTGATTTAACGTAACACTTTGGCCCTCAACAGTAAATTTTTTACTATCGAAAAATCCATTAATCTTCATTACACTTTCAACAGGGTATGCCTTAGCAGCACTATTAATTACCAAAAGGTTATATGCATTAATGTAAAATGCTTGTTTTGTTGCAGAGGATGCAGAGGATAAATCAGCAGCCGCAATGGTTTTGATGAGCGCTTGTAAAGAAGCATCATTTTTCGCGGCTGCATAATCAACACTTCCATTTTTTACCACCTTTTGTAAAAATGTATGGGTGTTGTTAAAAAATTGCTGATTAATTTTTTCTCCAAAAGTTGCAGTAGCAACTAGGAACACCCCAATGGTAAGAATTAATAATTTTTTCATGACTTTATATTTACGAGTTACCCACTTATTTTGGTTTAGGTAACAACCGGTTAATGACTTTTGGTTTAATATACTTTTAGTTTGGTTTGTTAAGAAAATACAATCTTTAAAAAGTCATATTTAACTAACATAAACTGATCTAAACTTTTCATACTTTTTTTCATAACCTTATGACAGTCAGCGATCCACAAACATTGTATATCCTTAGTAAGTGGCTACTGTCATTTACTGTTTGCGCTGCTCCCCAAAATTAAATTTTCATGTGGTGAAGTTAAAGTAATGGTTTGGAATGCCATATCTAATCATAATCTGTTTAAGCAGCATTTTACCAAATTTTTGTTTTGGAGTGATTAGTAGTTACTTGCTATCAATGTTAAAATAATCATAGATTAATTTAGCCTTAGCGGGCCCAACATTCAACTTTAAGTCTTCAAACGAAAGCAATTTTATTTTTTTAACCGATTTGTATTGCCGCAACAGATCTTCCGCAGTTGATTTGCCTATGCCCTTTATTTCTAGCAGTTCATTTTTAACGGTGGCCTTTATTCTTAATTTTCTATGAAAAGTAATTGCAAAACGGTGAGCTTCATCACGCAATTGTTGCAGAAGCTTAAGTCCCTCACTTTTTTTATCCATAATTATGGATTCACTATCGCCAGGAAAGAAAATTTCTTCATTTCTTTTAGCTATTGATATTAACGTGCATTTTTTATGCAAATCGAGTTCTTTCAAGGCACTATATGAGGCGCTTAACTGACCTTTTCCGCCATCTATTAGCACCAAGTTTGGCATTACACCTTTTTGCTCTATAACACGCTTATACCTCCGTGTTACAACTTCAAACATACTAGCAAAATCATCTGGCCCTTCTACAGTTTTAATTTTGTAATGGCGGTAATCCTTTTTGCTCGGCTTCCCATCTTTAAAAACTACCATTGATGATACTGGGTTGGTGCCTTGTATATTTGAATTGTCAAAACATTCGATATGCAACGGTAGTTCTGCTAATTTCAGTTGTATCATCACATCTTCCGCAGCTTCTAACCCAGCCAAGCTTTTGCCTTTATTCATTTTTATTTCTTGTAAATGATACAAAGCATTTTTGAGCGCAAGGTCTATCAGTTTTTTCTTATCGCCTCTTTGTGGTACTGTAACCGTATATTCCTCAGGCTCACTTTCTAGTGGCACCGGTATTACAATCTCTTTTGCAGTGCTATGAAATTTATTTCTAATGTGGTTAATTGCATATGCCAACACATCTTGGTCGGGTTCATCTAAGTTTTTAGCCAATTCAATAGTTTTACTTTGAATTATTGTACCATTGGCTACTTTTAAAAAGCCTACTATGGCAAAGTTTTCTTTGTTTATTAGACCAAAAACATCAATATCATTCAACTTCATGTTTACAATGGTCGATTTTGCTTGAAATACCTGAAGATAAGCCAAACGTTGCTTAACTGATTCTGCTTTTTCGAACTCATAACGTTGCACAAAGTGCTCCATTTCGTTTTTGAGGTATGCTTTTACCTGGCCATATTTACCCGAAAGCACATTTTTTATTTGTTGAATACTTTTCAAATAATCACTTTCGGCTTCTAAGCCAACGCAACCACCCTTACAATTGCCAATATGATACTCTAAACACACTTTAAACTTGCCTTTATTTATATTGGTTTCGGATAAGTGGTGCTTGCAAGTTCTTATAGGAAACAAGTTTTTAACCAACTCAAGCAATGCCCGCACATTTTTTACTGAAGTGTATGGACCTAAATAAGTTGAGCCATCACGTATAATTTTACGTGTTAAAAACACCCTAGGAAAAGGCTCGTTTTTTATACAAATATGCGGGTAAGTTTTATCATCTCTAAGTTGAATATTGTACTTAGGATTTAGCTTTTTTATTATGGAATTTTCCAATAACAAAGCATCTTGCTCAGTTTCTACAATTGTAAATTCAATTTTTTGTACCTGCCTAGCCATTACCAAAATGCGGGCACTTACAAATTTGTTTTTGTTAAAGTAAGATGAAACTCGGTTTTTTAGATTTTTGGCTTTACCCACGTAGAGTAATCTGCCACCTTCACCAAAATATTTATAAATACCTGGCTGTTTGGGTAAATGCTTTTTTACTTCATCAAAAGCTTTTGATTGCATAATCACATTTGTGTTTAGAATCCAGGATCAGATTCCTCTTCATCTGGTCTTACTCGTGATGTGCCAGGTGGAGGTGCTGATCTTTCACCATCAAATTCATCACCGTATTGATAGCCTTCATCACCATAGTCATAGTCTTCAGGATTTTCTTCATAATATTCTTCACAATCCAATTCTATAGTTAGCTCATTTTTTGGCTTTTCGAACTTGGTAGTTCTATTGTAATCCAATGAAGTATCATCATACACTCTATGGTAGTACTTGGCCCATATTGGCAGCGCCATTGCGGCACCTTGGCCATAATGGGTTTTTCTAAACCGGACGCTAGGGTCATCAGCACCTACCCAAACTCCGGTAAGTAATTGTGGAGTATAACCCATAAACCAACCATCTGTGTTGCCTTGGGTTGTGCCTGTTTTACCGGCTATTGGCTGTGATGCAGGAAATTTATATTTATGCCTTAACCTAGATGCTGTTCCTGGAAAACTGGTTACACCTTGCAACATGCTTGTCATTACATACGCTGTGTTTTCATTTAAAGCTTCTTTTTGCTCAGGCTCAGATTCAAAAATTATGTTACCATGTCTATCTTCAATGCGATCAATAAAATTTGGCTTAATGTGCAATCCCTTATTGGCAAAAGTTGAAAAAGCACCAACCATTTCAAAAACGGAAATATCGGCAGTACCTAAGCAAATAGAAGGCACTTCAGGTATATCACTTTGTATCCCTAATTTTCTTGCCTGATTAATAACTGCCAAGGGCCCGTTAAATTCATACATAATTCTGGCAGCAATGGTGTTAATTGAACCTGCCAAACCTCCTTTTAACGTAGCATAGCCTTCATATTTTGGCGGGGAGTTTCTTGGAGTCCAATCGCGAATTGCGCCTGGAAAGGTAATTTGAGCTTTAGGCAACTTCATACATGGCGACCAACCTTTATCTTCAATAGCTAAACTGTAAACAATGGGTTTAAACGTTGAACCTACTTGCCTTTTAGTGCTTTGCTTTACATGGTCTAGCTTAAAAAATTTGTGATTTATACCTCCCACCCAAGCCTTTACATAACCGGTTGAAGGATCAACCGAAAGTAAGCCCGCGTGCAATATTTTTTTATAATAGGTTAAAGAGTCAATGGTGCTAAAAGCAGTATCAACCTCATAGTTAGGGTGTGCCCATGAAAACACGCGCATTTCATGTTTGTTTGAGTTTAGCTTTTTTAGAATTTCCTCTTCACTCAAATCTTGTTTCGCTAGGTTTTTATAAATATCCAATCTCTTAACAGCTCTATTGATCAAATTTGGTCTTGCTCTATCTTTATCTCCCCATTCCCAAGGTTCTTTACTAGGCATTTGTTTGTCCCAATGGTAAAAGAAATCGGCCTGGTGTTCTTTTAAATGTTCGTTTACTGCCATCTCAGCATGGCGTTGCATTTTTGAGTTAATGGTGGTGTAAATTTTTAATCCATCACGGTACACATCATACCCATTATCATCAGCCCATTTCTTTAATTCTCCGCGTAGTACTTCTCTAAAGTAGGGAGCTAAACCAGTATTGTGGGTTGTAGGCGAGTATTTAATACCTAATGGCAGTTGACTAATAGAATCAAAATCTGACCTACTAAGCTTGTCATTTTTAACCATTTGAAACAAAACAACATTTCTGCGTTTCTTAGTCATTTCTGGTCTCCTTAGCGGATTAAATAATGATGGGTTTTGCACCATACCAACCAAAGTTGCAGCTTCTTGTATGCTTAGGTTTTGTATAGAATCTTCAGGAACACTAAAGTATAATTTAGCTACTGATTTTACGCCAAAAGAATTAAAACGATACTCAATTTTATTGAGATACATGGCTATTATTTCTTCTTTAGTATAACGTCTTTCCAATAAAACTGCAGTAACCAATTCTTTCAGTTTCTGCTTCATTCTAGCTAAACGATTGGTAGCACGTTGATCAAATAGGTTTAATGCGAGTTGTTGGCTAATGGTGCTACCACCACCTTTTTTACCTAAATAAATAAATGCTCTTGCTGTGCCCTTATAATCAATACCACAATGGTTGTAAAATCTTTCATCTTCCGTGCTTACCAAAGCATCTACTAAGTGTTTTGGTAGTTCATCAAACTCTGCAATTGAGCGATTTTCAGTATAATATTTACCTAAAATATAACCATCATCAGATACTAGTTCAGATGCTTCAAATAGTTGAGGATTATCTAACTCAGTAAATGAGGGAAGATTTGCAAGAAACCTAATTCCAACAAAAGTCAACGTAAAGCAAACTACGCCCAATATTAAGAGTAGCCAAAATAGTCTTTTTAGCTTTTTGTTTTTGATAGGTTTGGCAGATATTTCGTTCACTTTGGCTTGTTAATAGTTTTTGATGAAGAATTTTTCATAGCCTTCAACATCTTTGCTTACAAATAGTTGCTTGTAATTCTTGTCCGAAATTACCACAACCTTGTACTCCGATTTGTTAAAATCTTTAAATATTTCAGGATCACTAGTTAATACTTTGTAATAATCCATACCTGCTTTGCCATTTGCAAAGTTAAATACACGTATAAAAGGCGATTTGCCGTCTAACATTTCATATTTGGTTTTATACTTTTTAGCGGCATATTTGATTTGGTTGTGATTGCTAATTTTACTAACACACTTTGCTAGTGATGGTGTTAGCTTGTCAAACAAAATAATTACATAATGTTTGCCCTCATTATCAACGGTAAAATTACCTTCTTGTAATTTGGTTTTTCCATCCTTCTTTTTAGCACCACCTTTTTTTCCGCTTTGTTTGCCAATAAATGCTAACATTTCAGTTGCGCTAGTTTTTACTGGGTGCTCAGGATAGTTTATAATTATAGTTTCAAGCGCAGTGCGGTAATCATCAATTTCTTTAACCTTGCCAATTGCCATTGCTTCTAACAACGCAAACTGAGGCATAACATCAGATTCTCCAAATTCAGTATCTGCCTGCTTTTTTCGTGCTATCACTTCATCATAATCTCCTTTATTGTAAAGCGAAAAAGTGTTTTCATAAAAATTATCTGCCTTGTTTAAGCTTTTTTTATATTCAGCCACATAATTTGGATCCGATACTATTTTGGCAAATTGACTATTCTCATGTCTTTTTAAGAGCTTAGTTTTGGTGTTTTCTGCCAGCTTAGTTTTACCTTGAATTTTATATAAACTATAAAGATTGTATAGTGCTTCAGGCTCCTCTATGGCCTTCTTATATTGTCGTATAATTCTGCTGTAAGATTTTTCAGCTTCCTTTAAATCACTTAACTCATCTTTATAAATATTACCTGCAAGCAACAATGCTTTGGATATTTTGGTGTTTGAAACCTTTACTTGCTCATCAGTAATTGGTAAACTTTCGGCCAACTTTTCTCTTGATAAATTCTTTGGATTAAGTTTTTTAACCAACTCCCCTTCATCTTCTCCTTCTTCATCAAAATCAAAACTTCCTTTGTTTTGTCTTCTCCAATTATCGCTTAATTTACGCTTACCCCAGGTGCTAGTAAATTCACTAAAGCCTTTTTCGCGAGCACTAGGGTTGTAAAAATACCAGTTACCCCCTTTGTTGCCCGATTTACTAATTTGCTTTGAAGGGCCACCGTCATTAACATCATCACCTTTATTTTCATTTAGCTTTTCGTTAATTTTTTGAATAACATTATCTAAAGCCGCATTTCTAGCATCTTCAGGCATGTTGGCTAATGTTTGTAAGCTATCCTCAATTGCAATGGTGTTTAACTGATTTACCAGCTTTGTCAATATTTTTTTTCTTGATGCACTTAACTCATATTCTTCATGCTCGGTTGGCAAAAATAGTAGTGTACTATCGTAATAAGTTTTAGCATTAATATAATCTACATCACCAAAACTAGCGTTGGCCAATTTAAGATATGCTATGCCCTTTATTTTGCCCCCATCAGTTGAGCTTGAAACTGCTTTTTGCAGGTATGATTTAAAGGCAACTAAATCTCCACTTTCAAAAGCATTTTCAGCTTGTGCTAAATAAATTTCATCAAAGTAATCGCTGTTTTTGTCATCCCTCAACATTTTATCTAAATAACGATTGGCATCTGCAATATTGTTGTTTGATGATTGCACCATGCACTTGGCGGTATTAAGTTTGGAGTAAAAGATCATTTCATACTCTGGTTTTTTCTTAATAACATTCCCATAAGCCTGAATAGCTTCAGTATAACTGCCACCTTCTTGCAATAATTGCGCTAGTATAAAATTGTAACGTGCTTTCTTACTTCTCTTTTTTGCGTAAACCAATGAGTTTCTTAGCGCATCTGCACCATTGGTCATTTCAGCATTGCGCAAAAGATAATAGCCTTTGGCAGCCTCTAGTTCGCTAGCTAAATAGCCTGGCCAAATTTCATCCTCTGCATAAGCAATGGTTTGCTTAGCATTTTTCATTTGGTCATCAGCAACATACGCTTTAATAAGCCAAATCAATGCTTCACCTGCTATAGGATTATGCTTAATTCCTTTTTTTGCTTTTTGATACTCTTGGTCTTCTACAAAAAAGGTTTCATCATCTTTATCCCTTCCTTCTTCAATATCAATGCTTTTTGGAGCAGCCTTTTTCTTTTTACCTTTTTTTGAAGGTTTACGTTTCTTTTTCTTTTTACGTTTCTTCTTTTTCTTTTTTCCTTTTTTTGATTTACCACCCTTTTTTATTTCGTGCAACTTATTGCCATCTTTATAATTGTTGGTTAGGTATTGGAAGGTGATAATTGCCGACTCGTAATCATGTTTTAAAAATTGTGCTTTGCCAATTAACAAATACGCATCATCAACCCATTTACTTGTAGGGTGCAATTGAATATCTATAGATGCTTTTTTATTTACTTCTTCTAAGCCAGCAAAAGCCACCTGCGCTTGTTCTAAAGTACCATATTTGTAAATGGGTAATACTTCAGTATAATCTTCTTCTAAAGAATTACCTATATCATCAACTGCTTCTTGATAAGCGGTTTTTGCATTAAAATAATAATTGTATCTGCCCGTTACATCATGGTAAACTTTACCTACCTTGCTGCTATTATAAGCGGTTTTTTTCTTAGATGCACAGCCCGACATTAGTATTAATGAAAAAAATAGGGTTATAAATATTGGTAATATTTTCAAATCTTTCGAATTTAGCTGACCTTCTAACTTAAAAGTTAGCAAAAATATTTTAATTTTTGCAATAAATGTGAGGTATTAACACTTAATAAATGGCTAAAAAGCAAAGGAAATTTATAAATAAGCTAAGAAATAAGTACCGTTTGGTAGTTATGCAGGATGATACTTTTGAAGAAAAAGCATCATTTAAGCTATCTAGAATAAATGTTATTCTTCTGTTAAGTGCGCTATTTGTACTTTTTACAGCCATGATATTTGCACTAATAGTTTTTACTAAACTTAAGGAATATATACCTGGTTATGGAGATGTAACACTAAGGCAAGATTATATTGAGTTAAGTTCTAGAACCGACTCTATACAGCACGCTTTAAATATTAGGGAGATGTATTGGACTAGCATTGGCAATGTTCTCTCTGGGCAATCAGATACTTCTGCTATTTTGATAATTAATGATAGTATAAATGCCAACTATGATTCTGTTACAACAGATTTTGTATCGGTTGATGATTCAGTTTTAAGAGCAGAATATACCCCGGAAGGAATCGACTTAACATCACCCACAGTTATTTCTGATAATAATAGTTTTATTACAAGCGACATAAAGGAAATTCACTTTTTTACCCCAATTGATGGTTTTATTACTGCCGAATTTGATGTTACAACTGAGCATTTAGGGATTGATTTAGGAGCGCCAGAAAATGAACCAATAAAGGCAACTTTAGATGGAGTTGTATTGGTTGCAGACTACACAATTGAAACGGGGCATACAATTGGTATACAGCACGATAATAATTTAATGTCATTTTACAAGCACAATTCCGTATTGTTAAAAAAAGTTGGTAACTTTGTAAAAGCTGGGGAAGTTATTGCTATTATTGGCAGTAGCGGAGAACTTACAACAGGGCCACATCTTCATTTCGAATTGTGGCACAATGGAGTTCCTCTTAATCCCCAAGATTATGTAATATTTTAAAAGCAACTGATTTGGGAATGTTCAATAATGGCAAAGAAAAAGCCAACGGAAGTTCTACCACAACTAATTCAACGCTTTCAAAAGCAGTAAACATTATAGGTAAAGGAACCATCATTACTGGTGAAGTTCAAACTGAAGGTGATTTACGCGTAGACGGTAAAGTAAACGGAGTAATAACCACCAATGCTAAAGTAGTATTAGGTCCAACGGCCTTGGTAGAAGGTGATATAAATTCAACTGCAGCCGATATTTCGGGAAAAGTAATAGGAAAAGTTGAGGTAAAAGATCTTCTTTTCTTAAAAAGCACAGCCAACATACAAGGTGACATTGTTGCCAAAAAGTTAGTTGTTGAAGCTGGAGCTGTATTTGATGGAACCTGCAGCATGGGGGCAAAATCTGCTCAAATTTCACAGTCTAAAGGAGAACATAAAATTTCAAAGAAACAACTTGCCAAAGAGGCAGTCTAAGGAATTTCTCAAATATACAGGGCTAGGATTTTCAATGCTGGCGGTGATCATTATTATGGTATTTATTGGAGTAAATTTGGATAAGCATTTTACAGATGGTGGTAAAGTTTATACCATTATTTTTGCGTTATTAGGTGTTTTTGGGGGAATTTATTTAGGGGTTAAAGACTTTATTAAGAAATGAAGAAAATACTAATTTGGTTTGCTGCTATGAGTGGCGCTCTAGCTATAATAATATATGCACTAAGTTACTTTGGGGTAACAACTGGTTTTACAAATTTTACTTGGGCCGCTTATTTTTTAATGGTAGCAATAGGCGCATTATCATTAGCGATAGGAAATAGTTTTGCTAAGCCCGAAAAAATTAAGCACTTCCCAAATATAATTATGTTGTTAATTGGTGGGAAAATGATGGCATCATTACTTTTTGTGTTTGCTTACAAAACAATTTATGAGCCAACAGGTAAGACTTTTATTATTCCGTTTTTTGTGCTGTATGCCATTTACACTAGTTTTATGTGTTTTGGCTTAATAAAACTTCAAAAATCAGTTAAGGAAGTTAGTCAGTAACTTCTTCTAGCTCAAACGTTTCTAAAAACTTAGTTGTAAAGTTTCCATCAATAAAATCTTGATTTTTCATTAATTGTTGATGAAACGGTATGGTAGTTTTAATTCCAACCACAATAAACTCATCTAACGCACGAGACATTTTTTTAAGTGCTTCTTCTCTGGTTTTTGCTCGGCAGATTACTTTAGCAATCATACTATCATAATATGGTGGAACGGTATAGCCTGCAAAAGCATGGGTGTCTACCCTAACTCCATGTCCTTTTGGAGTATGAAACTCAGTTATTTTACCTGGCCTTGGAGCGAAATCTTTGAATGGGTCTTCTGCATTTATTCTGCATTCAATGGCATGCATATCTTTAGGGAAAAAGTTTTTACCTGAAATTGGAACTCCAGCAGCAATTTTTATTTGCTCTTTAATTAAGTCATACTCCATTACTTCCTCTGTTACACAATGCTCTACCTGTATTCGGGTATTCATTTCCATAAAGTAGAAGTTTTGGTTTTTATCTACCAAAAACTCTACTGTGCCTACACTTTCGTAATTAATAGATTTTGCCGCTTTAATAGCTGCATTACCCATTTTTTTTCTTGTTGCTAAACTTATAAAAGGTGAGGGTGATTCTTCAACCAATTTTTGGTGTCGCCTTTGTATAGAGCAATCTCTTTCTGAAAGATGACAAACCTTACCATATTGGTCTCCAGCAATTTGAATTTCAATATGTCTAGGCTCTTCAATAAATTTTTCAATGTAAATGCCATCACTGCTAAATGAAGCGCCTGCTTCCTTTTTAGCTGATGCCAACTGCTCTTCAAACTCACTTTCTTTCCAAACTATGCGCATACCTTTACCACCGCCACCTGCTGTAGCTTTTAGTATTACGGGATAACCAATTTTTTTGGCAATTTTTTTACCCTCTTTAATGTCTTCAAGTAAGCCTTCTGAGCCAGGAATAACGGGCACACCTGCCTTTATCATGGTTTCTTTAGCAGTAATTTTATCGCCCATGCTGTCAATCATTGCAGCAGTTGGGCCAATAAACTTAATGTTGTATTCGGCACATATTTCTGCGAATGACGAATTTTCTGCATGAAACCCGTAACCAGGATGAATAGCATCTGCATTGGTAATTTCGGCAGCAGCCATTATTTGAGGAATATTTAAATAGGACTTTGAACTCTCCGGAGGTCCAATGCATATAGCTTCATCAGCAAACTTAACGTGCAAGCTGTCTTTATCGGCTGTAGAGTATACAGCAACGGTGCTAATGCCCATTTCTTTGCAGGTACGAATAACTCTTAAGGCTATTTCTCCTCTATTAGCTATCAATATTTTCTTAAACATTTAGTTGTTTTAAGAAGGGTCAACTAATAATAAAGGTTGGTCATATTCAACAGGAGACGCATCATCAGCCAATATTTTTATAACCTTACCACTTACTTCACTTTCTATCTCATTAAAGAGCTTCATTGCTTCAATAATACACAATACATCTCCTTCTTTAATAGTATCACCAACTTGTATAAAAGGTGGCTTGTCTGGTGAAGATGAGCGGTAAAAAGTACCAATCATTGGCGCTTTTACAGTTATATACTTTGACTCATCATCTACAGTACTTTCTGTCGCAGCAGCCTGTGCAACTGGCGCAGCAGCCGGTAATGCGGCAGGAGCTTGAGCAGCTGGCATAGCCGGCTGCTGAACAATGGTTTGCACAGGCACTGGGTTGGCCATTGGTTTACTGCCATTGGTTCCCATTATGTAATCTTTTGAGCGGATAGAAATTTTGAATTCTTTCTCTTCAATTTTTATCTCTCCCACATTGCTCTTTTTGAGCATTTTTATTAACTCTTGAATTTCTTTAAGTGTCATAAATATTATTTAATTCGTTCCATATACTCATTGGTGGAAGTGTTAATTTTCACTTTGTCACCTTCATTTATAAATAAGGGCACTTTTACTTCAGCACCTGTTTCTAATGTTGCGGGCTTTGTTACATTGGTAGCAGTATCTCCTTTAACTCCAGGATCACTTTGTGTTACTTGTAAAATAACATATTGGGGCATTTCGCAAAGCAAGGGAAGTCCTTTATCTGCATGATATAACACATCTACGTTTTCACCTTCTTTTAACAATTTAGGGTTGGTTAGCAACTTGGGGTCTAGGGCAATTTGCTCAAAAGTTTCATTGTCCATAAAGTTGTAGTTGTCTCCATCATTGTATAGATATTGAAATTTTCTTCTTTCAATACGAACAACATCTAATTTTGCACTTCCATTAAAGGTATTGTCTACAGTTTTACCAGATTTTAAACTTTTAATTTTTGTTCTTACAAAAGCAGGACCTTTTCCTGGTTTTACATGTAAAAACTCAACTACAGTCCAAACTTCACCATTTAATTCAAAGCAAAGTCCATTTTTAATTACACTTACATTTTCAGCCATTTCTTATACTTAGATTGTGAATTTACAAAATATCGGTTAGCCTTTTAATTATAAGCCCATTTTAGGTAAATAGAGCCCCAAGTAAAACCGCCACCAAATGCAGCTAAAATTATGTTGTCACCTTTCTTAAGTTGATTTTCATAATCCATCAAACAAAGTGGAATAGTGCCTGATGTGGTGTTTCCATAGTTTTGAATGTTTAACATAACCTTTTCATCTGTAACACCCATTCTTCTTGCGGTAGCGTCTATTATTCTTTTATTTGCTTGATGTGGCACTAACCATGCAACATCTTCTGCGGATAAATTATTTTTTTCCATTATTTCGGCCGAAACATCAGCCATTTTACTAACTGCCCATTTAAAAACTGGCTGACCTTCTTGATAAACATAATGTTCTTTGGCAGCAACAGTTTCAGCAGTTGCTGGTTTTATGGCACCACCAGCCTTTTGATGTAAATGTTTTTCTCCAATACCATCCGATTGTAAAATACTGTCAACAATACCCGAACCATCTTCACTAGGTTCTAGCATAACAGCTCCACAACCATCTCCAAAAATTACACATGTGGCTCTATCAGTATAGTCAATTATACTACTCATTTTATCTCCACCAACAACAATTACTTTTTTGTACTTACCAGTTTCAATAAATTGCGAACCCGTTGTTAATGCAAATAAAAATCCTGAGCAAGCAGCCATTACATCAAAACTTAAAATGTTTTTAATGCCTGTTTTATGGCAGATAATGTTTGCTGTTGCGGGAAAAACTCTATCTGGTGTAACAGTTGCACAAAGCACTGCGCCAACTTCTTCAGGCTTAGTATTGGTTTTTTCTAGCAATTCATTTACGCAATGCACTGCCATATCAGAAACACCAAGTCCATCAGCTAATAAATGACGTGTTTTAATACCTGTTCTAGAGAGTATCCACTCATCTGTGGTATCAACCATTTTCTCCAAATCTGCGTTTGTAAGAAGTTTTGGTGGTAGGTAGCCAGCTACGGCTGTTATTGCGGCAAGTGTTTTAGGCATCAATGCTTTTGAGGTTGGCAAATATAAGGATTATATTATAGGTCAAATCCGATATCCCTTCTATAATTTTTACCCTCAAATTGCACTTGACTAGCTACTTTTAACGATTGTTCTATTGATTCCTTCCAATTATCACTTAATGTAGTTAAGGCCAAAACCCTACCACCATTGGTTTTCAATTTACCTTCTTCATGCTTGGTACCTGCATGAAAAACAGTGGTATCTGCAGGTATCTCAGATAATGTAATATCCTTACCTTTATCATAAGCTTCAGGGTAACCACCGCTAACCAACATTACGGTTGCAGCATGTTTTTCGGAAACTTTCAATTCGCAATTATTCAAACTGCCATTTTCTAAAGCTATAAAAAGCTCAACTAAATCACTTTCTATTCGTGGTAAAACCACTTCAGTTTCAGGATCGCCCATGCGGCAGTTATACTCTATAACATAAGGTTCGTTTTTCACTTTTATCAATCCAATAAAAATAAATCCGTTATATGTTATCCCTTCTAACTGCAAGCCCTCTAAAGTTGGCTCAATAATTCGAGAAGTTACCTTTTGCATAAATGTATGATCAGCAAATGGCACTGGACTAATAGCTCCCATTCCGCCTGTATTCAAGCCTGTGTCTCCTTCTCCAATTCTTTTGTAATCTTTGGCAACGGGCAATATTTTATATTCTTTACCATCTGTAAGTACAAAAACTGAGCATTCAATGCCATCTAAAAATTCTTCTATAACTACTCTTGCACCTGCGTTACCAAATTTGCCCGAAAGCATTTCTTTAAATTCTGTTTTTCCTTCTTCAGTGGTAGGAGTAATAACTACACCTTTGCCCGCAGCTAAACCATCTGCTTTTAAAACAATTGGTGGTGTTTGGGTATCAATGTATTCTAATCCTTCTTCCAACTCCAAACCGGTAAAGGTTTTATAATCGGCAGTTGGAATATCGTATTTTTTCATAAAATCGTTGGCAAATGCCTTGCTTCCTTCTAATTGGGCTGCTGTTTTATTTGGGCCGACAATGTTTACTTTTTTCAATTCAGCATCAGCCTTAAAGTAGTCAACTATACCTGCCACCAAAGGCTGTTCAGGGCCCACAACTACCATAGTTATGTCATGTTGCATGACAAATTGACCAACTTCATTAAAATCCATTATGTTTAAAGCCACATTGGTACCACAATTGATAGTACCTCCATTACCAGGGGCAATGTAAAGTTTGCTTAGTTTTTTGCTTTGGGCTAGTTTCCAAGCAAAAGCATGTTCTCTTCCCCCTGAACCTAGTAATAGGATATTCATGAATAATTGATTTTAAGCAAAAATAGAAATTGATTTTGCTTTTACTCACAATCAATAAAAACAAACATTAACAAGTTATCACCTTAGATAACGCTATTTTTGTATATCAGAACAAGTAAATATGTTAAAATTTATTTCTAAAATTTTTGGTGGTTCAAAGTCTGAAAAGGATGTAAAGACCGTTTTGCCACTAGTTGGCGTTATTAATGAAGCTTACAGTAAGTTAAATGGTTTAAGTAATGACGAGCTAAGGGGTAAAACAGGTGAATTTAGAACCAAGGTAAAAGATTATTTAAAAGATATTGACGCTGAGATTGACCAGTTAAATGCCAGCGCAGAAAAATTAAATGAAACCCAAATTGAAGAAAAAGAAGGCGTGTACCAAAAAGTGGATGCGCTAATTAAAAAAAGAGATGAGGAGTTAGAAGAAATTCTAGAAGAAATTTTGCCAGAAGCTTTTGCTGTTGTTAAAGAGACAGCACGGAGATTTATGGAAAATGAACATATTACATCCACAGCAACGGAATTAGATAGAGAATTGGCGGTGAGTAGACCACACATTGTAATTAATGGCGACCAAGTGTCATATGCCAACAAATGGTTGGCTGCAGGTGCAGAAATTACTTGGAACATGCTACATTATGATGTGCAGTTAATTGGTGGAGTTGTACTACATCAAGGTAAAATTGCTGAGATGGCAACAGGTGAAGGAAAAACTTTGGTGGCAACCTTACCCTCTTATTTAAATGGATTAACTGGCTTAGGTTTACACATTGTAACAGTAAACGACTATTTAGCACGCAGGGATTCGGAGTGGATGGCTCCAATTCTTAACTTTTTAGGCTTAACAGTTGATTGTATTGACAATTACGAACCACATTCTGAAGGTAGAATTGCTGCTTATGGTTGTGATGTAACTTATGGAACCAATAATGAGTTTGGCTTTGATTATTTGAGGGATAATATGGTTAGAACTTCTGGGGAAATGGTGCAAAAGAAACTGCACTATGCCATGATTGATGAGGTAGATTCGGTGTTGATTGATGATGCAAGAACGCCTTTAATTATATCTGGTCCAGTACCAAAAGGTGATGAGCAAGAATATCAAGCATTGCGCCCAAGAGTACATAAGGTGTTTGAAGCACAACGAAAAGCAGTAACTCAATTTGTTGCGGATGCAAAAAAGAAAATTGCTGAAGGAAACACCAAAGCAGAAAAAGATGGTGGTGGCCTGAGTTTGCTTAGAGCGCATAGAGGACTGCCAAGAAATAAAGCGCTAATCAAATTTTTAAGTGAAGAGGGAATGAAAGCCTTGCAGTTAAAGGTTGAAGCTGTTTACATGCAAGAGCAAAGTAAGCGAATGCCGGAGGTTGATGAGGAGTTATTTTTTACCATTGATGAAAAAAACAATCAAGTAGAATTAACTGAAAAAGGTATTAACTACATTACCTCTGATGGTGAAGACCCTGAGTTTTTTATTATGCCTGATGTAGGTGCTTCAATGGCCGATTTGGAGAATACCGAAATGAGTGAAGAAGAAAAAGTGAAGGCAAAAGACAAACTTTTTCAAGAGTTATCTATTAAATCGGAGCGAGTACACTCAGTAAATCAATTATTAAAAGCTTACACATTATTTGAGCGAGATGTAGATTATATTATTGCTGATGGTAAGGTAAAGATTGTAGATGAACAGACTGGCCGTGTAATGGAGGGCAGAAGATATTCTGACGGTTTGCACCAAGCATTGGAAGCTAAGGAAAATACTAAAATTGAAGCTGCATCACAAACGTTTGCTACCGTAACCTTACAAAACTATTTTAGAATGTACCACAAGCTGGCTGGTATGACTGGTACAGCAGAAACTGAAGAAGGTGAATTTTGGGAGATTTATAAATTAGATGTTGTTGTTATACCAACCAACAAACCAATTGTACGAGATGATAGAGATGACCTAGTTTTTAAAACCAACAAAGACAAATACAATGCGGTTATTAATGAAATTGTGAAGCTTAAAGAAGAAGGAAGACCAGTTTTATTGGGTACTACTTCAGTTGAAATTTCAGAGTTGTTAGGTAGAATGCTTTCTATGAAGGGAATAAAGCACAATGTGTTAAACGCAAAACAACACTCACGTGAAGCAGATATTGTTGCAGAAGCAGGAACAGGCGGAGTTATTACCATTGCAACCAACATGGCCGGTAGAGGTACTGATATTAAATTGGGTGAAGATGTAAAAAAAGCAGGTGGTTTAGCAATTGTGGGTACTGAACGACATGATTCAAGAAGGGTAGATAGACAGTTAAGAGGTAGAGCTGGTAGACAAGGAGATGTAGGGAGTTCGCAATTTTTTGTTTCGTTAGAAGATGATTTAATGCGAAAATTTGGTTCTGAAAGAATAGCCAAAGTAATGGACCGCATGGGTTATAAAGAAGGTGAAGAGATACAACATGGAATGATCACCAAATCAATTGAACGTGCTCAAAAGAAGGTTGAAGAAAACAACTTTGGTATAAGAAAGCGTTTGTTGGAGTATGATGATATTATGAACTCGCAACGTGATGTTATTTATAAGCGTAGAAAAAATGCCTTATTTGGCGAGCGTTTGGCATTAGATATTGATACCATGATTTATGACTTGTGTGCAGTTACTGTACAGGAATTTCATGAAGGTGGAGATTATGACTTGTTTAAAGAAGAAGTTTTGCGTGTTTTTTCATTTAGCACCAATATAGCTGCAAAAGAATTTGCAGGAAATGAGCAACAAGTAGCGGGTCAATTATATACTGAAGCTATACAATACTATAAAAGAAAGAAGTCGGCATTAATTGAAACGGCTTATCCTGTTTTAAAGAATTTGCATGAAACTAGGGGCGAAACGATTACGAATGTATCGGTTCCAATAACTGATGGGAAACGCTCTATGCAAGTAGTAGTGCCCTTAGAAGAAGCTATTAACACCAATGGAATTGCTTTAACAACATCTTTTGAAAAGAATATTTCATTAGCGTTTATTGATGACAATTGGAAAGAGCATCTTAGAAATATGGATGACTTAAAACAAAGTGTGCAAACTGCAACTTACGAGCAAAAAGATCCATTATTAATTTACAAGTTTGAGGCTTTCGAATTGTTTAAAGAAATGCTTAAAGAAGTAAATAAAGAAATTACTGGTTTCTTGTTTAGAGGAAGTATTCCATTGCAAAATGCTGACCAAGTAAAGGAAGGCAGACAGCAAAGAACCGATATGAGTGGCATGAAAACAGGAAGGGTTGATAAGGCTATGGCCAATAGTGGTGGCCAACAAGGCAATGCTCAAAATGAACAAAAAAGAGTTCAGCCAGTTAGAGCCGCTGAAAAAGTTGGTAGAAATGAACCGTGCCCTTGTGGTAGCGGCAAAAAGTTTAAACAATGCCACGGAAAAGCCTCTTAAATAATTTAGAATTGGTTTTTTTCGTTATACATTGCAACCACCTATGAATATTGCTTCAAAAATAGACCACACCGTTTTATCGCCATTTACTACTTTAAATGATGTAGAGCAGGTTTGCAATGATGCTGTTGAAAATAAGTTCGCTGCAGTATGTGTGCCACCATACTTTGTACAAAATGCTGCATTGGCTTTAAAAGAAATTGATGCAATTAAGGTATGCACCGTGATAGGTTTCCCTTTTGGCAACAATGCAACATCTGCCAAGGTTGAAGAAACTAAGCGAGCCATTAATGATGGAGCCAATGAAGTTGATATGGTTGTAAACCTAAATGCAATCATAAATGAAGATTGGAAATATGTAAAAAATGACATTGAATCTATTACCAATTCAGCACATTTAGGAGGAGCAATAGTTAAAGTAATCATAGAATCATCAAAACTTAACGAATATCAATTAAAAGAGATTTGCAAAATATGTGAAGAGGTAAATGTAGATTTTGTTAAAACTGCCACAGGTTATAATGGCAATGATGTTACTGTGGATGAAGTAAGTAGTTTAAGGTCATTATTGCCAGAAAACATTAAGATAAAAGCATCTGGAGGAATTAGAAGTAAAACCAACGCTCAACAATTAATTGAAGCAGGTGCCGATAGGATAGGTGCTTCACAAAGTTTAAATTTGCTGTAATTATGAAATTTTTAATACTTGTATCTATTTTTTTTATTACCACTTTAGGTGTATTTGCGCAAGGGGAAGTAAAAGTATATCGCAGCGGAGATATTGATAGAATGGTAGAGATGCATAAAGTTTACAATTCTAATAAGGGTGAGGTTTATGGTTATCGGATTCAAATAATCTCAACAACATCTCGTGATCAAGTTATGAATGCCAAATCAAAGTTTTTAGCTAGATACCCTTCAACCAAATGTTACGACATTTTTGAGCAACCCAACTTTAAGTTAAGAGTAGGTAACTTTTCTAGCAAACTCAAAGCCACTAAATTTTTAAAAGAATTAGGTTACGATTTTAATCAAGCATTTATCATCCGCGATTATGTGGATGTAAAGGAGCTTTAGTAGTTGGTGCAGCAGCAAAGTGCACAACCAACCCTACAAACATAAGCAATGCTGATAATCTGTTTATCCAACTAGCTGTTTCTACAAGTTTTAATAAAAAGTCAATATTTCCTAAGTTGTTGGTTTTAAATGCGATCCATCTAACTAAATTAAAAGTGCTGCCCAATGTCCCTAAGGCAAATGAAACCAGCAAGATTGCAGTTCCCGCTGCTGGCTTCTTTAAGAAGTGAATGAGAATAACAATTGCACATACTAAACTTCCTACAAAGTAAATAAACTGAAATGCTCCGTTCATAATTACAAGTTATGAAATTTTTTGAAGCTTATTCTCAGTAAATTTGAGGGGTGAAAGATAGAATCAGCAATTTATCCAATCAATATTTTGATGATGTAGTTAAATGCAGAAGACATTTGCATGCCAATCCTGAATTATCTTACCATGAGTATGAGACCGCCCAATTCATTTCAAGCAAATTAAATGAATATGGTATTGAGCATGAAACTGGCATTGCCAATACAGGAGTAGTGGGTATAATTAAGGGAAAAAATACTGGTAAAAAGGTAATTGCATTGCGAGCCGATACTGATGCTTTGCCAATTACCGAAATTAACGATATATCATATAAATCGCAGAATGAAGGTGTGATGCACGCTTGTGGACATGATGTGCATACGGCAAGTTTATTAGGTGCTAGTAGAATTTTGAACGAAATAAAAAATGATTTTGAAGGAACAATAAAACTAATTTTTCAGCCAGCTGAAGAGCGATTTCCCAGTGGTGCAAAAAGTATGATTGAAGCAGGTGTGCTTAAAAATCCTGAAGTAGAACTAATATTTGGTCAGCACGTTTCACCTGAAATTGAAGTTGGAAAGGTTGGTTTTAAACCAGGTATATTTATGGCATCTGCGGATGAAATTTATATAACAATAAATGGCAAAGGCGGTCATGCTGCCCGCCCACATCATACAATAGATCCTATATTAATTGCTAGCCAAGTAATAGTTGCCTTGCAACAAGTGGTTTCGCGCAATGCAGATCCTGCAATGCCATCAGTACTTTCATTTGGTAAAATTGTAGGCAATGGTGCTACCAACATAATTCCTGAAAAAGTGGAGTTAGCGGGTACTTTTAGAACTTTTGATGAAAATTGGAGAAGAGATGCACATCAAAAAATTGAGCGAATAACCAAACAAATTGCTGAAAGCATGGGGGGCACGGCCATAGTAAATATTGATGCTGGTTGCCCAGCGTTAACTTGTGATGAAAACACTACCAATAGAAGCATGCAAGCCGCAAGCGAGTATTTAGGCAATGAAAATGTAAACGAAATTCCTATACGGCTTGGTGCTGAAGATTTTGCGCATTATACCCAAGTAATACCTGCTTGCTTCTATCGCTTAGGAGTTGGTAATGCTGAAAAAGGAATTAACTCGGGTTTACATACCCCAACTTTTAATATTGATGAAGAAGCTTTAAAGGTAGGTTCGGGTTTAATGGCTTTTTTGGCTTACAGCGAGCTTAACTATTGAGTTAGTTTTATGCGTTTTATTTATCTCCTAATTACCTATCTTTGCAGGCGCTTATGGCAACCCTAATACCAGATAACATTCACCCAATTTTTGATCAACTTTTGCAAAAAAGTGATAGAGAAACTTTGCTTAACCAAAAAGCTGTTTGCTTATGGATGACGGGCCTCTCAGGGTCAGGCAAAAGTACGATAGCACAAGGCGTAGAAAGTGTGTTGCATCAAAAAGGGTTTTTGGTGCAAGTTTTAGATGGAGATAACATTCGCTCTGGCATTAACAATAACTTAGGTTTCTCTGAAGAAGATAGAACAGAAAACATTAGAAGAATAGCTGAAGTAACTAAGCTGTTTTTAAATACAGGAGTTATTACTTTAAACTGTTTTGTTAGCCCAACTAAAGCTATTCGCCACCAAGCGAAAAATATAATTGGTGATGAGATGAAGGAAGTTTTTATTGCAACTTCATTAGAAGAATCAGAAAAACGAGATGTAAAAGGACTTTATAAAAAAGCTCGTGCTGGTGAAATTAAAAACTTTACTGGCATTGATGCACCTTATGAAGCGCCTGAAAATGCAAGTTTAATTGTAGAAACTGAAAATAAAACGATTGAAGAATCGGTGAAACAAGTAGTGGATTTTATAATCCCCCTTATAACTAAAAACCAATAACTGCTAACTATTAGCTATTGACTAAAAACTATTAACTAAAAATGGCATATCAAATAAATCATTTAAAAGAATTAGAGGCAGAATCGATTTACGTATTACGTGAAGTTGCCGCACAGTTCGAAAATCCAGTATTGATGTTTTCTGGAGGTAAAGATTCAATATTGATGTTGTATCTAGCCATCAAAGCATTTTATCCAGCAAAAATTCCATTTCCTTTATTGCATGTTGATACAGGACATAATTTTCCTGAAACAATTGAGTTTAGAGATAAATTAGTTGAAAAAATAGGAGCGAAATTAATTGTTGGAATGGTGCAAGATAGCATTGACCAAGGCAGAGCTGTTGAAGAAAAAGGAGCAAACGCTAGTAGAAACAGATTGCAAATAACTACGCTTTTAGATAGCATTGAAGCACATAAGTTTGACGCAGCAATGGGCGGTGCAAGAAGAGATGAGGAAAAGGCAAGAGCCAAAGAACGTTTCTTTTCACATAGAGATGATTTTGGTCAATGGGATCCAAAAAATCAACGTCCTGAATTATGGAATTTATTTAATGGAAAGAAAAACTTTGGCGAACATTTTAGAATTTTCCCAATAAGTAACTGGACCGAGTTAGATGTGTGGCAATACATAGCTAGTGAAGGCATTGAATTGCCAAACTTATACTTTAGCCATGAGCGTGAAGTGTTTACCCGTGATGGTGTAATCTTGGCTAATTGCGAGCACTTAATTGTTGGAGAAGGTGAGACTGTTGAAACCAAACGCGTTCGTTTTAGAACAATTGGAGATATGACTTGCACAGGAGCTAGCTTAAGTGAAGCATCAACCATTGAAGAAATTGTAGCTGAAGTAGCAACTACTAGAGTAACAGAGAGAGGAGGACGTTCAGATGATAAACGAACAGAAACGGCTATGGAAGACCGTAAAAAAGAAGGGTACTTCTAAAGAATCAAATCACAAATTTCAAAATACAAATCTCAAAGTAATATGAGTCAAGATAATTTTAATGCTGAGGAATATATGGATATGGAGTTACTCCGTTTCTCAACTGCAGGTAGTGTTGATGATGGAAAAAGTACATTAATCGGAAGATTATTGTATGATAGTAAATCCATTTATGAAGATCAATATGAAAACATAAAAAACAGTAGCGAAAAAAGAGGAGAGGAAACTGTAAATCTTGCTTTGTTAACTGATGGCTTAAAAGCCGAAATGGAACAAGGTATTACCATTGATGTTGCTTACAGATATTTTTCTACTCCAAAACGAAAGTTTATTATAGCTGATACTCCTGGTCATACTCAGTACACAAGAAACATGGTTACAGGTGCTTCTACGGCTAACTTGGCCATTATTTTGGTTGATGCCCGAAATGGAATTTTAGAGCAAACAAAGCGTCATTCATTCATTGCTTCATTATTGCAAATACCTCACTTGGTGGTTTGTGTAAACAAAATGGATTTGGTTGAATATGGCCAAGAGCGTTTTGAAGAATTGCGTGAAGAATACAGCTCTTTTGCAAGTAAGTTAGATGTAAATGATGTGCGCTTCATACCAATAAGTGCTTTAAAAGGTGACAATGTTGTTGAGCGTTCTGAAAATATGGAATGGTATGATGGACCTACTTTATTGTACTTATTAGAAACTATTCATATTGCAAGTGATAACAACCACATTGATGGTCGTTTTCCGGTACAAAGAGTTATTCGCCCTCAAACTGATGAATTTCATGATTTTAGAGGTTATGCAGGTCGTATTGCAGGTGGAGTTTTCCGTCCAGGCGATAAGGTTATGGCTCACCCAAGTGGTTTGCCATCTACCATAAAAAGTATAACTACTTATGATGGTGAGTTAGAAGAAGCATACGCCCCAATGAGTGTTTGCATTACCCTTAATGATGAGATTGACATTAGCCGTGGCGATATGATTGTTAAAGAAAATAATCAGCCCGAAAAAGGACAAGAAATTGACTTAATGGTTTGTTGGATGAATGAAAAGCAACTGCAACCAGGTGGTAAATATGGCTTAATGCATACAACCAATGATTGCCGTTGCATGATAAAAGACATCCACTATAAAGTTGATGTTAATACCTTAAGCAAGGTAGAAGATGACAAAACAGTTGGTTTAAATGAAATTGCTAGGATCACCATTAAAACTACCAAGCCATTGTTTTATGATGAGTATAGCAAAAACCGCAACACAGGTAGTGTAATCATTATTGATGAAGGTACCAATGTTACTTTAGGTGCGGGTATGATTATTGAGCGATAAGAACTTTTCTACGATTTCTATACAGTAAGCTCT
>Ga0114956_1000581_pt1 | contig 27054 bp, 9 predicted proteins | sample MaitaG_FD_87304 | JGI IMG/M metagenome (GOLD analysis project Ga0114956, IMG submission 87304) | Marine algal microbial communities from Maine, USA - Maine_Asex2 metaG | ecosystem: Host-associated > Algae > Red algae > Unclassified | place: Maine, USA | collected 2015-01-05
CCAAGGCTAGGAGCCAAGTACTTTGCCGCGTTGCATCACCCGCGCGAGGACCTCGGAGCATCGCCCCGACCAATGTCGACGACCATGGCCGTTGCGTCATCCGCGCCAGCTACCGCGATCAAACTTTGAGCGGCTAGAGCGGCGTCGCCAACGCCAGCAAGTTCAGCAAGTTGGCGATGGCTGATCTCGCCGAACACGCCGTCGGTGCACAACAAAATCCGGTCCCCGGGCCGAAGGCCGACCGATCTCACGTCGATCTGCAGATCTTGGTCTGGCATACCCAAGTAGCTCGTAAGGGCCCGAAGTGGTCCAAGGGACTGAACTGATTTCGGTACGATGCCGGTCGCTAGCAGCTCGCTACGCAGGTTGTGATCGCGAGTGAGCAGCTCAGCCTGTGAACGCCGAACGCGGTACACGCGAGAATCGCCAACATGTACAGCCAACGCCTTGTCGTTGCCGATACGCAGTGCACTCAGCGTCGTCCCGCTCGCAGGAACCTCGCCGCTCGCACCCCCCGCAGCCGCCCGCACTTCGGCGTTGGCGGCACGCACGACCTTTTCGGCACTGGGTACATCGCGCACCGTCCAATACCGCAAGACAGCATTGACAGCGACGGCTGACGCCTGGTTGCCGTTGGCCAGGCCTCCCATCCCATCGGCTACCGCAAATACAGGACCACCTTGCGCCCATGCATCTTCGTTCCGCAGCCGCTGGCGTCCTTGCACTGACAAAACCGCCCAGTCGACGACGACGAGATTCTGAGGGCCAGGTTGATCGATCAGCAGTCGAGGAGTATCCGATGTTGAATCGTCCTCGAGCACGCTCACGGCGCACCACCACTTGCCAGGGCAGCGAGCACAATGGCAACGATTACCAGCGTGCCCAGCACCCCAGCACTGGCCCAGAACCAGCCCGGGAAACGGGCGCCACGATCTGGTCGTTGCGCTTTGGGGTTCCGCTCGACATCTGGATCGGCTGGCTCCCAAAACGTGCGAGCAGTAGGCACCGGCGTACCTTCAGTCAGGCTGACATGTGCTTGGGCCTGATCGGCGTCAGGAGTCCAGATCTCGAGCCGCCCGGCCTGACTTTGAACTGGTCGCCGAAGACCCATTGGTGCCACGGTGGTCGGGAGCGGGCTCGCTATTGGTTCTGCACGTGCGATCGGACTCAGATCGATCGCATTCTGATCGAGGTGGTCAGCATCAGCCATACCGGAGACGGCCGGGTCCGAATCGGTGAACTCGCCCCCAACCGTCGCATCTTCAAGCAAGGCTTCGGCGGCCAAACGCGCTGCCTCGGTTCGCGGAGCTGTCTCATCTGACTGAACCGTTGGATCGAACGGGGCGGCACCACCAACAACTTGCTCACGCTGCAGCTGTTCAGCATGGCCACGAATAAGAGCAACGGCATCACCCGATGCAGGCCGGGTGAGCTCATCGTCGACCATGCTGGGATCCACAGGAGGTAGTTCCTGCGCAGGCAAATCACCGCCGGACTCACCAACCGAGTCGCGGCGAGTCATACTCGTGCGCCAACTTTCGTATCCTCGCGAAGAGGCCGCGGATCAGCCGCTCGCTTCACTCGCTCGCCCAGCCCGGCAGCCGAGGCCAGAGCCGCTGCGAGTTCGTCATAGGTCTCCCAGGCCTGCGCCGCCGTTTCGTCAGATGGTGGGTTCGGGTGAAACGCCGAAGCACTCACTTGCTGAGCTAAAAGCTCAACTCGTCGCGCAATCTCGGCTTCGTTTAGCAGATCGATCGATCGCGAATAGCGAGCCGCTTCAGCTGGCGTGGCCCGTGCCGGCAGCTCACCACCGGCCTCGTCGACACGGTCCACTAGCTCGGCCCAAGCGCCGGCGATCCGCACAGCAGGTTCGGCTCCAGAACGTCGGCGACGACGACGGCCAGCCTTGACTGCCATGATCGCAAAAATGCCGAGCAGCAACGCAAGTAATGGCGCCGCAACCACCGTCGTGATGATGCGCCCAAACGACCGCACGAAGACATCTTCTGGTTCGTCCTCGAGTAGATCATCGTCGGGATCGGGGGTGTCGTCGGGTTCGTCGATCTCGGGCTGTACCTCGTCCTCGGGAATAGGTGGCTCCTTTGGAGGATCCGCAATCGGGGCCCCTTCGGTTCGGATCGCCGGGTCGACTTCGATCGGTTCGCGTGTCCGGGGCGGTGCCACATCGATCGGCACCCAACCGCGGCCTTCGACATACACCTCGAGCCAGGCGCTCAGGTCCTCTGGATAAACCTCGACGCTCCGGTCTGCCCACCGGTCCTCGGGAATGACATACCCAACGGCAACCCGGGCGGGGATATCGGACAAGCGTGTCAGCACCGCGGCCGACGCTGCATAGAGCTCTTCGTAGCCCTGCAACGGTCGCAAGTCTTCCTCGATCATTTGTGAACCAGTGACCTCGACCGCCTGAAGGAACTCGGCAATGCGCCCAAAGGAATGCCCTGGCGCCTCGGACAAGTCATAACTGCCAAGGCGCAGATTGTCGCGGATTGCAATGACGCGCCGCCCACTGAGCTGATCAAGCCCCGTGGAGAAGTCAGCAGCAAGGTTCCGAACGAGGGGCGGCAGCAATTCAAAATCTGACGCCCGGTTATCTGCCAAGAACTGCACCTCGCCGAGCTCCGAATCAGAAAGTTCGGGCCATGGGCTCACGCTCAACTCGTAGGAGTTTCCAGGCTGGAGTTGCAGCGGGACACCAATCGTGCCGGTCGCTAGGCTCATCCGAGCATCCGTGTCATCTCTGAAATCAACATTGGTGGGCACACCGGCCGTTGGTACCCAGTGGCCCATTGGTTCAAGAATGTCCACATCGAACTGCAACCGCTGTGGCTCTTCGCTCTGAGGTTCGCCGGTGATCGCAGGCAAGGTCGTGTCAATAGACACAAACTCGGTCGGTGCGTCCGGCTCGGCCACACTCCAATACACGCCGTTGAATACTGGCATTGACGCCGTCCGCCAGCGGTTGACGGGTACATCGCCACTAATCCGAAGCACAGGTTGTTCATCGTCGGCGGCGGCCTTGAGGCCTGACTTCAATTCAGTCAGCGGGCTCGCCAACTCAAGCGGATCCCATGGAGGCTCCTGGTAGTCACGCAGATCAAAGCGGCGCGACTCTTCGGTCACCGACAGAAACAGTGCCGTCGAGGCAAGCGCAGCAACGAAGCCCAACACCAGCACGAGGACGAGCACACCGGTCTGGGTAACCGATCCGTGATGGAGACGAGCGATGATCAACATGCCGACCAAGAGGACAAGTCCAACCGTGAGTGCGCCACTCCGTGTCTGCTCGGAAAAAAGCGCGGTGACAGTCATGGTTGCGATTGGGCCAACAACGGCGACACCAGGCAGTTCGCGAACGCGTGCGAGTTCTGTGCCGACAGCTGCGCCAACAAAGGCAACAATGAATGGTAACGCTCGAAGTTCCGGCGTTCCGTCGATAGGTGGGGTGGCCGAAAGGATCTCAGCCCAACCATCGATAAGGCCGGTGTAGAACCCGGTCCCCCCAGCAGCGACCGGACCTACCACCAGCGGCACAAAAACTGCCGCTCCAACGATCTCGCCAAACAACAGTTCGTAGCGACGGCCAAGTACGACCGTTAAGGCACCCAAGGCAGCACCAATGACGGACTGGGCAAGGAATCCGGGTCCGGCAAAGATCGTGCGGAAGCCCAGCGTTGCGACGATGGTCATCGCCACGACAACAATCGCCGATGACGCAAGCTGATCGCCGCTCAGTCGTTGTCGAGGTGCGTTCTTCGCAGGCGTTGAGGCATCCACGGATTCGGTCTCGTTGACCTCAGCCATAAGGTCGCTCACGGCGCATCCCACGTCTGCCACTGAGACTGGTACCCGTCGATGATCACGCTTACGTCGTTGCCGTAGAAGCCATACCAGCACTCGACCTGGACATCAACGAACCCATAGTTGTTCGTCGTGACCGAGCGAGTCCCGCACCAACCAGAATGGGTCGACTGACCTGCGCCGTTTACGGCTTCGGCATCGACGACGTAGTTGTTGTTCCCTCCCATGCCCCAGACCCGCACGATCATCTTGCGACAGCTCTGTGGTGGGTCACCATCTTCACAGGGGGTTGCCGAACCCTCGTGTACTTCGACTCGGGGTGGACGTGCTGGGGGTGTGATGCTCGACCATTCACTCCAGTCGCCAAGGCCTTCACTATTTTCAGCTCGAATCCGGAACTCCCATAAAATGGTTGTTCCACCGGACCACGACCCAGGATGAGTGCTGTAGCTCGGCCATTCCTCGACCACGCGCCCGAACTCATTAGACGCATTCGTGCCTGCGAAGTCGGTCCAGTTGCCCGATGAGCCAATTCGTCGAACCTCCCACAGGTACCCATCGATGGGTGCGCCATTCGTGTTCGGCTCGGCCCAGTCAGCAGAAACCTCGGTAGTAAAGTTGTCGTCGTTGAGCCAGTCGTAGCTCATGCTCGGTGGGTCCATTTGATCTGGTGGCGCGGCGAGCGTTATGTCTTCGCAGCAGGCAGTTGCCTGGACACATCCGACTGCGTTGCAAATCTCGACGGTGACCCCATAGGAACCATCTTCGACAATCGTCAAGAAGACGCCGTCGGGGAGCTCGTCAGTGCCGGTGTTTGAATTGCCAGCGGGATCGCCCAACCAGGTCGCATTCCATCCGGTGGACGGCGTGCCGGCCGAGTTGCCTCCGCTGAGTGTGGCGAGAAGTGTCTGGGAATCCAGATCGAAGGCAAGCGCGACGCTGACGGGCGATGGGACATCCCAGGTCGTTGCCGACGCGGTCCAACACGTAGGCGACACGCCTACATCGTTGACCGCTCGGATACTGAACGAGTAGCTGGTGCCGTTCGCCAGCGATCCGAACTGGGCTCCGGTGGCTGGCGATCCTTGGGCTCGGAATCCCAGCCCTGCGTAGTCGACCTCGAAGTCCAAGACCGGCGCGCCATTGTCGACCGCTTCGTTCCAGTCAACTTCGATGGTCTGGGGAGCAACAACCGCGGCCGTCACAGTGCTTGGGTCTGGGCAGATGGGGCGCCCTGCTGGGCGCACCGGGTTCGACGCGGCACTCTCGATACTGGAACCCATCTCGTTAATCGCCGTCACCGTGAAGGTGTAGTCGGCGCCGTTGTCGAGGTTGATGAACGGATGGCTCGTCGTGCTCGAGTTCTGTATTCTCCCGTCTTCGCTGGTGATGACGTAGCCAGTGATTGCACAGCCATTGGCATCAGGTTCATCGAATACGAGCTGTGCTTGCAGATCACCGCGAGCAGCAACCACGTTCGTTACCTGGTCGGCGACACCGCAAGGAACGGTGGTGTTCGACGGATCAGAAAGGTCTCCCCAGCCCGCGCGGTTGCGGGCTTGGATTTGAAAGGCGATCGGCTCGCCATTGGGCAAGTTCTGCCAGTCATAGGTCAACGTGTCTGCACCTGACACGGTTGCGTTCCCTGCGGGTGAAACGATCCGGTACTCAATGATGTCGCCGCCGCCATCGCTTGGCTTTGTCCAGTTCACGACGAGCGAACCACTCAGGTTGCCTCGGGCGGTGACACCAATAGTGGGGCTCGCCGGGGGCTTCTCTGGGTGTTCTGACGGTGAAGGAGCACTGAATAGGCCAAATCCTGCATCGTTCTCGGCCCGGACTCGGAACGTGTACTCAAGGCCATTGGTAAGACCCGTCCATTCGAAGCTGGTATCGGTGCCAATTGGTTCAGTACCCGATGCACTGCCACCGATCTCGAGCTCGTAGCCAGTCACTTCGGAGCCTGCATTCGTGGGCTCGCTCCACGTAACCAACAGTGACCCGTCTTGGAACGTGACCGCAGGCGGAGCGGGCGCCTCGGGTACCTGATTGGGTGTCACCGGCAGCGACGGCTCACTCGGCTCGGACTGTCCGCTCTCATTCACTGCGGTCACGGTGAAGGAATACGGCTCGCCGTTGATCAAGTCAGTCCACACGAAGTTGTTCTGCAAACCGACCTGGGTGGTCTCGCCTCGTCCGTCAGAGATGATGTACCCGGTGATCGCTCGACCATTTGACTGCGGAGTGGTCCACGAAATCGTCGCCTGACCGCTTTCGGCAGCCACGTCCGGTGGGGCCGGACGATCCGGTGGGCCTACCGTCTCGACCTGAATGCTGCCAGAGGCTTCTCGGTTAGCGGCGTCGCGAATTGTGTAGGAAATCGACGTCGAACCAACGAAGTCGCCTGGATTGAACCGAACAAACTGCGCACCGCTGGGGATGTCAGCCGTTCCTTGGCTGGCTTGGGCGGCCACGATCGTGAGCCCCTCGCCCAACGGATCAACATCATTTGCCAGCGCGTCGATATCGATGACCTGACCCGGTCGGGTCGAAGCAGCGTCGTCTTCGGCTGATGGCTGCGGCGAAGATGGCTCAGTGACGAGCACATCGACTGCGCCAGAAGTCTCGGCTCCACGCGTGTCGGTCACCGTGAACGCAAACCGAGCCGAGGTTCCAGCCGCTTCGATTGGCGCTCGGACCTGCAGGACCGACCCGTCCAGAGCGACCTCGAGGGGGTCAGCAAAGAGTGAGCTCAGCCCAAATGTCAGCGAATCGCCTGCGTCGGGGTCGGTCGCCTGCTCGGTCAAGTCCAGAGTAGCGCTCGAACCGGCTGCGATCTCGACGAACAGATCCGTTACCTCGGGCGGTTCGTTCGAACCCTCGACGACAACGATTTGCACTTGGCCCGAGGCGCTCAGCACGCCGTCGGAGACTTGGTAGCTAAAGCTGGACTCTTGGCCAACACCAACCGACCGTTCGGCACGCAAAATGACGGTGGAGCCATTGAGATCCGCGGCGACTCCTGGGCCCGAAGCGTCGTTAATGGTCCATTGCAGCGGGTCGCCATCCGGGTCGCCGCCCAGCTGGGTGAGTTCAACGGTAATCGTGGCACCTTGGGGCAGCTGAACCGTATTGTTCACCGCAAACGGCGGCTGGTTTTCGGGCGCCAGAACATCTATAAGAACGGAGCCAGCGACTTGGTGACCTCGCTGGTCATCGACCACGTAGGAAAAGCCAGCTTGGCCAAAGAAGTTATCGTCGGGCGTGAATCTAGCGGTGAGAATCCCGGCGTCTGCATTCACATTGTCGATAGCGCCACCGCGAATGTTGTCGCAGCAGACAAAGAACAAAACGTCGCCGTCAGGATCGGTCACTTGGTCCGAAAGGTCAAGGTTGATCGACGTCTCAAAGGAGGTTGAAGTAAGCAGCTCTGCGACCGTGGGTGGCTGATTCGCGGTGACGACGACGGTGATCGTGCCGGTTGCCTCGGCCCCCGCGGCATCGGCGATGGTGTAGGTGAGCTGCACCGTCTCTTTCCCGGCATCGACGACAACAGTGTCACCTTCGAGGCGGCCGTCACCTTCGAGGTTTACGATGACCAGTTCCTCGTTCGAGCCGTCGGGGTCGAAGTCGTTCTCCAGTACTTCGATGCGGACCTCGTTGCCTTCCTTGATCGGCCCGCGGTCGTCGCTCACCGCGACCGGCGGCTGGTTGTCGACCTCGGGTGGCACAACAGGTTCGGGCTCAATGGGATCTGGAGTCGGCGTGACCTCGGGGGCGGGAGTCGGCTCGACGACCAACGGGTCCGGGGTTGGCGTAGGTACCGCTTCGTCGAACGCCTCGATCGTGACAATCACTGTGGCCCGAGCCTGGTTCGATGCCGTGTCAATGATCGTGTATTGAAATGTTGCTGTGGTGGTGGTCGCCATGCTCGAAGGCGGTGTGAACTGCACCCGACCAAACTCGTCGATTGAGACACTGCCATGCGTCGTGTCAGTTACGTCGATGACCCGCAGAGGATCACCTTCAGGATCGAAATCGTTCTCGAGGACATCGAGTGGAATAGCGACCGGGCTACCCGCGATGAAATAGGCGTCGTCATTTGCGATTGGGGGCAGGTTCAGCCCCTCACGATCCATAACCCCGATGAACACATCGCCGATCGAGCGTTCACCCTGGGCATCGACAATCGCGTATCGGATCAGGTCGGTACCAGTGAAGGTCGGATCAGGCCGGTAGGTGATCGTGCCGTCGGGCCCGATGGTCGCCGAGCCGTGCGCTGGCTGATCGGCAAGGCCCTCGAGCACAATGGCGTCGGCATCGGGGTCCGAGTCGTTACGCAGCGCTGAGATGGTGACCGAAGTACCCAGCACGGTGCGGGACAAATCGGTTCGCGCTGTGGGTGGACGGTTCGGGGCGCCGGGGCTGATGAGCTGCACCCGCACCACCGCCGAAGCCCGATTGCCGGCCTCATCCTCGATGTCATAAGGGATACTGAAACTCGACTCGGTTGCGCTCGGAATCGACAGGATGAGCGACTGTCCATTTATCGCGATCTCGACCGATGCATCGTCGACATCGCCGATACCCACGATGCGCAGTGCGCCGCCCTCGGGGTCGAAGTCATTACTCAGCACCGCAAGCCCCTCGATGGTGCTGCCGGCGCGAGCTTCGATGACGTCGTCGCTCGCAAACGGCGGCTGATCACGAGGGCCCTCGTCGACCACGGCGACAACCACGGAAGCCGAAACTGGGTCGCTCAACCCATCGGAGATCGAATAGGTAAAGCTTGGGCGCTCCGGCGCGTCGGGAGCAACCGTGACCCGGAAACCAACATGACCGGTCAGATCGGCAAACTCGGCCACCAGCAAGCCGGGCGATGACTGCCAATCGACGATTCCAATGACGTCGCCGTCTGGGTCACCGTCGTTGTCAAGCACGTAGACGATGCGAGCCTCGCCGAGGGGGATCACGACATCGTCGCGGACCGCTATTGGCGGCGTGTTGACGGCGTCGTCGTCGACATCGACTCGGATCCGAGCGGTGTCGCGTTCGCTGCCGCCCTCGGCCGCGTCGGTCGCGGTGTAGGAGAACAAGTACGTGCCCGCTCGGTCGGCTGAGAAAACGAACTCGCCGTCGGGACTGACCGAGGTTTGCACAGTGGAACCGTCGGGTGACAGCAGCACGGTAGGTCGGCTGCCGACGATGAGTGGGTCCCCGTCGGGGTCGCTGTCATTAGCCAACAGACTGAGCGCGACCGGGCGACCGACGATGGTGGACGCTTGATCGTTGCGAGCATCGGGCTCTTGATTTGCACCTCGGTCGCGGATCTCAACCCGAAGTTTGCCAGTAGAGTTTTCGGCTCCTAGGTCGTCCTGGACGACATAGGGAAGCTCGATCCAACCTGCTTCGGTCGTGCTGTCAGGAGTGAAGGTGATCTGGCCAGTTGGCGCCCACCGCAACGTGCCCGATGGTGCTTCGATTGCAACCAGCGAAAGCGCGTCGCCCTCTGGATCACTGTCGTTTCGTAGGACATCGATCGTCGTTGCATGACCGGGAGCTGTTGCCACCACATCGGTCACGACCTTAGGAGGTTTATTCACCGTGACATCACTCACAACATCAACGGTGATCGTGGCGGACACGGCTGGGCTACGCCCATCTGATACCTGATACTCAACTTGGACCTGGCCACCGAACCCTGGCGCAGGGGTGACTTGCACGGCATCCCGTGAGGGAGTGATCACAACAACCGCATCGCCGCTGGTCAACGTGACGCCCACGACCGCCAAAATGTCGTTGTTCGCGTCGGTGTCATTCGCCAGCACAGGCACGACCACGCTGCGATCGACCCGCGTGCGCGCCGGGTCGTTCACCGCCACTGGTGGCTGGTTCTCTTGCGAGGGATCGAACTCGTCGTCGTCTTGCACGGCGCCTTCGGCGTTCGGGTCGTTGACGATGACCTCGTCGTTTGCTCCGCTGGAGTCTGGTCCGTCGATCTCTTGGTCTTCGCTTAGAGCTTTGGCTGCGAGTCCCCAATCATCGAGTTGTTCGATGTCGAGGTCATCGGTGGTCACCCATGTGCCACCGTCATCGAGGTCATTGACCCAGACCCAACCATTGACGAGTCGTAGGCGAAGTTCCTGGCCAGCGCCATCGAGCTGGCGGGTCGAGAACTTATCGCACAGTGACCCGAAGGTTGGTGGTTGGGTTACCACTGCATAGGTGCAGCCCCGGTGCACAATCGGTGACAACGGGTTTCCACCATTCAACGATGCCTGCTTCACGATTTTGGGAACGTCGTTGGCTAGCTCAATCTCGATCAACTCACCTTGTGCCGTCATGCCCGATAGATGAGTGGCAGGGCGGGCCAATCGATCCGAAGCAGTTGGCTGCGGCTGCTGCAATACCACGAGCGGCTCGGCATCATTGTGATCAGCCCACACGATGTGGTGTTCGACGGCCTGGGCTCCGATTACGGCTAGGTCACCCGTGACAGACAGTGCTATTGCACTGCCGTCGACGATTGTGACATCGGCAATCGCGCCAGAAAACGGGATCTGTCCTGCGCTTGTCGTGGTGCCATCGAGGTGATGCCAGCGGACCGCGCCTTTCGAGATTGTGACGAAGGTGCCCTGGCTCGTGGCTGCGACCTGGCCAGCGCCTTCGAGTGCAACGAGCGGCTCGACGACATCGAGCGAGGTCAGCGTTGGCAGCCGCAGTATGTCGATGCGCCAAACGGTGAGTGGCTCATTGCGAATCACCAAGACGGCATTGTCCACGGCCTGGACCCGTGTCATTTCAGGTAGCTGGGTTGGTTCCATATCTTCGGCAAAGGACCGGGCGTCGACTTCGAACAATTGGTTCGTTTGCTGATCGTGTACGACCACCACATTGGCGGCTTGATGCACGTCGGCAGCGGGGCTTTCGGTGACCCGCAAGAATGCCGAGAGCTCTCCCGCTGTTCGGTTCTTGTGGCCGACGACACCGAGTTCGCGGTTTACCAACCATGCGCCACCATCATTCGATGAGGCCCGTGATATTTCTCGACCGTCGGCGCGGAGCGCTACGAAAACAACACTGGCAAGCATGGCGATCACCAACACCACGATCAAGCCCGCAGTGCGGCGCCGAAGGGGTGTTGTTGGACGCCTGGCTGAGGCCGTTGGCAGCACCTGTCCACCCGAGATTGTTGGCAAGCTCGCGCCGGGCGCGAGACCCCCGGCAGGTTCGGCCGCGCCTTTGGCACCAGTTACCATGTTTGGACTGTAGCCATGCCCTGCCTTCGCAACTAGGGGGAGACCTCCCCCTTTGACCCCAATGTTGGGAGGTTTCTGGACGTGACCGCTACTGACGTTCGGTAACGATCAGCTCAGCGCTGAACTTCTCGCCAACGTCGTCGGCGACCACGAGCGTGTAGTCACCTGGCCCAAGAAGTGGCGGCAGGTCCAGTCGCCAATCATCAATCTTGCCGCGACCATCGGTGTCTGCAGTGGCTTCGTACACCAGGCCAAATCCATTGAGGTCAAGCCCATCGGGGTCCAACACGAGCACGGCTACTCGCGAGTTGGCTGCGAAGTCGTTGAGCACGACCCGTACCTCGCAATTTGCTGCTGGGCAGGTAGCCGGCCGCACCTCGATAGTCGCTCCAGTATTGGGTCCCAAACACGCCGCCTTGGTTGGCTCAGAGGGGCGATTCCTTCGAACCGCCATGACCGTCACGCACGGTGCCTCGTTCACGGCAACACTTCCGAGCACAATCTGGGTACTGCTCGTGCGTACTGCTGCAACATTCTCGAGGTCTTGGCGACGCACTTCGTATACGACGTCGGTCTCGGCTTCGGCATCGCTGGGCTCCCATGTGACGCGCACTCCGGTCACGCCGAGCCGCTCGAGTGTCACGTTGGTTGGTGTACCGGGTGCGAGTGCGCCAAGGGCCACGGGCGTTCGGACCGGCAAAGGTGCTTCTTCGACAACCTCGGTATCTTCGCCTCGCGTCACAACGAAGATCATCGAAGCGATCGCTAACAGGCTTGCGATGACCAAGCCCACAGCGATCAACTTGCGTTTGCGAGACAACCCTGGTTCTTCAATCACCGCGCTGGAGGCGACCGGGGCAAGCTCGCGATGTAGCTCGGCGCGGTGCACGGTCACATCACTGCGTGGGTCAAAGCCTCCTGCGGGCGCAACAAATGCGTCGCCGGTCCGATGTTTGGGCGCGCGCAGTGGTCCGGTGACTTCAGATGGAGCAGCGGGTTCCAACCGAGCGAAGGGTCCAGTGATTTCTTGGACCTGCTCGACCGCCAGCGAGCTGGCAGACTCGGTCACGCGTAGTGCGCCGCTGCCGACGACACGGGGTGTCGAGGTTCCAAGCCCAAGGCGTTGACCGACCTCGTGGAGCTGCTGAGCGAAAGCGGCCGCTGACTCGGGTCGGTGCTCGGGCCTCTTCGCCATGGCGGCGCGGATCACGTCGTCGATTGCTACTGGAACGCCCTCGTTTGCCAGTGAGGGAACGGGTTCGAACAGTATGCGACGAGCCTGTTCGGCAGCCGTTGGCTTCTGCGTCTGTTCTTCGGGAAGCGAGAATGGGCGGCGCCCAGCCAATGCCGTGTACAACGTGGCGGCAAGCGAGTACACATCGGTGCTGGTGGTAGGCGGCTCGCCCTCGATTATCTCGGGGGCGGCGTAAGGCAGCGTAAAACCGGCGCCGCCTTCGCTTGCGCTCTCACTTCGAGTTCGTTCCTCGGCAAAGGTTGAGATACCAAAGTCGCCGAGCGCCGGTTCGCCAAGCTCAGATACCAAGATGTTCTGAGGCTTCAGGTCACAATGCACGATGCCCGCGAGGTGAGAGGCATCGAGAGCCGACGCGATGCCAACTCCTACTTCGAGCACTTCGCCCGGGGTGAGCCGAGTCATCTCAGCGATAAAGTTTGCGAGCGATCCACCGGAGTACAGCTCCATGACGATGCAAGGTTGACCATTCGATGTGAACTCGGTGTCATGCACGGTGACGATGTCGCGGTGCGCCGAAACACGCGCCATCAGTTCGGTCTCGCGTTGGAAGCTCACTCGATCTGCTTCGTCGTTGAGTCCGAAGTTCAGCACTTTGATCGCAACATTGCGTTTGAGTTTGGTCTGCTCAGCCTTATAGACGCGACTGAAGGCCCCCGAGCCAATCAACGACAGGTGCTCGTACCCGGGGATGACCGGAAGGCTCATAGTGCGAGCGCGAAGAGGTCGTTCCATTGCAGCCAGCGCCTGTGCTTCATCCTCGTAACGTACCCGAACCATCAGCTGGCGCTCTGACCACGGCGGCTGGATTGGGCGGCTGGCTTGGGCGTTTCGAGATGTAGGTGGCGGCGACACGTGGGTCAAAGATGGGGGGCAGCCGGGGCTATCCGTTGATGGCGACCGCTTGGGCGACCCGAAGCACGAGATCACCAACGTGAATTTCGTCGCCATCGACAAGAGGGCAAGGCACCCCCGGTTTCAGGCTGTGAGCTCCGTTCGCGTTCCGGAGAATCGTGCCATTGCGCGAATTTTGGTCGACGATGCAAAGGTCCGCGCTCGACGGGTCAAGCAACAGGTGGCGGGCCGAGATCGACGCGTCAGCGATAGTAAGCGCGCTTGCCGGGGTGCAATCACCCGGTCGACGACCAACCACAGTTGGCTGATCGAGCCGAACCCGTTCGCCATTCTCAAGCACAAGATCGAACAGGTGGGCTTGATAGGCCGGGGGTGCACCGACAGGTGGAACGACGCGAGTGGGCGTCATTCGAGTCGTCGGATCTACCATGGCTTCAACCTTGATCACTAAAGGTTCCACCGGATCAATAGGCGGTGGTGGCATGGCTGCCACGGCGAGCTCGGGCTCGGCCGCAGGAGCTTGGGCGCGATATGCATCGGCGGTTAGGGACTCGGCAACCGGTTGCTCGACAACCGGGCGTATGGCGGCGTCCAACGGCACACGTGGCGCATCGGGAAGTACCGAAGCTTCCTCGACCAAGGATGGCACTGTCGAGGTTCGGTCTAGGCGAGACCTACTAAGCGGGCGACGCTCTGGCATCGGCGTGAGGCTGATAGTCGGGGGCTGCAGTTCCGCTGCGAACCCGTGGACTTCGTCACTCGACGTCTGCAACACTCGGGCGGAGCGATCAGCAACAAGTACACCTCGGCCAGCTGGCATTGCCGTGCCCGGTCGCAGGTCCGCTGGCACGTTCGTGAGCTCGACGATCTCGCGGCTATCAACCGGTTGGAGAACCAATTGAGTCCGAGCATTCTTGAGCTCACCAAAGAATGGATTAGATGCCATGCCGCGCAGACCAGAAGTCGAACCGATGTAGCGCACTCCCCCGTCGAGGATCTTCTGCGCAGACTCGTACATCTTGCGGTCATCTACAAGGTCTGCGTCGTCGTACAAGAGAGCACGTTCGACGCCCGGGAAGGTCTCGATGGTCGCGGCGAGTTCTTCGAAGAACGGTATGAGATCAGCGAGTCGGCCAAAAGCTGAGCTTGTCACGCCATTCAGCCCAGCAAGTCGTGAACCGTGGGGGCCGGCGACAGACACCTGCATCCCTGCAGCAATGAGTTGGCGGCCAATAGTGACCAGTGCAGTCGACTTCCCTGACCGAGGTGGCCCAATCACAGCCACGTTGTTGAAGGTGAGATCAAGATCGACTGGGAGAAGCGTTTGGTCGGCGATTCCGATGCGCACATGCTTGTCGGCAATACCGTCTTGATGTCCGGGCTTCAGATCAAGCGCTGGTATTTCAACCGGCAGCACATGGGTAACAAGTTCGGGAGCGACGCCGCCGATCAAACCAGATCCAAGCGCGATTAGAGCAGCCCGATCATCGAGCAACCCATCATTTGTTAGATCGGCAACCATTGCGAACTGCATGCTCTGGTTGTCACCATTGAAGCCCTGGCCCGGACGGAGTTCGAGACCCTTAGCCATCTTGCTGGGTATGCCCAGTTCCACATAGCCGCCGTCTTCAGATTGGCGGAGCACATAGCGGCTAGAGATCGAGGACATCACGCTTGAGCGCACGGCCGCACGACGCGATGCCGTGAAGACAACGTTGATGCCATAGGTGCGCCCCTCGATGATCAGCCTGTTGGTGATGTCAAGCCAACGCTGCATACCTCGAGCACCGGTCTCGCAGGCCTGCACAAGGTTCTCATAACCATCGAGCAACAGCAAGATGCTTACGTGTTCGGGAGGCAGATCGCCGTTGGTGGTAGCAGCGGACAAGGCTGCTCGTCGTGATTCGACCTGTCCTTCGAGCAGCGCCAGCACGCGAGTCACGCCTTCGAGATCGTCACCGGTGACCACTGCGCTGGTCTGAGGTAGTCGACTCAACAAACCCAGCTCGCGAGACGCAAAGTCAAGAGCGAAAATAGTGAGTCCGCCTCCTCCGTTCTCCGAGTCACGCATTGCGGCCGATGCGGCGATTGTCTTGAGCAGCGTGCTCTTGCCAGAACCGCTGTTGCCGAAGATCACGGTGGCGCCTTCGTTTTCGAAATCGATACCGCCTGGGTACTGGTCTTGGGCAGCAGGGTCATCAATGATGCCGACGGTGACCTTGCTTCCAAGGACGTCGAACGCACGGGACCGGTCATCGTCTAGCAGTTCGTTGAGCGATATGAAAGAGCTCAGCGTTTCCTTCCACGGAGCGCGGCCACGGGTCAGCCCGAGCTGTTCGGTAGCGGCGATGATGCTCTCGATGGTCGCGTCGAGTTGGGTCCGGTTTGGGGCTGCTGTTACAGAAGCCGTTGCCGATTGGCTGCCTTTGCGCCGTGCTACTGGTCCAACAACGAAGGACTCCACCGATGCGGGCGGTGGACCCTCTTCGGCGAGCAGTGGGGCGCCGCTCCAGGCAGATTGGAACGGGATGAGTTCGCCTGGGCCGAGACGCGCTAGCCCCCGGCCTTTGAGCGGGCCAGGGATCATCGCGGCATCCGGTGCGCCAATCACGTTGTTTGACTCTCCACTGTCAAGCATGCGGAGAGCAATACGAAGGTTGGTGTTCTGTTGAATGTTCTCGTTGATCGCTCCCGACGGCCGCTGCGTCGACATGATCAAGTGAATGCCCAAGCTGCGGCCGCGCTCGGCGATGCTCACGATCCCGTCAACAAACTCCGGTAGCTCGCGAACGAGCGCTGCGAACTCGTCGACAACGATCACCAACGACGGTGGTGCCTCGTCGGGGAACTTGGCAATCATGTCCTTGATGTCGGGGGCTCGGCCTTTGAAGAGCTCCATACGACGATCGAGCTCGGCGGTCAGCGAGGTGAGTGCTCGCAAAGCCAATAGCTGATCCAGGTTCGTGACTGCGCCGACCGTGTGCGGGATGTCCTTGAACATTTCGCTGAGGGCGCCGCCCTTGTAGTCAACGAATAGGAAGTTGATGCGATCAGGCGAGTTGAAAGCCGCCAGGTTCACCACGAGCGACTGCACAAGTTCGCTCTTTCCTGCGCCCGAGGTGCCACCGATCAGACCGTGTGGTCCGTGAGCAACAAGATCAAGGCTTATTGGACCCGAGTCGGTCATACCAATCGGGGCGGGTAGTGAATAGCCCCGGTCCAAGCTCCACTGTTCGGCGATCCACTCCGGCGACATCGAAGACACGCCGAGCGATGCGAACAGGGGGACCGTTCGAGGAATGGCGGTGACGGCGTTCGCCGCCGTTGCGTCGCGAAGTGGGGCTAGCGACTGGGCCACGCCGGCAGCGACATCACTCCGGAGCCGTTCTGGATCCAGCATCTGGTCGGGTTGATCGACGTCGACGAACCGCAGCTCGGAAAGTTCTGCGGTGCGCAGAGGTTTGAGTTCGATCACGGCGTTCGCTTGGCGAGGTACCCGGGTGTGGGATTCAGCGAGCCAGATCACGGACATGCCTGCTGCGGGACAGAGGTCGAGCAGGCGTGAAACCACGCTTGCGTCGGGTTCGAGTTGCTGGTCGATGGCAACGACTAGCCAAGGCCACCGGCGATCGAGCTTGCTGTCGCGAGAAGAGACCCGAGCTTCGGCGACCTTGGCCACAGTCCGTATTAGCCGGTCAGCGCTTTCGACATCGCCAACGAGTTGATCGCCGCCGATCGGTGAACTTGATGCACGAGTATGTGGGAGCCACTTGAGCCAGTCGAGCAGGCCTCGGCCATCGCCGAGCGCCCCAAGAACGACCAGGTCCTCGGGGCTGTGCAAACAACAGGCTTGTAGCAATAGGGAGGCAGCGAGTTCGGTGGCCTCGGCGGGTTCGCCGACCAGTCCAACGACACCGAGTTGGGCTAGCGGTATTGCGATCGGGACATCGGGGAGCACCGTGGCATTTTCGAAGGCGGTTGCTGCTTGGGCAAGGAACTCGTCGTCGCCCCGAGATTCGGGTTTGATGGTCAGGAGCGCTTCGCCTTCGCCGACTCCGACTCGCAGCGTCAGGAAGTCTTCGGCATCACGGTCTCGCTGCCAGAGTTCGTTATGCTGGCTGTCGGCCCGCCGGGCGAGCAGTTCGAGGTCTGGGCTATTGAGTACTCGATGCATCCGTTCTGTCTGGCGCGCTTGGACGATCTCTGCCCTGCGGGTCTCCAGAACTTCGCCAAATTTGACGACCGACTCGTCGTACTGGATTCCCCCTTGTTTGCGTTGGTCCCACCAGTTACCGATTGCGATCAACGGTGAAAACACCGCCATCATCAGGTATCGGTAGCTTCCCAGCATGAGAGCCATCGACACGCCCATGATCATGGGTGACAGCGCGGTGATGACTTGAAATCGTTTGGGCGTTGGCTTGATCGGTAGTTTGCCGATCGCGTCGAATGCGCGGGCGGGAATCGGCGTGCGGAAGTAGGGCGTGCGGTGGAACGGCACCCCGCCGAAGAAATCCCGGGCACGAGGCTCCGGTTCCACGGCATCGCGGACACGCAATCTGCTCGCTCCAATCTGGACTACATCGATTGGGCCAAGGTCGACGGATTCAGTAATCGCAGCGCCGTTCAGGCGCACCTTGTTCGCGGCTTCGAGGTTCGGGTGCAAGCGAACGCTCGCGTCTTCGCTTACGACGAGCGAGACGTGATGACGCGAGATCATCGGGTCATCGAGCGTTACGGTCGCGTCGCCAGACCGCCCCAGCGAGTGTTCGCCGACACCAAGTTCGAATGACTGAGCCGCATTCGGTCCCGACGTGACGGCGAGGCGAATAATGCCGGTACCGCGGCGATGGGGTCGCTGATCGGCAATGGACCCGATCGCAACCTTGTCTCCAGAGACCAGACCGACGTCGCCCATGGGTTGATCGGCTCGGAACTGTTCCCACCCACTGGAGCGAGACACAGAGAGGACATCGCGAGCAGGCACCTCGCTGAATTCGGCCAAAGCCTGAATGGCTTCGGCAACGGTATGTTCCTTGTCGACGGTCAGCGCAACGTCTTCGCCGCCGCCGGGGCCGGTAACAAGTCTGAGAAGTAGCTCCACGGTGCGTCCTGATAGCTGGTGCTGGCAAGTTCCAAACTAAAGACGCGGTGCGTCACTCGATAGGGGGAGGTCTCCCCTTGGTTCACTGCGGGAAGCTCGGTGAGGTGTTAGCTGGCGTCGGTTGTCTGTGCTGAGTCGGTGAAGTCCGGGCGAATCGCCTTAGGAAACGCATCCCAATCTTTGGTGTCGAAGGCCCATCGGGTGTCGTCCTCGCGTTCGAAGACGATTCGGGTCTTGCCGGACGGCCGCTGGATCTGGAAGAGACACTGGACCCAACCGGGATCCTCTTCGTCAGACTGCATGGCCGACACGAGGCCAGCAAAGGCCGGCTCGACCGTGTCGATTGAAATCTGCGTGGGTCGCCATTCACCGTCGGCGAAGTACAGGTACCCGCTCAGCGCGTAGACCGTCGGCTCGAATGGGCGCCGATCGACGACAAGCGCTAGTTCGGTCCAGTCGTATTCGTCGTGCACTGGATCAGTCGCTAGAACAGTCGCCACGTCGCGAATTGCGTGGTGTGATGCCTCAGAAGTCACGAGGCAATCCTTTCGTCGATCTCATCGCCGTACACCCGATCATATGTCTGCCCTGTCTCGTTATCGAACTCAAGCGGTTCTTTCACTCCCCTGGTGTGGAGCAGCGTGCCGTTTGCGTCATAGGCGGTGTACTCGATAATTATCTCGCTGGGACGCCCAGCGTCATTGAAGCCATCGAATCTGACGGTGCCTTGGACTGTGGCCCCTCGTTCAATCATGTCGGCAAATTCGTTTTCGAGCTTGGCGTAGGCGCCAGTATTGAAGTTGCCGTTCTGAGCAAACATGTTCGTCTGACCCTGATCAAGCATGAACCGGTGACCAGCGATGTGGCCACCGTGATCACCAGGTTCCTTTCCATCGAGAGTTCTCGTGGCCGTATTCTCGGCCGAAGAGCGGTCCGCTCCTTCGAATACTTCGGACAGGTCGAACTCGGCCACGACGGTGTTTCCGTCAGCGTCAATACCCCAGGTGACTCGATTGACTTCGCCGTCGGGACCTTGCACCATGCTGGTGCGAGCCTCGACGACAGGATCGCCGCCGAGCCGCTCGATGGCAGTCGGATCGTCCTGCATATGGATGATGTCCACGTTGCCCGTTGGATCTGCATCTATCGGGTTTTCGGGCGCAGGATCTTCAACGGTTGCCTCTTCTGTGACTGGCTCCTCAGCCGTCGCGTCATCACCAGCTGGTTCCTCAGCCACAGGCTCTTCCGCTACCGGTTCCTCAACTGTCGACTCCTCAGGCACAGGCTCCTCAGCAGTCGGCTCCTCCGCCACTGGTTCTTGAGCAGCCGGCGCCTCAGCCACAGGTTCTTGAGCAGCCGGCTGTTCGGCAACTGGCTGCTCAGCTGAGGGTTGTTCGGTAGAGCTTCCGCGGTCAGGCTGATCGGGCGAGCTGGTCTCCGCCGTTTCCGCGGTGGTCGGCTCGGCTGTTCCCGCGCTCGCGGTCTCGGCCGATTCGCCGCTGGGTGGTGTCGTGTTCGGTTCGGTTCCCCCGCTCCGAGCTGAGCTACCAGAAGCTGCTTCTGGGCCACCATCAGGAGTCGGCCCAGCCACGTTCGGGCCGGTGCCCGCTGTGGCCGAACCGTTCGTGCCGTTGCCGGCCGCAGGATTCGCTGGGGCTGCTGTTCCCACATCGGGGCTGCGGCCTGGACTCATCGATGCGCTGCCGACCGTGCCGGGCACGTTCGTGTCGACATCGGGACCAGTTCCACCCATGATGAGTTCGCCGACCGCACCCTGGGCAGTTGCGCTCACCACGGAGCCCACGGTCACGGGTTCACCTCTGACCACGGCGGCGCCCGTCGACACGATTCCTTCGCTCGTGCCACCGACAACCGCCTGGCGAGCCCTGCGCACAAGCGGGCTGCTTGCGTTCGGCAGCAGACCATCGACCTTGTCATTCACCCCAGCCGAGACGAAACCAGTAACACCGCCGAACAATCCCTCCCCAGCCAATGAACCCGCATTCACGTCACCGAAGTTCCACCCATCATCACCGTGGACTTGAGCAATGAATTCGTTACCCACACCCTCAATGAATCCGGCGGTGGTCTCTTCGATCATCCCCTGCACCAGCGGGTTCCTGGTTTCAACCGACATGTTGTTAGCAATGTTCGCAGCTGTAGTTGCACCCCGTGGCCCGGCGAAGGTCGCAAACCGAGCAAAGCCAGCGGTGGCTGCCCCGCCTAACCCAGCACCAGCGGCACCGGCCACGAAGCTGACCGCCCCTTGAGCAGCCATGCCCTGCAGGTCATAGGACTCACCATGGAACTGCGACGCAGCGGTGAACCCGACGGTCACCAGGGCAGCGGTACCACCTGCGGCAAGCATCGTGCCAGCCACGCCGCCGACAATGAACGGTCCGGCCAGGCCACCGGTAAGAACGATTGCTGCAACGGCAACCACCACGACGGCAACGACGGCAACTGCGCCCCAGGGATCTTCCTGCACGGCATTAACGAAGCTGCCAAAGCGACTGTTGTGCTGACGATCAACCCAGTCGGCAAAGTCTTCCGTGGTGAGCACGGTCCTGCCGGAAGGATCAACATTGTTCACCGGGTCGCAGTACGCGTACTGATAACTGTTCTGGCCCGCCGGCGCCGTCAATACCAAGGCCGCAGGATCTTTGGACAAGAACGTTCGGGTTGCCGGGTCATAGACCCGAGCGCCCATGAGCACCAAGCCATCAACCTCAAGCTCACCGCGGAACCCCAGGCGCACGCCGGTCTGACCGGTATAGCCAAACGGGTCATCCACGGTGCCGTCGTCCCAGCCAGCAGCGGCGCCAACTTCGGCCGTGAACATGCCCGAGCGGAAGTAGGTGGCATCGCCGACCCGAAGCGGCTTATGAGAGAGCGCATCATCCCAGACGATCTCGTTGTCGTCGACGCGTTCTGCGCGTCCGTAGGCCGAATACGCAATCGTGCGGCTCAAACGATTGCCCTGCGAATCAATCTGTGTCACGCCGACCAGGCGATCCAGGACGTCCCATGCGAACTCGACAGAGGAGCCATCGCCTCGAACTTCGCTCACCCGGCGGCCTCGGTGATCGTAGGTGTAGGCGGTTGTTCCGTCGGCGCCGGTCACGGTCGCGATCTGGCCACCAACGTTGTACGTAAAGACACGGTCGCCGAGCAAGGGGCTGGCCTCGGACTCGATCATGCCGTTGGGGCCGTAAACGAATGCCCAACGCTGGCCACCGCTTGCTATCGACTCGATCAGGCGGCCCGCTTCGTCATAACGGTGTGTGCGACCTTCTCGATCTACCGTGATTCGGCCTGCATTGTCTTTCGAAGCGCCTTCGTCCCAACGCCCTGGCGCTGCCATCAAGTTCTGGCCGGTGCGATACGAGATGATTCTCCCGGCAGCCGAGCGATCAATCGTGAACCCCGTGCCATCAGTGCTGGCGATTCCCGTGACGAGTCCGTCGAGATCGCGCTCGTAGGTCGTGGTGTTGCCGTTCAGGTCGTGCATCGCGGTGAGCGAGCCGTACGCATCAACATCGGCCCGAGCTGTGCCGTTCGAGTTCGTTGCTTGAACGACGATGCCCGCCGCGTCATAGCTGTAGTCAGCAACCAACTCGTTGTCACACGTCAGGTTTATGACGCGACCAGCAGCGTCGCGAGTGGCAACGATGGGGCTCTCGTCGCCCACCCGAGCCGCAACCACCCGCCCACCAGGGCTGTAGTCGAGCTCAAGCGGCTCACTCATGTCGTCAGATGCAGACACCAAGTTGGCGAACATGTCATAGCTGAACTCGGTTCGCTCCGTGCCGCTCACGGTGGCAACAATGCGGTTGCGCAGGTCTCGCTCAAGTTCTGTGACGGCCCCGGCGGGAGTCGTCACCCGGCTTGCAAGTCCCGAGCGGTCAAGCTCAACAATCGCAGGCAACGTGTCGGCATAGGCGACCGACCGTTCTCCTTCACCCCAGACGGCCGTGCCGCTGGAGCCGCCAGCGTGATCCCAGGACGCAATACGGCCAGTGTCATCGAGGGTGAACGTGACCATCTCATCGCCGTCGGTGATCGTGAGCGTCGCATCATCGGCCGAGATCGACCGCACAACACCGTCGGCATCGGTCTCTGTCGTGAGCTTGCCTGCCGCGCCATAGCCGTACTCGGTGCGACGCCCGGCGCCAGAAACCCGTGCAGTCAGCCGGCCACCATTGCTGTACTCATACCGGGTGATAGCACCATCAGGTCCCGTGACCGAGATGACGCGGCCGAGTTGGTCAACGGTGTACTCGTAGGTCGCTCCATCTGCGCGAGTCATGCTGGCTAGCTGACCACCCTGATGCCACGTCATCGTGGTGACATTGCCCAGCGGGTCGGTGATCGACTTGGTGCGGTCAGAAGCATCAACGGTCCGACTCGCAGTGAGGCCATCAGCGTCGGTCACGCTGACTCGGTTTCCATTGCCATCATGGCTTTGGCTCAACACCGTGACACCGGCGAGATCCAGCGAGCGGAGCTGGTTCAGTTCGTCGTAGACAAAATCGGCCTCGACGCCGTCGACACCCACAATGCGGGTGTGGTTGCCGTAACGGTCGTACTCCACCGACATCGACTTGCTCTGGTCACCATCGACAAGACTGGACGCCAGACCGTGCGAGCCGTATTCGAGCCGCCAAACCAACTCGCCCTGCGCGTCGTGACAGGCCAATGGCCGCCCAGCGGCTGTGTACGTCATGGCTCGATGAACACCGTCGACGCTATCGATGGTCGAGACCCTGCCGCCGGCGTCGCTTGCGAACTGAGCTGTTCGACCGTCGCTGGTGACCTGAGTCAGACACCCCGCAACGTCATAGTCAAACCAACACTGATCGCCGTCGGCATCGGTAATCCGCTCGATCTGCCCATCGATTGTCCACGCAAAAGTTACAACGACGCCATCGGGGTCAGTCTCACGAGTGACTTGGCCTGCCTTGTTCCGTTCGTATTGCGTGACACCACCGAGCGGGTCCGTAACGGTTGCTGGCAACCGGTGATCGCCGTCGTATGTCAGCTGGTAGATACCACCGTCGGGGAGCACCAACGTGATCAGGCGGTCGACGTCATCCCACTCTCGATCTTCACTCTCGCCGTCGGGCCCCGTATGGCTCACCAACAGATCCCGAGCAGGATCTGGCAGGTAGCTGTAGGTCGTCACGTTGCCGTTGCGATCGCGGCGCTCGGTCATGCGATTGCGGTCGTCCCACTTCAGCCGCATCCCTAGGCCATCGCCCGCAGTCATCGACGTGAGGTTGCCGCGCCCATCATGGATCATCACGTTGGCCGGGCCTCCGTGATCATCGGTCGACCGGAACAACCCATTTTCGCCGTACTCGTAGCGACTCATACGCTGGAATGGGCTGAGTTGAGAGACCGCACGGCGGAGAGTGTCATAGGTGTTCTCGACCACCAAGACACCATCGGCATCGATGATCCGACCGATCAAACCGTCGACGTTGATCTCATAGGTCATGGAGCCCGTGGGGCGCTCGACAACGACAAGGTTCTCGTCGACGTAGTGATAGTGGACCGTGCGGCCATCCGAAGATCTAGCGAAGCGAACAAGTCCGTCTTGCAGGTCGAGCGTGACCGAGCGTCCGCTCCCCAGTTCGGTGATTACGAGCGAAGTCTCATCGCGGCTTAGGGACCAGTGGGCGTACCCGTCACGGCTGCCGCTCAGCCGGCCTGCACTGTCAAAGAACCACTCGAGCTCGAGACCCTTGCGCAACGTCCAGCCGTTCTCGTTGCGCAAAAGCTGTGCCTGACGCGCTCCGTGGGGCACGTAGTTACCGTCTTCAGTCAGCGGGAAGCCGAGCACTGCGCCATCGTTGGTGCGCACCATGGCGAGCCCCGACTCGGTGTTGGTGAGCTCCATGTCGAACACCGATGACCAGCCGCGGCCAAACACGCCCTTGACTGGCAGCCCAGCGTTGTACGTGCGCCGGATAGCAATCGCATCGGCAAGCCCAGGCATGCCAAGGTCCATCTCTTGATGGAAGAAGTTGCCGTTCGCGGCGTTGATTGGGTCGTCGACCAGACCAGAGTTCTCGGGCAATCCGCCGAGTTCGGTGTTGCTCGGGACCAACACGCCAGGAGCTGTGTCCAAGCCGTTTTCGATGAGTACCTCTGCAACCACGGCACCAGAGACGCTCCCTGTCCCATCGCCATTCGGCTCGACCAACTGGTACACGTAGCCAACCGCCATATGGAGCTCTTCGAAACAATCAAACAGTGCGCCGACCGTCTCGCGTGACTGGGTGAGCGAGAATGAGTCCTTGCAAACCTGGCGGGCGACATCGAGTACGGGTACTACTTCGTCAACCCACAACGTTCGAAGCCCGTCAATCTCGACGCGGAAGTCACTCAAATATTTTTGCACCTTGACCAGATCGATGGTGCAGATGCCAGCAGCGTTACCTGCACTTGCCCGGTCGTTGGTGATCGTCACCGGGAGCGGATCTGCCTGCCCAGCTTCGGTAACGACCTCCGGTGCATCTGAGCTTTGTCGTCGTCCCTCGGCTTCGCCAGCGGCCTCGCCAGTAACCGTTTCCGAACTCGGCCCGGGCGCCGTGTCGTGGTACGAAACCGAACACGGATCACCCACCCTGAAATGCGCAAAGTCGGAATAGCGGGGGAAACCTGGACCACGAGGCAAAGTGGCTCGCTCAGCTGTCGGAACACTTCCGATGACTTCGTCTTTGCCAACGAAATAGTCGGCGACGGCGCCGGCGCCACGTTCGAGCCAGTTCTTGCTCTCGTTTTCCTGACGCTCTTTCTCTTCGAGCAGCTTCTTGGCTGCGACATAGGTTTCCGCCCAGCACACGTTGTTGATCTGGTTGACCATGCGCTGCCAGGCGGCGCCCCACTCATTGGCATCGGAGCGAAGTTTGCCTCTTGTCACACTCACGTTGATGTCTTCTTCTTCGGCGCGGGCCCGGAACTCAACGCCCCATGATCCCTCGAAGCTGTCAGGCGCCAACGCCGCTTCACGCACCGGGTTCAGTCTCTGCAGCATGCACAAGAGATCATCGTTGAACTCCCAAAGCTTGCGCGCTGCTTTCAAGCTCGGGTCGAATTCAAATTCGGGGCGTCGGTAGGCGCTCTCCATAAGATCTCGTCTTCCGTGTTATGCCGTTATCGCGCAGAGCGCACGTAGGCCGGGGCTTAAGGGTGCATCGACAACCCGTATTGGTGAAGGGGGAGGGCTCCCCCTTCCGCCCTAGGCACCGATTTCCTAGTTTGTGAAGCGAACACCTACCAAAGGAGCCAGCGATGGTTAAAAAGCAAACCAAGCGAGATGACATCGGTGCCTACGAGCAACGTGGCATTGAGATCTTCGATGAAGTCGAGGTCAAGCTCAACGACCTCATTGCCAAGACGGCCGAAGTGCTGTACAACGGCGCGCGTGCGCGGGACTTCAAGACCACATGCACCCAGAACGCGGTTGACTTTGGCAAGGTCTGCTCGTCGAACATGATTTCGATGTCCGAAGTGATCAGCGACGCCGCCAGCTACATCTCCACCAACATGGGTGCCGATCCGATAGCGGTTGAGCTGAAGCCACCCGCACAGCTGCCGGTGATGCCCGACATCCAGGTCGACGAAACCATTGAAACCGCCGACGATGGTGTCCTTAACGGCCTTAAAGAAGTCTGCACGTCCGTCTATGACCGGGTCGGTGAGCTCTTCACCGAACACCTCAACGCATTCACTCAGCTCGGCGACGACGAATCATGGGTCGGCCCTGAATACGACAGCGCCCTGGCCGACGTGGCCAGTCTCACCATGACAATGCAACAAGGGATCGCTGAGTCGGCCACCACGATGGCGTCAGCCATCGAGAAGCAGCTCACCGACCTGGGCATGTAACTACTCGGGGTGGTCCTTGAGCAGGTCAAGATCGAGCAGCGTCACGCTGCCAGACGAAACCAGGTGTTCGACCAACTTCGTTCGCCGATCCAGAGCGACCTGCCCTGGACCACCAACGAGACCGCTCACGCCGGCCAGCGCATAGTTCTTGCAAAGCCGGTCGAGTTTGCGGTTGTAGGTCGTCGTTGACCATCCAAACCGGTGGGCGATGGTCTTATTGGTCGGAACAGTCAGAGGCTTGTGTGGGTTGAGCAACTTGTACTCAGCTAGCGCCACGGCCAGCAATCGCTGATTGCCAACAAGGGGCAGGTGCGACTGATCGATCGTTGGAGCAAAGATGTCGTTCTCAGTAGCTACGGCTTGGTGCGCCTCGACCGCTGGTAGCGGTAGTTCAAGGAGTAGTTCATAGGTACTCGATCCAGCCTTGAACCGGACCGTTGATCGAATGAACGTGAGTGAAGTTTCACGGCCCGGTGTCACGTTTGAACTCGATGGCGACGCCTGGTCCAGCACGGTAATCGCCAGCCGGTTGCCGTTGTTACGTAGCCACCAATTGCCATCTCGATACGAGATATGGCCGAACTTGCGGTGCAGCCTGGGGTTCGAATCGACCTCCAGATCGTTCGTCTTACCGCGACCAAAGGTCAGTTCGTCACCGGGTGAGAGCACGTGAATTTCGCCAGCAAAGTCGATGGTGAGCGTCGACCCATCGCCAAACCCTGCTGTCGTATCAGTGCTCGGCACGGCTAGATCGTACTTCTGACATGTGGCTCTGTCGAGCACGTGTCGAGCCACCCGCTCACGACGAAGCCATCCGTTGATGCATAGCAACCACGAAATCATCGAGATCGGCAACTTCGAGATAA
>Ga0114956_1000582_pt1 | contig 27032 bp, 27 predicted proteins | sample MaitaG_FD_87304 | JGI IMG/M metagenome (GOLD analysis project Ga0114956, IMG submission 87304) | Marine algal microbial communities from Maine, USA - Maine_Asex2 metaG | ecosystem: Host-associated > Algae > Red algae > Unclassified | place: Maine, USA | collected 2015-01-05
CGCCTCGACCCCGACACGAGCGACCTCGGCTGCGTCGTGCCAAGCGAAGCCGGGGATGCCGTCGACCTCAGCCCGGTCGAAGCTCTCAGCGACATCGTGAAACTCAGTGCGAGTGAAACCTGGGCACAGCGCGCTGACGTGAATGCCGTCGTCGGCGAGCTCTGCGTGGAGGCTCTCGGACACTTTGATCAGGAAGCTCTTCGTCGCGTTGTACATATTGTTCTCGGCCACACCAGGCAGGTAGCCGGCCACGCTTGCGACATTGATGATCCGGCCGAAACGTTCGCTCTTCATCGATGGCAAAACGGCATGGGCTAGCTCCGTCGGCGCATGCAACATGACCCGCAGGAAGGTCTCGTGCGCCTCCCACGGCCGAGCATCGAAACGCCCACCTGCGCCATACCCCGCGTTGTTGACGAGACCGTCGACCCGAACACCGAGCTCGTCGACCGTCGCCATCAGCTGGCGGACGGCATCGGTCTCGCCAAGGTCGGCCGAAACGACGTGGCTCGTCGTGCCGTGGGCCCGGCGCAGCTCGTCGGCCAATGCCAGCATCGGTTCTTCGCGTCGGGCCGTCAGCACGAGGTTCCACCGTCGACTGGCGTACTCACGAGCGATCGCCGCGCCGATGCCGGCCGACGCGCCGGTCACGAGACAGGTGCGAGGCATCGACGTCACGGAGGTAGCGGTCACCGGGCGTCGGCGAAGGACTCGATGTAGTCGCGGACCTCGGCCTCGGTGCGTTTCGATCCTGGTTGCAGGATGAGCCGGTCGACGCCGAGTTCGGCGTAGGCAACGAGATCGTCGGCTGAGGGCCGCCGTTTCGGCGTGATGCTGATTTCAAGCCGCCCGAGACCCGCCGGTCGACCATGTTCGGCCTCAGCTGCGGCGAGCTGGACGAGGTCGGCCGCAGTAGTGTCGATGTCGCGCATGAACCCGTACCAGCCGTGCGCCAGTTCGACGGCCCGCCGCGAAGCTCGTTCGCTGTGGCCGCCGACCACAGTGTGGAGCGCGGACTGCGCCGGCTTCGGGTTCGCGCTGACCGAGGTGAACGACACGAACTCTCCATCGAACGATGCTGCGTCCGCCGACCACAACGCCCGCATCGCCGCCAGATACTCGTCGGCTCGCTCGCCGCGCCGTTCCATCGGCGTCGAACATGCGCTCATCTCGGGTTCGAGATACCCGACACCAAGGCCGAAGATCAGCCGCCCACCCGACACGTGATCGAGCGACGCCAGGCACTTGGCGAGAACCGCAGGGCGACGCTGCGGAAGGATGATAATGCCGGTGCCGAGGCGGATCGACGTGGTGCCCGCCGCCACGTAGCTGAGCGCCACGGCCGAGTCGATCATGGGCGCCTCGGGTGGCAGCGGTGACGGTGGCGCTTGCGGGCTGGGCAGCACGATGTGTTCACCCGTCCAAACCGAGTCGAACCCTGCGGCTTCGGCGTGCTGCGCGATGCGCAACATCGCCGCCGGGTCGGCCCCCTCGAACATGTTGATACCAAAGAGCCCGAGCTGCATTTCCGTCATGCCGCGAAGGTAGCCGCAGCCAACAGCAACGAGGAGCGCAGCACCCCGTCAGTAGGTGCGCCGGATACCGCATGTATGCAGTTCGGTGGCAGCGTCGCTCTTATCCTGAACCACCGTGAGCGACCCGAGACTTCACCAGGCACGAGCCCTCCATAGCGGCCTACTCAGCTGGGACTGGCCCGCGCCGGTTTGTGCGCTCTCTTCGGCTTCGGTCGGCGGCGGGTTCGCCGAACCCGACTGGCTTCTGAATATTGGTGTGCCCGCGAGCTTCGCCCGGACCGATCTGACGCGGTACGTCACCGAGGTCACCGCGGACGAAGGCATCGCCGGCGATGGTGTCGCGCTGCTGACGGCGGCGAACGTTTCGCTCGGGCAAACCGCGACATGTGACGGTGTGGCCGCCCACGCGACGGTCGGCGTCTCCAAACCAACCTGGGCCGCCGACGCCGCCGGCGGATTCACGCCGTGGGCGCCGGGCACGATCAATATCGTGGTGCAACTACCAATCGGCCTTGCGCCCGGTGCGGCCGTCAACGCCATCATCACCGCCACCGAAGCGAAGACCCAGGCGCTCTATGAAGCCGGTGTGCCGGGGACCGGAACTGCGAGCGACGCCGTCGTTGTCATCTGGCCTCGCGCTCAAAGCGAGCTTGTTCCGTTCGCGGGCCCGCGTTCGACATGGGGCGCCCGCATTGCCCAAGCGGTGCATGCAGCGGTCCGATCAGGAATCGACTCGTGAGACTTCCGGCGAGGTGCGGCGCAGTCGCAGTTGGTCTGATGGCGGACCGAACCTTTGGTGACCCACCTAACGCAGCCCACCCAGTTGCATGGTTCGGGACCCTGATGGGTCGTGTCGAGTCGGTCCTCTGGGCCGATCGGCGAACGCACGGCGTCGGGTACTCGTCGATCGGTATCGGGCTGGGCGCTCTGACGGGACGCTTCGTTCGTTCTACCGCAACGATGGTGGCCGTCACTTCGTCGGGCAGGCAGCTACGGACGACCGCACAACGGATTGGCGAGATCGTTGAAGCGGGCGATCTCGAGCGAGCCCGTCGGGAATTGCCGGCGCTCGTCGGCCGCGATCCGAGCGAGCTCGATGAGTCAGGTATCTGTGCTGCCATCGTTGAATCGTTGGCCGAGAACAGCGTCGACGCGGTCGTAGCGACCGCCTTTTGGGGGGCGATTGGTGGAGCGCCGGGCGCTGGGGTCTACCGGGCCATCAACACGATGGATGCCATGGTCGGCCACCGCAGCACCCGGTACCGGCGATTTGGGTGGGCGGCGGCGCGCGTCGACGACATCGCGAACTACTTGCCGGCGCGACTCTTCTCGACCCTGGTTGCGCTCCAGGTTCCCGGACGAGCTGGCCACATCGTCGCCGCGGTACGGAACGATGCGCGGGCGCATCCGTCCCCGAACGCCGGAGTTGCCGAAGCTTCGGTCGCCGCTGCGCTGGGGTGCGAACTCGGGGGACCTCTGCGGTACCGCGAGCGGTGCGAGGTCCGCCCTACCCTCGGGACGGGACCACGGCCCCAACCGGCCGACATTCGAAGGGCAGTCCAGCTCATCAATCGCACCGAGCTCTCACTCGTGGCCATTCTGGCGGGGCTCTGGGTCGCAGCGAGGGTCTGCGGGCCTCGATGAACGAACGCGACAGTTGCGACGACGTGGCTCGGGCTGCCCTCGCTTGGTACCGCGGTATCCCAGACCAGATACCGACATTGCTCAGCGTGTCAGAGAACACGACCTATCGCTTGGACGGCGGCTCACGGTCATGGGCTCTACGGGTCCACCGCGATGAATATCTCAGCGAGAACCAAATCGAGTCGGAACTCATCTGGTCGCAGAGTCTTCAGAATGCCGGAGTCATCGCGACTGCGGCAGTTCTCGTCTCCGACCGAGGAAATCGGGTCGAACGAGTCGTCACGGCCGATGGTCTGCGGGCGCGGCAGTGCGTGATCTTTGACTGGTTGCAAGGGGCTGAGCCGGCCGAAGACGCAATCATCGAGCACTTCGCCGAAGTCGGAGCCATCAGTGCACGGATGCATCGGTTCAGCCGAGCGTGGACACCGCCGGTCGGTTTCGACCGGCCGACGTGGAACTTCGACACCATGCTCGGCTCGACCCCTCGCTGGGGACGCTGGCAGGATGGCCACGACGTTGACGGTCCGACCATGTCGCTGTTCGCCCGCACCGTCGAGACTATTCGGCAACGGCTCGATCAGTACGGAACGAATCAGGGTCGATTCGGTCTCATTCACGCCGACATGCGGCTCGCCAACCTTCTCGTCACGGCTGCGACGACGAGCGTGATCGATTTCGATGACTGCGGCTTTGGTTGGTACATGTACGACCTCGCTGCAGCGTTGTCGTTCATTGAAGACCGAAGCGACGTTGGCGAGGCCGTCGAGCAATGGATCACCGGCTACAGAGAGATCGCACCACTCGCCGACGTCGACATCGACATCATTCCGACCATGATCATGATGAGGCGCCTCCTGCTCGTTGCTTGGCTTGGGTCGCGTCCGACCGCCGACGTGGGACCGGATCGGCGCGGGTCATTTACCGAGACGACCTGCGCGCTCGCCGATCGGTACCTGCGCCATCAAGGTCAGACGGCCTAGACCCTCGCAAGTTCGTTCGCGGCTTCTAGAGTGGCGGGCGCGTCGATGAGATGAAGTCCGGTGAAATCCCGGCACTGTCCCGCAACGGTAGACCTGGTGCCTAGCTCGTGAGTTCAAAGAACTCTGAGTCAGACAACAAGGAGTCCGGCCATGCTCATCGTCGTGAAGAACCACGACACCCTCGAGGAATAGGGGTTGGTTCGAACGGCATCCGTTGCCGATCGGGCATCTGATCCTCGACCGAATGGAGGATCAGATGAAACCACTAAGAACGTTGCTCGTCTTGCTCGGCGCTTTGATGCTGCTGGCCGCGTCGTGCGGAAGCGGCGACGAGGCCACCGATGCAGCAGACGTCGTCGACGCGGCGGACGCGATGGCCGACGACGAGGCCATGGATGGCGACGACTCGATGACTGATGACGCGATGGCCGACGACGAGGCCATGGATGGCGACGACTCGATGACTGATGACGCGATGGCCGACGACGACTCGATGGCTGATTCCAGCAGCGACTTCCCCGTGACGATCGAGTCGGCCGGGGGTACGTGGACGCTCGACGCTGCGCCGCAGCAGATCATCTCGCTCTCGCCAACGGCGACCGAGACGTTGTACGCAATCGGTGCCGGCGACCAGATCGTCGCCGTTGATAGCTACTCGTACTTCCCGGAAGAAGCACCCGTGACCGACCTGTCTGGGTTCGACCCGAACGTCGAAGCGATCATCGCCTTCGACCCTGATCTTGTCGTGATCTCAAATGACGCCAACGATCTCATCGCCAGCCTTACCGAGCTGGACATTCCAGTCTTGGTCAGTTCGGCACCGGCAGACATCGAGGGGGGTTACGCAACGATGGCCGAGCTCGGCCTAGCGACGGGCCACGTCGACGAAACTGCCGACGTCATCAGCCAGCTCCGCGCCGAGATTGCCGAGGCATATGAAGCGGCCGCAGGCACCGACGTACGCGTGTACCACGAGCTCGGCGACAGCCTGTTCTCCGCCAGTTCGTTCGGTTTCGTCGGTTCCGTCTACGCCGAGATGGGTGCTCTTAACATCGCAGACGAAGCCGATGTTGATCAGGGCGGTTTCCCCCAGCTCACCGAGGAGTACATCGTCGCAGCCGACCCAGAGCTGATCGTGATGACCGATCAGGTCGGCTATACGGCCGAAGACCTGGCGGCTCGCCCGGGCTGGTCCGAGATCACCGCCGTCAAGAACGGCAACATCGTGGTCGTGAACGCCGACATCGCCTCTCGGTGGGGTCCACGGCTCCCGCAGTTCATTCAAGCGGTGGGTGACGCGTTGGCCCTCGTGCCTGCCGGATCCTGAGATGAGCGTCGTCGCCGAGTCTGGCGACTCGTTCTCCGAAACCGATAGTGCTTCTCTTTCGATGCACACGGTGAACGAGGATGAGTCGCTGACCGGCGGCGCGTATCGCCTCTCGCCAGCCGCTGTTTGCACTGCGCTCGGCGCCCTCGCTGTGGCCGGGTTACTCAGCGCGACAAGCGGAGCGGCAGGTCTACCCGTGGCGGGTGTTCTCGCGTCGCTGTTCGATTGGGTTCCCTTTCTGGGCGAGTCATCGTTGACCGAACGCCAAGAGAGCGTGCTGTTCCAGATTCGGTTACCCCGTCTCGTCCTCGGCATACTTGTCGGCGCGGCGCTTGGTATGGCGGGTGCCGCCTACCAAGGCATCTTTCGCAACCCGCTGGCCGACCCGTTCTTTCTCGGTGTGTCCGCTGGCGCTGGTTTCGGCGCCGTCTTGGCGCTCGGGTTCGGCCTCGATATTGGTTGGGGGCCGTTCGATCCGGTTCCCGCCGCCGCCTTCGTTGGTGCCCTCCTCGCGGTGACGGCTTCGGCAACCATCGCCCGCGGTCCAGGTTCCGCGCCCGGCACACTGCTGCTCGGCGGTGTTGCAATGGCCGCGCTCTTCTCGGCCGCGCAGACCTACGCGCTCCAACGGCTCGATGAAACACGAGCTCGCGAGGTCCTGAATTGGCTGTTCGGGCAACTCAGCACCAGCGGCTGGAGCAGCAACCTGTTGCTCGGGCCATATGTTCTTGTCTGCGGCGCCGTGCTGTTCGCCCACCGTCGGCACCTTGATGTTCTGCGAGTCGGTGACGATGAGGCTCGAGCGCTAGGCCTGAATCCGGCTCGGTCGCGCGTCATCGTGATCATTGCGGCGTCGCTCATGACTGCAGCGGCGGTTTCCGTGAGCGGTCTCATTGGTTTCGTCGGCCTCGTCGTTCCCCACATCGTCCGGCTCATGGTGAGCCACAGCTACCGCGTTATCGTCCCCATTTCGGCACTTGCAGGGGGAGCGTTGCTGGCATTCGTCGACGTTGGGGCTCGCACCCTTGTCGCTCCATCGGAACTTCCCGTCGGGGTCATCACCGCGTTTGTCGGAGGACCGTTCTTTGCCTACTTGTTGTGGCGCGGCAACGGCGCCGAAACATGAGCGCCGCCGAATGAGCAACGTCATGCTTTCGTGTCACGACGTCACCGTCGACTATGGCGCTCGCCAGGCGCTCCGCGGTCTCGACCTGACGATTGGTACCGGCGAGTGGCTTGGTCTTATCGGCCCCAATGGCGCCGGCAAATCGACGCTACTGCGGTCGATCGCCGGTCTCATCGGCTACACAGGCTCGGTCACGCTTGCCGACGGTGAGACACCAACTGCACTCGACCTGGCGCTCGTTCCCCAATCGCCTCTGCTCCCGCCAGGCATGACGGTGGCCGAGTATGTGTTGCTCGGCCGCACCGCGCACCTCGGTTGGCTCGCCCGAGAGTCACGCGCCGACCACAAGATCGCGGCCGGCGTGCTGCGTCGCCTGGAGCTTCGCTCTTTTGCCCGGAGAGCGGTAGCCAGCTTGTCGGGAGGTGAGGCTCAGCGGGTCGTCGTGGCTCGCGCGCTGGCCCAGCAGACACCGCTTCTGCTCCTCGACGAGCCGACCAGCGCTCTCGACGTCGGCCACCAAGCCAGCGTGCTCGAGCTTGTCGACGGTCTGCGCAGAGACGACGGACTTACCGTCGTCGCGGCGATGCACGATCTCACCACGGCAGCCCGATACGCCGACCGACTCGCCCTGCTGCACGACGGTTCCCTCGTGGCAGAGGGTCCACCGGCGGAAGTGCTCGATGCAGCGCTGCTCTCCGACGTGTATGACACGCCGTTGTCGGTCCGCCTGATCGACGACGAACTGGTGGTACTGGCATCACCGCGTTCGAACCGAAATCGCCCAACGAGTTGACCGGAAAGGTCCGACCATGCCTGACCAAATCGAGTCCGACGGAGCCCCTCGGACGAAACGCCCATACGACCGCGACGAGCTACAACGAGCCACGTCGCTCGTCTTAGTGAACACCGGACACGGCAAGGGAAAGTCAACGGCCGCGTTCGGAACCTTGATGCGTGCGGTGGCACGCGGCTGGGACGTCGGCGTTGTGCAGTTCCTCAAGAGCGGCAAGTGGCACACCGGCGAAGAGGAGGTGAGCCGCGGCCTCGGCGTCGACTGGTTCTCGGCCGGCGACGGGTTCAGCTGGGATTCCAGCGACCTCGACGAGAGCGAAGCCAAGGGCGTCGCTGGGTGGGAGTTCGCCAAGGTCCTCATCGCGGCCGGCGAGCATCGACTCGTTGTGCTCGATGAGATCAGTTACATGATGACGTGGGGATGGATCGATGCTGCCGATGTCGCCGAAAGGCTGATGAACCGCCCCGACCATGTCAACGTGATTCTCACCGGGCGTGATATGGCAGACGACGTCATCGAGGTTGCAGACACCGTGACCGAAATGGTCAAGGTCAAGCACGCCTTCGACCGTAAGATTCGCGCAAAGAAAGGGATTGACTATTGACCTCTGCGACGGGCGCCCTTCTTATCGTCGGAGCGACGAGCGGGGCGGGAAAGTCGACCGTTACTGCCGCGCTGTGCCGCTCCTGGTCACGCGCGGGAATCAACGTTGCGCCGTTCAAGGCGCAGAACATGTCGAACCATGCTGCGGTCACCGCGGATGGCGGCGAGGTCGGACGAGCGCAGGCTATGCAGGCGCTCGCCGCCGGTGTTCCGCTCGAACGTCGGATGAACCCGATTCTACTCAAGCCCAACTCGGCCACCGGAAGCCATCTCGTCGTTCTCGGAGACGAACAGACCACGACCGATGCGCACACCTATGGCGACACGAGCCGCCACCTTCGACCCGTCGTGCTCGACGCGTTGACCTCGTTACGCCAGGACTACGACTGGGTTATCGCCGAGGGAGCCGGTGGCGCCGCCGAGATCAACCTGCTGGAACGAGACCTGGTCAACCTGCCACTGGCTCGCGCGGCCGGGATGCCTGCGATTCTCGTTGTCGATATCGACCCTGGAGGAGCGTTCGCCTCGGCCCACGGAACAATCGATCTGCTACCGGAGGAACTGCGAGCGCCCATCGTTGGTGTGGTGTTCAACAAGTTCAGGGGAGATCCGAGTTTGCTCGACAGCGGTATTACCGCTCTTGAGGGTCGGACCGGCGTGCCCGTGCTCGGTGTCCTCAACCATCTCACGGATCATCTTGCGCTCGGCGCCGAAGACTCGATGGACATTCACCTTGGCGTACGGGGTAGCCAGCGGTCGAGCCTGCCGGTCCGGGTAGCTGCGGTTCGGCTTCCCCATTTGGCTAATCCGTCAGACCTCGATCCCTTCGCTATCGAACCCGACGTGGAGTTCCGGTGGGTCAGCCACCCGGGTGAACTCACCGACGTCGACCTGATCGTCCTACCCGGCAGTCGGGCCACCGTCGCCGACCTTGCGTGGCTCCGGGACCGCCACTTCGCAGAGAAACTCGCCTCGGCCGAGTGCACCATCGTCGGGATCTGTGCCGGTTTACAGATGCTGGGCCAGCGAATTCACGATGACATCGAGTCGGGGTGTGGCACCGTCGCCGGTCTCGGCCACCTTGCTATCGAGACCACGTTCGAGCACCCGAAGATCGTCGCCCGATCGACAGCGATGACCACCAGTTCCGGTGGCGACAACTATCGACTCGATGGATACCAAATTAGATTCGGCCGGCCCCGCGGCACCGAAACCCCGTGGCTCATGGTCGACGGACAACCCGAAGGCGCCGTCGATCGGCAACAGCGGATCTTTGGCACAAGCCTGCATGGGCTCTTCGACGCTGATGGGTTTCGGACTGAGTTCCTGACGACGATCGCCGCGACGAGAAACCGCCACTACGAACCGGCACCGGTCGGCTTCGCTGCCGAACTCGAGCACTATCACGACCGCCTCGCCAACTGGATCGAAACCGACCTCGACACGAATCGGGTGCTCTCACTCGCATCGGCGGCCCAGTTCCCAGGACCAGGATGGTGACCTTGAGGTCGGTGCGTCGTCGATAGGCCGTGCGCTCGCTGCGAGACCTCGATGACCTATCGCCAGGCGAACACGGGCTGTTCGAGTTCGTCGACGCGTACCATTTGGCCGTCGAGCCCGACGGCACGGAACTGGTAGATGATGGCGCCGGTGGGGGCATGGATGAGGTCGCCGCCGACCGGTACCTGCACGACCGGCCGTTCGCTTTCGGGTATCTGCACGAAACGGGGGGAGTCGTCGCGTTGAAGCTCGGGCAACCGAATGCGGTGGATCGATGCCACCTCGCCCGGGTTTGCGACCGGGGAGTTCGGCGCGTCGGCCCAGAACACGAACGGTGAAATGACATAGCCGGATCTGGTCGGGTAGTCATCGAGCCGTCCGAGCAGATCGGCCTCGGTGAGCAACAGCCCAACCTCTTCGTGCATCTCCCGCATCGCCGCCGCCAGCGGCGTCTCGCCGGTGTCGAGGCGACCGCCCGGGAACGCCCACTGCCGGGCGTGCGCCGAGAGCGAACCACCGCGTCGCGTCAACAACATTGCGGCACCACCGGCCGTGCCATCGACCCGCCCGGTAAGCGTCGACGCGTCAACCCCGGGAATCCCGTCGAGGTCTCGAACGCGATCGATGTCGGTCGGGTCTGCCCCGTGCTCATCGGCGTCGCTGTCGATCACGACAATCGCGACCGCCGCGGGACGTCGACCGTCGAGCCGATGCGTTCGGACCTCATGGGCTGCAAGGTTCGATGTGATGCGTTCCCGCAGCCGGGCGTCGAAGGGAACGTCAGGTGCTCGAGGTGATGACACGGCTCCAGCTTGGCATGGCGGTCCTGCGGTAAGAGCACCCACATGCCGGCGAGTAGTTTCGGGGGTCGACCGTGCCGCACTCCGAAGGAGAACCGAACCACCATGACTGAGACGACACCGCCTCAAACGACATCACCGACGTACGAGACCCTGCTGTACGAGGTTGAGGACAACGTGCTCACGATCACCTTGAACCGGCCCGCCAAGTTGAATGCCTTCAACAACACGATGCGCAAAGAGCTCATCGACGCGATCGATCGCTCTGATGCCGACGACGACGTGCGGGCCGTCATCTTCACCGGTGCTGGTCGGGCCTATTGCGCGGGCGCCGACCTCAGCGGCGGCGGTAGCACGTTCGATCGCGATGTCAACGCCGATGGCGGCGTGGTGAACAAGGTCCACCGCGACGGCGGCGGTTTGGTCAGCCTACGTTTGTACGACAGCCTCAAGCCCATCATCGCCGCCGTCAACGGCGCCGCAGTCGGCGTCGGCGTCACGAGCATGTTGCCGATGGACATTCGCATCGCCAGCGAACACGCGAAGTTTGGTTTCGTCTTTAGCCGCCGCGGCATCGTGCCGGAGGCCTGCTCGTCGTGGTTCCTACCGCGGGTCGTCGGCATCAGCCGAGCGGCCGAGTGGTGCTATTCGGGTCGCGTGTTCGGAGCGGAAGAGGCCCTCGAAGGGGGCCTCGTCCGATCGGTGGTTTCCGCCGACGAGCTGTTGCCGACCGCCCGCGCCATTGCCCAAGACATCGTGCAGAACACCAGTGCCATGTCGGTCACGCTCACCCGTCACATGTTGTGGCGCATGATGGGGGCCGACCATCCGATGGAAGCGCACAAAGTCGACTCACGCGGCATCCAGTTCATGGGGGCCTCGGCCGACGCGAAGGAGGGCGTGAACTCGTTCCTCGAAAAGCGCGACCCCGCGTACACGCTGCGACCATCGGCCGACCTGCCCGACTACTTTCCCTGGTGGGACGAGCCTGAGTTCGGCTGAGCCGATGACCCTTGTGACGCCGCCATTCGGTTTCGGCTTGATGTACGACTGTCGGCGACCTCCCGACAGCGATCTGACGATGACCGACGTTTACGACGCGACGATCGCTCAGGCCGAACTGGCCGATCAGCTCGGCTTCGACCACGTGTGGTTCACGGAGCACCACTTCCTCGCCGACGGCTACCTACCGGCGTTCCAACCGTTGGCCGGAGCGATCGCGGCGCGCACCTCTCGGGTGCGGATCTCAACCGACATCGCGTTGCTTCCGCTCTACCACCCGATTCGCCTCGCCGAAGAACTCGCAGTCCTCGATCACATCAGCCATGGCCGCATCGAGCTCGGCATCGGCATGGGTCGGTATCATCCGGTCGTTCTACGTCAGTGATGACCGCGAGCGGGACTGGCCCATGATTCGTAGCGCCGAGCGATTCCGGATGAGCGTGTACGACACGCTGATGAGGGCGACACCCGACGAGTACGGCTGGCGCGAACCTGGCGGCATCCCGCAAGGGTCGTTCATGGGAACGCCCGACGACTGCGTGGCCGAAATGGTCTCGTTCGCCCAGGAGTTCGGTATCACCGACATCGCGTCGTCAGGACTACCACCGGGTGTCGATCCCGACTTCATGAACGCGAACATCACCCGACTCGCTGAAGAGGTTCTGCCGATGGTGCGAAAACAACTGGCCTAGCTCGAGACCTTGTCGCGTTCGGTGCCAATTGTGGGCCTACAGTCGGGAGATGGAGAACGATCTCGTACTGCTGCCCGATGGGCCGCTTGTCACTGCCGAGCAGCTTGAGGCGAAGCTCGGTTGGGTCTTGAAGCCGGAGGGCCTGTGTCAGGCCGACACCTGCGTGCTCGTCCCAGACCGCGGCGCGATCGAACACCATGGTGGCATCGACGCCGTCGCGGTCGCTGGGCTGCTCGACCGCCCCGCCATCGTCGACGATGTCTCAGGCATCGCGGCGATCGGTGCGCCGCGTGAGCTCCGCCGCCGGGCCCTCGACGATCTGCGGGCCCCCGACTTCACCCTGCCGGACGTCGACGGCACCGCTCACGCCTTGTCCGACCATCGTTCGAAGAAACGACTGCTCGTCGCGTTCTCAACCTGGTGAGGATGCGCCTTTGACCTGCCCGGGTGGCAGGCACTTCAGGACGAACTGGCCGACCAGAACTTCCAGGTCATCGCGGTTGCGATCGACGAGAACATCGAAGCCGTTCGCGGTTTCGCCAAGGACATCACCTACCCGGTACTCATCGATGCCGACCACGCGCTGACCGAGTTGTATGCGATCTCGAACGTGCCGTCGGTGATCATGATCGACGAAACCGATCAGATCGTGCAGCCGAACTGGAACGCATACGCCACCGACACGTTTAAGGAGTACACGGGTATCGACTCTGGCGAGCAGCTCGAAATCATCCGACGCTGGGTGCTCGACGGTACGACGATGATGACGCCGACCGAAGCGAAGACCGCGGTCGGTGATCTGTCCGCCGACGAGGAGCAGGCTCGCCTGCATTTCCGCATCGCGAACCATCTCCGTCACGCCGGTGACGATGACGGTGCGGCTCGCAACTTCGATCGCGCCGCCGCGCTCGCACCGCACGACTGGACGATCCGCCGCGCCATGATGCCACTGCGAGGCGGCGACCCGTTCGGCGACGAATTCTTCAAACTCGCGGCCGAGTACCAGGAAGCCGGAAGGCCGTTCCACGGCGTCGCTGCGAGGTCGCGCAAGTAGCTCGCGCTGCCCGAGTTCAGCGAGCCATCGAGTAGAACTCGTCGTTCGGCCGCATCGACGTCAGATTCGCAAGTCGGTTCGACATTGCAAAGAACGCCGTGATCGCGCCGATGTCCCAAATCTCGTCGTTGGTAAAGCCCCGGTCGCGCATGTCCTGAATATCGTCGTCGGTGATCGATGCCGAATCGTCGACCATACGCAGCGCGAAGTTCACCATGTTCCGTTCACGGTCGCTCAGGTCGGCCTTGAACGGATTCGTCGCAACCTGGTCGGCGATCAGCGGATCCTTGGCTCGAATACGCAAGATCGCACCATGGGCCACCACGCAATAGAGACAGTCGTTCACCGCGCTCGTGGCGACGACGATCATCTCGCGCTCGGCCTTCGACAGACCATCACTCTTGTCCATCAACGCGTCGTGGGCCGCGAAGAACGCTCGGAATTCCGCCGGCCGATGGGCGAGTGCCAGGAAGACGTTCGGAATGAAGCCCGACTTCTCCTGCACCGTTTCGATCAGCTCCCGAATGTCATCGGGGAGGTCGGCGAGTTCAGGTACCGGAAAGCGGGAGATCGGTCGTTCGGTCATCGCCCGATCGTAGCCGCGGCGCAAAATCGCTTCGGCCGGGCCAGCTGCGGCGGGTGACTGGTGCCCTGTCAGGGAACGTTGGTGGTGTCGACGCCGAGGGAGGGGCGCCGCTGGCAAGGCCGCAGGAGCCGACACTCCTCGGTGTTGGAACGGCGGTTCCGAGAACGCCGCCAGCGGTTGTCCGGGCCCGGTGGAACGTCGCAAACGTTTCTTGACAGGGCACTAGCTTTGGAACCATGTGGATGCGACTTCGTCAGATTGCAGTGGTGGCCGCCGATCTCCGGAAGGCCGCGCTCGACATCGAGGCGGTGCTCGGCGTCGAGAGCTGTTACACCGACCCCGGCGTGAAGATCTTCGGACTCAAGAACATGCTCTGGCCACTCGGTACCCAGTTCCTCGAAGTGGTGACGCCAACCGAAGACGGCACGGCCGGAGGCCGTTACATCGAGCGGCGGGGCGGCGATGGCGGCTACATGGTGATCACCCAGGTTGACGATGTCGAGCGGCGCCGGGCCCGGGCCACGGAGCTGAATGTTCGAGTCGCCTTCGATCTCGACCATCCCGGCGACCACCGGGGCATTCAGCTTCACCCCGCCGACACCGGTGGATCCTTCTTCGAGATGGATCAGATGCTGATGGACAATGGCGATGATCGCGACGGGCCCTGGTATCCGGCGGGCAAACACTGGCAGCCGTACGTTCGCACCGACATCACCAACGGCATCTCGGCGGCCGAGCTCCAAAGCCCGGAACCCGATCGCCTGGCGGCCCGTTGGGCCGAGCTTGCCGAGATCGACCTCACCGCCGACGCAACCGGCAACCCGACCATCGCGCTCGACAACGCTACGTTGCGGTTTGTCGAGGCCACCGACGGGCGCGGTGAGGGGCTCGGGGGTATCGATCTCGGCGCGGTCGACCGCGATGCGATCCTTGCCGGCGCCCGCCAACGCGGCACCTACGTCAGCGACGACCAAGTAACGGTCGCCGGTCTACGGGTCAACCTCGTCGAAGCGCCGATGACGTGACCTACGAATTATTCACCTACGAACCCTCACGTCCGCAGCTGGCCTGACTCACGATGCAGCGGCCCGAAGGTCCGCTCGCATCCTCAGAGAAACGCCCGCCGACGTGGACCGGTGGCTAACTGGTCCCTATGTCGCTATCCGATACACCCGCGTGGCCGTCGCGCGAAAAAGCGCGTCCTGTTCCCGGCTGTCGTAGCGATGGGCCAGCTTCTGGAACGCATTCCACAGAACTGGGTACGGCAAGGTCTGGCGATCGACGGGATAGTTCGACTCGAACATACAGCGGTCGGGGCCGAAGAGGTCGATCGTTCGATGCACCGTGAAGGACCAGTAGGCCGCCACCACGTCTGAAGTTGGGGGAGCGGCGAGGTCGCTCCAGCCCATGCCGTAGTAATGGTCCATACCGATACCGCCGAGCTTCGCGACGACGTTCTTACACGTGGCCAGCGACGTCATGCCCTCGTCCCAACGCGACTCCACCGCTGCGCGATCACGAGCGTGTGGCCCGATGCCGAGTGGTCCGCCGAAGTGGTTCACAACGAACGTGCAGCCCGGCACGGCACGAGCCAGGTTCGCAAGTTCATCGAGTTGGTCGAAGTACAGCCAGGCATCGAATGTGTAGCCGAGTCGCCCAAGCGTCGTAACGCCCAGCCGAAACTCGGCGTCGGCCAGCAAACCTCCGGTTGGGTCGTGGTGCCCGTTTTTGACCTCGGGCGAACAACTCCAGTTCGTGCCGTGCCGCACGCCGCGAAAAAGACCACCGCCCGCCGCTTCGTGCGCGGCTAGCACCTCTTCGACGGCGGCACCCAGGCGCATGTCGGCGAAACTAACGATGGCTCCAAGCCGCGTCGTGCCGAGGTCAGCGAAGCGGGCGGCCTCAGCAGCGACGAAACGGGTCTCGCCGACCGGTCGCAATTCGGTCGGCCCAGTCGTGTCGTACGCCGAACTGCATTCGACGAACACGGTGTGGGTGACGTTGTGGCTGCGTGCCGTGTCGGCATGGAGCTCGGCTGCCAGATAGGTACCGGCAGCGCGATCCCACAAGTGGTGATGCGCATCAACGATCGGTCGGTCAGGATCGACCGGCTCCTCGATCCGCAGCCGCAACCAGTCGTGACGTTCGTACCCCTTCATCGACCCGACAGTAATCAACGACCGCGCCGACCGGCGAGCCACACCGTGGCGTCGGATCAAGCGGCACTGAATTAGCCTCTCGCCATGACGCTCTACGAACTGCGAACCTACGACATCAAGGTCGGCCAAATGCCAACGGTGACCGAGCTGTATGCGACCCTCGGCTACCCGGCTCTGGAGGCCGGCGGCTTTGACACCAACCTCGTCGGCTACTTCATCAGCGACACCGGGCCCTTGCATCAGTTGGTGCACCTCTGGCGCTTTGACGACGACGCGGCTCGCCGAGACTTCTGGAAACGACTGTTCGCCGACGAGGCATTTATGGCCTTCGTGCCCGGCATCCGCGAGACGTTTATTCGCCAACATGTGCAGCTGCTTCAGAACGCGCCGTGGGGGCCCCATCCGTAGCCGCACGGCCGCCCATCGAAACCACCCGCATGAGCTCTCGCACGGTCCTGGCCGTCGTCATCCTTGTCGCCGCGCTGATCGGCGCCAACTTCACCGCGCTCAAGTTCGCGCTCGATCACACCACCCCGATCTTGCTCGCCGGACTCCGCACGATCGTCGGCGGAACGGCACTACTGGGCTTTGCCTTCTTCCGCGGTGAACGACTGCCCACGCGAGCCGCGGACTACGCCAACATCTTCGCGGTCTCGCTCAGCATCACGACCGTATCGAGCGGCCTGCTCGTGTTCGGCGTCAGCCGAGTTCCAGCCGGGGTCGCATCGTTGATCGCCAGCACGATGCCGCTGTTCACCGCGATCTTGTCGTTCTTTCTCTTAAGCGCCGTCGTTTCCCGCCTCGGTATGACCGGGCTCGCGGTTGGCTTCCTCGGCACCGCCGTGCTCGCGTCACCATCGCTCGGCGGAAGTGCGGCCATGGTCGGCATCATCTCACTCGTCTTCTCGGCGCTGGCCTGGGCCTTCGGCAACGTCTACATGAAGTGGAAAGACCTCAGTCGCGTCAGTCCGATCATGCTGGTCGGCGTGCAACTGATCATGTCGGCTGCAGTCCTCTTGCCGTTTGCGGCGCTCGTCGAAGGAACGAGCGACACCGAGTGGGGGACCGGCTTGCTGGTGCCGCTGCTTTACGCCGCCATCCCCGCGAACGCCCTGACGTTCGCCTTGCTCGCAACCGTGGTCCGGCGAGCGACACCGACCCAGGCTGCGTCGACGGCGTATCTGATTCCGGTGTTTGGCGTGTTCTTCGGCTGGCTGATTCGTGGTGAACGGCTCGGACTCGCCGAAGCGGTCGGGGGCGTCCTGGTCATCGCCGGCGTGTACCTCCTGGTGACCGCCGCAGCGCGGCAGGCCGCGGCGGCAGCAAATGGCGGCGGGGTCGAGGCATCGACGTGAAACCGCTGAGCGGTCTCCATGTCGTCGAGGTTGCGGGCTCGATAGCCGGGGCGTACTGCGGCAAGTTGTTCGCCGATCAAGGCGCCGACGTCGTGCTCGCCGGCGAGCACCGACTGCGCCGCCACGAAGCGCTGTATCTCCACGCAGGCAAGCGCCTCGCCAAGGAAATCACCAGAAACGACGTCGACAATGCCGACCCCAAGAATGCCGACCCCAAGAACACCGACCTCGACAATGCCGACCTCAAGAATTCCGACCCAAAGAACACCGACCCCAAGAACACCGACCTCGACAATGCCGACCTCAAGAACGCCGACGTGGTCATCACCAGCTCGATGCCCGAGCCACTCACGCCGTCGACCCCACGCTGTGGTAGCACCATCGATGTGGCCATCAGCCCGTACGGAACCCACGGACCGAAGGCGCGGTGGAAGGGAACCGACCTCACCGACTACGCCGCCGGCGGACACCTCTACCTCTACGGCGACCCGGACCGTGAGCCGCTACGCGGGCCAGCGAACCAACCGGCGTATGCCGCTGGGCTCTTCGGGTTTATCGGTGCCATGGCCGCACTCCTGGTCCGCGACCGGACCGGACAGGGCCAGGCGGTCGACGTCAGCCATGTGCAGGCGATGGCGGCGCTACATCAATTCACGCTCATCCGTTACCTGCTGACCGGCGACGTCGTCCGTCGCATGGGCAATCGTTACACCGGACAGGGGCAGCCAAACGGCATCTACCCCTGTGCCGATGGTTGGATCTCGATCGCCGCGCCCCTCGACCACCAAGTCGAGTTCGTCCTGGCGGTGTCCGGCCTCGACCATCTCATGGACCATCCGGACATCACCTCGGTGCAGGATTTCCAGTTGCAGCCCGAGCTACTCGACAACGGGCTGATCGCCTGGCTGGCCGACAAGAGCATGGCCGAGGTCACCGAGCTCTTTCAGACGATGCGGATTCCGACTGGACCGTCATTGAACATGTTGCAGTTACTCGACGATCCCCAACTTGTGGCTCGCGGTTTCTTTGGACCCATGGCGGGCGCGCCCCCGGCGGTGCAGGCGCCGAAGCCGCCCTTCACCATCACGGCTACCGGTAGCGATGGTGCGCAGAACTGGACTCCACCCGCCAACACCACCCGTCCGCTCGCCGGGCTTCGAGTACTCGACCTCACGCGCGTGTGGGCCGGCCCGCTCTGCACCCGGATACTCAGCGACCTCGGCGCCGATGTCGTGTGGGTCGAGGCCCCGTGGTCCCGAGGCGGACGAGAGATACCCCAGTCGGTCGTGCAGTCAGCCCGCTACTTCGTCGACGACGCCCCTGCCGGTTGCCAGTGGAACCGCAATGGCCACACGATTAAGTACGCACTCGGCAAACGCTCGCTCGCCGTCGACCTGACAACCGACGCGGGGCACGACGTCCTCGCTCGACTGATTCCGCATCATCATGTGTTGGTCGAGAACTACAGCACCCGCGTGATGCCTCAACTCGGCTTCAGCGAGGCCAAGCTGCATGAACTCAACCCGGAACTCATCTACGTGACAATGCCGGGTTTCGGTCGGAGCGGACCAGCCGAACACTGGGTGGCCTATGGCTCGTCGGTCGACTCGCATGCCGGCTTGTCGAGCCTCATTGGGTACCAGGATCAAACGCCGTGGAAAGGCGGCGTTGCCTGGCCCGACCCGATCGCGGGACTTCATGCAACGTCGGCCATCCTTGCAAGCCTGTGGGATCAGCAGACAACGGGCGCTGGCGGTCGCACGATCGAGGCCGCCCAGTTCGAGTCGACCGTCGCTGCGGTAGGTGACCGCATCGTCGAAGCCCAGCTTGACGGCGTGCAAGTGCCCGGCGGAAACCGCGAACCGAGGTATCTCGTGCAAGGCGTTTACCCCTGCACCGGCGATGACGCATGGATCGCGATCTCGCTACCCGACCAAGCGGCCTGGAACGTCGTCACGGCAATGGCCGGCGAGGTTCTCGCCAACGTCGACCCGGACGATCATGATGCGGCCGACGCCGCCCTCGGGCGATGGACTGCCACCCAGGACGCGACCGAACTCGCGACCCGGCTGCAAGAAGTCGGCATCGTTGCAGCAGCCGTCGCAACCGCCGCCATGGTGCTGGCGGATCCGCACCTCCTGGCCCGCGGCGCGTTCACGACCGTCGACCAGCCCGCCGTCGGTGGCTTCACCGCACCGACCACCCCCATCACGTTCGCAGCGACCCCACTCGCCGACGTGCAACCCGCCCCGACCTTGGGCGAACACAACGAGTCGCTCCTTCGTTCCTTCGGCTTTGCCCCCGAGGAAATAACAGAGCTGCAGGCGACCGGAGTCATCGCGGTCAACCCACCCCGATAGCTGACGGTCAGAGACGACGGTCAGAGACCCAAACGTCGCCGCAACTCTTGCCGTTGGCGGCGGGCCACCGGGACCTTGGTTCGATCCGCGTCGTCCATCACCAGAACCAGCGACCCCTTGAAGTCGGGCCGCAATTCGAACAACCGCTCGAGGTTAGCCAGATACGAACGATGGACCCGAAACAACCCGTCGGGGAACCGAGCCTCGAGTTCGGCCAGCGTGTACGTGACAAGGACCCGATCGTTTTCGAGGTAAAGGTACGTGTAACCACTAGCTGCTGCGGCCGCAACAATCTCGTGCTGGTTGACGAAGATCGTGCGGTCGCCATGATCGATGGGCAGCCGCATCGCAGGAGCAGCGGTGTTTGTGGTCGGTCCCGCTGCGATCGTCGCGGTGTTTGCAACATTGGAACCGCCAACGCCGGCGACCTGCGTCGAGTTTCGGCGCTGCCGCGCTCGTTCGATCGCCTGAGAAAGCCGATTCTCGTTGAGCGGCTTCAACAGGTAGTCCGAGGCCGAGAGCGCGAAGGCGTCGACGGCATGGTCGGGATAGGCGGTCGTGAAGATCACGGCGGGGCTCGCGTCGGATTCGTTGAGCTTCTTGGCTAACTCCAGACCCGACATGCCCGGCATCCGGATGTCGAGAAAGATCACGTCATAGTCGACATTCGCGAGAAGGTGTTCGGCCTCCTCAGCCGTCGCTGCGGCCCCAATGACTTGCACCCCGGCGCACGAGTCGAGCAGGTAGCGCAACTCGTCGCGAGCCGGCGCCTCGTCGTCGACGATGAGGCAACGCATTGTGTCGACGTCGGTAGCTATGGATGTCGACTCGCTCATAGCGGCAACTCCAGGTCGATGCGGGTGCCCCGGTTGGGGCTCGAATGGATCTCAATGCTGTAGCGATCACCGTAGAGATGATCGAGGCGTTGGTGAATGTTACGCAGGCCGACGCCCGTGCGTTCAGTCGTGCCCTTGACCGCCGCAGTCAGATAGTCACTATCCATACCAATACCGTCGTCTCGAACGCTAATCCGGATGGAACCAGCAAGGGGATCAACCCGAGCTTTGAGGCTGACGGTGCCGCCCTTCGGTTTGGGCGCGATGCCGTGCTTTACGGCGTTCTCTACCAAGGGTTGAATGGTCAGAACGGGTACCTGAGCCGGCAGCACCTGCGGGTCGATGTCGTAGTGCACGGTGAGGCGATCCGAGAAGCGGGCTTGTTCGAGGCTGAGGTAGGTGCGGACGAAGAAATACTCGTGCGCAAATTCGGCGAACTGGCCCTGCTGTTGGGTCGAGTAGCGGAAGAAGTCCGACAAGCGTTGCAGCAGCTGGCGAGCCTCATCGGGGTTGGTTCGATTCTTGCTCGCGATCGTGTTGAGCGTGTTGAACAAGAAGTGGGGGTTGATCTGCGCCCGGAGGGCCTCGAGCTCCGCATCGGCCACCCGTTGATCGTGTTGACCAAGCTCTGAGATCTCGAGGTAGAGAGACACGAGCTCGCCGAGTGCATGCAAACGTTCGAGCGGTAGTTCATCGCTGCGGTCATAGGTGACCACCAGAGAACCGAGCACGTCGCTCCCCAACTTGAGCGGGGTCGCGACGACCTGACCTTGTGATGAGCCTTTGATTGTCTGTTCGACGCGTTCGATCGCCGCGCGACTGGCGGCGCCGATGTTTCTCCCCACCGACGACGCGCCACCGATATTGACGGCGGTCGCGCTGCGCTGACCCGCACCGGCGATCGCGCCGTTACGCCCATTGGCCTGCGAGGCACCGAGCACCCGATCGCGATCGGTGATCTCGACCATCCGGCCGCCGGTGAGCGGCAACAGGACGTTGGCGGTCCGTGCGGCGGTTTCTTCGGTCAGACCATCGCGTAGGTGCGGCAGGGAGCGACTCACCTGTGTCAACGGGTCACCGGTGACGTCGCTGACCGACACGGCCGACAGCCCGGCGCGCCGCCGGGGGCCCCGGATCACCGACGGGTAACCCCAGACGGCTGCGAGGGTTGCCGCGACGCCGATGGCCACCGTCGGCGCGGTCGCGAGCGCAGTCGTCGGCAGGGTTTGGGTGAACAACCACACCATCAGCCAGATCAGAATGACCGCTCCGAGGAGGGGAGCCGAGCCTTTCATCGCCGGGTTGTCTCCAGCGTGATGCGCGCCAGTCGCTCGGCCTTGCGATCATTGGCCGAGCCGTGCATGCGAACCCAGATCTGATCGACATCGGGGGCGGGCTCGGTAAACGCAGACACAACCGCAATCACCACGAACACCATCGGGGCCAGAAAGATGGTGGGCGCTTGCAGCAGGTCGGAGGCGCTCACCCACAACGAATACGAGATGCAGGCGATCGCGCTTGTCGAACCGAACACCATCCCGACGATTATCGCGGTCGGCGTCACCTTCTTCCACCAGATCGCCAACACGATCGAGGGTGTAAGTGCGCAGCCCGCGAGCGCGAACGCCGTGGTCACGAGGCTGGCGACAACCGACGGAACCGATGCCGGTATGCGGTTCGAGTCAACGGCCATCGCGATCAAGGCGGCAGCGAGCGCGATCACCGCGACAACGAGCTGGCCAGCCCGAAGCGCCTGGGTTCGACTCGCGCGCGGGTTGAGGTGCTGTTCGTAGACGTCGTGGCCCCACGACGCCGAGGCCGCCAGCAGCAAGCCCCCGATCGTCGACATGATCGCGAGCAGCGCTCCAGTGGTGACGATCGAAAGCCCCATCTCGCCGCCGTAGAGCCGACCGAGGGCAAGCAATGCATGTTCCGGCGTCCGCAGCACACCTTCGACGGAGATGTCGGCGAGCCACTCGTGTTCGGCCACGTCGCGGGCGATGACGAAGCGCGCGGCCGTGCCGACCATCACCGCTAACGCGTAGAACAAGCCGATCAGGCCGATGACCCAGACGGTTGTCTTGCGGGCGGCTCGTCCGGTGCTGCTCGTAAAGAATCGATTCATCACGTGCGGCAACCCGGCCGTGCCGAACATCAGCGTTGCCAACAACGCGAACTGGCCCGACCGGGAGTAGCGGGCGCCCGGAGCCGAGAAGCGGGCCGCCCCACCGCCGATTTGGTTCACCGTCGACTCGGTGCTCACCTCGCCCGTCGAACTTTCCACAACGGAACGGAGGGGTTCCGCGCTCGCGGCGGCAACCGAGTCGCTGTAGTCGAAACCATCTGCGTACAGAGCGACGGCGACCCACATCAGAATGCCGAGGAGCACGAGGAACTGGATGGCCTGGTTCCAGGTGGTTCCCCGCATGCCGCCGATGACGACGAGCGACGACGTCAGCAAGGTCGAGGCAACAATTCCGGTGGAGTACGGCGTGAGGCCGGGCAAGGCGAGATCGCTGAAGAGTTCCCAGGCCAAGCCTCCGCCCACCGCCTGCGGTACGAGGTACGCCAGAATGACCAGCTGCACCATCACGACGCTGACGATACGAACCTTCTCGGAATTGAAGCGCCGGGCGAGGAAGTCGGGGATGGACCGGTCGCCGAATCGCCGCAGCGGCGTTGCCACGAAAAGCAGCACCGGGATGAACCCCGCGGCGAAGCCGGTCGCGTACCAAGCACCGTCAACCCCCGCGGCGTAGACCGCGGCGGCGACCCCAAGGAACGAGGCCGCGGACACGTAGTCGCCGCAGATGGCGAACGCGTTGGTGATGACGCCCATCCGTTGGCCAGCCAGCTGGAAGTCGACGGCGGTGCGGGTGCTGCGGACCCGAGCCACCACGCTGATGGCGAAAGCGACGACCAGGGCCGCGATGAGGATGCCAAAGCGCGGTTCATTCACGATGGCTCCCGAATGGCGCTGGCCCCGCACCCATCATGCGGTCTTCAATGCTGTTGGCGAGCGTGGCCGCGGCAACCGCGAGGATGAGGAAGAAGACATAGAGCGCGCCGCCGGCCAAGACGAAGGCGGGACTGAATCCACCGAACACGGTGTTGTCGCCGGACCACGAAAGCCCGACAATCGCGAGGCCCACGCCGAACGTGCCGATGGCAAACACAACGAAGTAGCTCAGCGCGATGCGACGTTGCGAGCGCCACACGGCGTCGACCTCGGCCGGCGTATCGGTGTCGTCGAACGGCGCGACTGGTGAGTAGCTCTCGGCTAGCTCATTCTCGTGGCCGTCTTGGCCGTCGGTCGACATGTTGTCACCTCACCGACTCATGGTCGCAGGTGAGAAGACACGCATCGCGTCAGCGCGACTTCAGCGCGTCTTGGATGAGGTCGACAATCGCCGTATCGGCCAACGTTGTAACGTCACCGACTTCGCGGCCCTCGGCGAGATCGCGCAGCAACCGCCGCATGATCTTGCCGGACCTCGTCTTGGGAAGGTCGGGCAGCATGACCACCTCGGCCGGTTTGGCGATCGGGCTGATGAGCGTCGCCACGTGATTCCGCAAATCGATCTCAAGCTCGCGTCCCGCAGTCGCAGTGCCGCGCAAAATGACGAAGGCGCTGATCGCCTGACCAGTGGTCGCGTCGAAGCGCCCGACAACGGCAGCTTCAGCCACAGATGGATGATCGACAAGCGCCGATTCAACTTCGGTCGTCGAGATGCGATGGCCAGAAATGTTCATGACATCGTCGACCCGGCCGAGCAGCCAGAGGTCACCGTCGTCGTCCAGCTTGGCCCCATCACCAGCGAAGTATCGACCGGGGAACCTCGACCAATAGGTCTCCACGAACCGCTCGGCGTCGCCCCAGATGCCGCGGAGCATCGACGGCCACGGTTCGGTGAGCGTGAGGTAACCGCCGCCAGACGCGTCGACACGGTTACCCGCATCGTCGACGAGTTCAGCGGAGATCCCGGGCAACGTGCGCATTGCGGACCCCGGCTTGGTCGCGGTAACGCCGGGGAGAGGACTAATCATCATCGCACCGGTTTCGGTCTGCCACCAGGTGTCGACAATCGGCGCTTGCTGGTCGCCGATGTTGTTGTGGTACCACATCCAGGCTTCTGGGTTGATGGGTTCACCGACGGTTCCCAGCACCCGCAGCGAGGACAGATCGCGGTTGTTTACCCAATCCACGCCCCACTTCATGAACGTGCGAATCGCCGTCGGGGCGGTGTAGAGCTGGCTGACCTTGTACCGCTCGATGATGTCCCACATGCGGTCCTTCGACCAATCGGCGCGGTCGGTGCCGGCACGTTCGGATTCGCGTGGGGTGTCTGGGGTGCCTTCGTACATGACCGACGTGCAGCCGTTGGCGAGCGGGCCATAGACGATGTAGCTGTGGCCGGTGACCCAACCGATATCGGCGGCGCACCAGTACACGTCCTCGTCGGGTTTGAGGTCAAAGACATACCGGTGGGTGTAGCTGACCTGGGTGAGATAACCACCGGTCGTGTGCATGATGCCCTTGGGTTTGCCGGTGGTGCCCGACGTGTAGAGCAGGTAGAGCAGGTCTTCACTGTCCATCGCTTCGGGCTCACACGTTGTCGGCTGCTTCGCAACCACGTCGTGCCACCAGAGGTCGCGACCGTCAGTCATCGATGCGGCATCGGCCGCTTCTCCGATGCGGCGTACGACGAGACAGTGAGTAACCGTCGAGCAGGCCTCGAGCGCCTCGTCGACAATCGGTTTGAGCATCGATGGGGCACCGCGTCGCCAGCCGCCGTCGGCGGTTACGACAAGTTTGGCGTCGGCGTCGTTGATGCGATCCGACAGTGACGTCGCCGAGAACCCGCCGAAGACGACGGAGTGCACGGCGCCGATGCGCGAGCACGCCAGCATCGCGACCGGCAGCTCGGGAATCATGGGCATGTAGATCGCGACGCGATCGCCACGGCCGACACCAAACTCACGCATGGCGTTGGAGGCTTGGCAGACATCTTCGAGGAGGTCTCGATAGGTGATGGTCCGGGTGTCTCCGGGTTCACCTTCCCAGTGGTAGGCGACCCGGTCGCCGTGTCCGGCGTCGACGTGGCGGTCGAGGCAGTTGTACGACACGTTAAGTTCGCCGCCGACAAACCACTTCGCGAATGGCGCCTCGGACCAGTCGAGCGCCTCGTCCCAGGGTTTGAACCAGTCGAGCTGCGCGGCCTGGTCTTCCCAAAACCCCAACCGGTCGGCGGCCGCTCGTTCGTACAACGACTGATCGTTAACCAAAGCGTTTTTCGCGAAGGCCTCCGGAGGAGGGAACGTACGGCGCTCGTCGAGGAGCGATTCGATTGTGTCGTTCATGGGAACGAGTCCTTTCGCTGTTACGTCGCGAGTTCGCCGCCGAGGTAGGCGGCAATCACGGCCGGGTTCTTCTGGATCTCCTCGGGCAGGCCTTCGGCGATCTTCTGGCCGAAGTCGAGCACCATGATGCGGTCGGCGATGTCCATCACGAGGCCCATGTCGTGTTCGACCATGATCATCGCGATGCCGAGCTCGCGGCGGATGTCGAGGATGAACCGAGCCATGTCCTCGGTCTCTTCCTGGTTCATGCCCGCGACGGGCTCATCGAGCAAGAGCAAAACCGGATCCATAGCGAGCGCGCGACCCAGCTCGACGCGTTTCTGCACGCCGTAGGGGAGCATGGCGACCGGCTGTTTGCGGTACTCCTGGATCTCGAGGAAGTCGATGATGTCTTCGACCTTGCGACGGTTCTCCATCTCCTCGCGCTTGGCCGGCCCGAACCAAAGCGCGCCGGCGAGCCACGAACTCTTCATCCGCACATGGCGACCGGTCAGCAGGTTGTCGGCGACCGTCATGTTGGCGAAGAGTTCAATGTTCTGGAACGTGCGGGCCATGCCGAGTTCGGCCACCTTGTCGGGCCGCATGCCCTGAATCGACTCGCCCTTCCAGCGAATGTCGCCCTCTTGGGGGCGGTACACCTGCGACAAGGTGTTGAAGATCGAGGTCTTACCGGCGCCGTTCGGGCCGATGATCGAGAACAGCTCGCCTTCGTCGACGTGGAAGGTCACACCGTTGATCGCCGTGACGCCGCCGAATCGCAGCGTGATGTTGTCGACTTCGAGTAGATGGGGTTCGGTCACTGTCAGCTCCTCAGGACAACCAGCGCTTGCGGCGCTTGTAATGTTTGACGTCGCGGAAACTCTTGCGCTCGCCCGACTCGTCGGTGTGGAGACCGAGGTAGAACTCCTGCACGTCGGAGTCCTCGCGGAGTTGCTCGGCGGGGCCGTCGAGCACGATCTTTCCGTTCTCCATGATGTAGCCGTAATCGGCGATCGACAGCGCCATCGCGGCGTTCTGCTCGATGAGTAACACGCTGACGCCGCTGTTGTTGATGTCGACGACGATGTCGCGAATCTGCTCGACGAGCAGCGGCGCCAACCCAAGCGATGGCTCGTCGAGAATGAGTAGCTTCGGGTTCGCCATCATGGCGCGTCCAATGGCGAGCATCTGCTGCTCACCACCCGACAAGTAGCCGGCGATATTGCTACGGCGCTCCTTGAGGACCGGGAACAGTTCCATCGTCCGGTCATACGCGTCCTGCACCGACTGCTTGTCGTTGTTCGTAAAGGCGCCGGTCTGGAGATTCTCGTCGATCGTCA
>Ga0114956_1000584_pt1 | contig 26961 bp, 21 predicted proteins | sample MaitaG_FD_87304 | JGI IMG/M metagenome (GOLD analysis project Ga0114956, IMG submission 87304) | Marine algal microbial communities from Maine, USA - Maine_Asex2 metaG | ecosystem: Host-associated > Algae > Red algae > Unclassified | place: Maine, USA | collected 2015-01-05
CTCGTACTTTCACTCGTACTTTCACTCGTACTTTCACTCGTACTTTCACTCGTACTTTCACTCGTACTTTCACTCGTACTTTCACTCGTACTTTCACTCGTACTTGAACTCGTACTTGAACTCGTACTTAAACTCGTACTTAAACTCGTACTTAAACTCGTACTTTTACTCGTACTTAAACTCGTACTTCTCACAGATAGTTCCCAGACCGGGTGCTTCCTGGAGTGCCTGAACTCGTGCTAACTGCTACAAGTACGGTTTCAAGTACGAGTACGAGTACGAGTAAAAGTAAAAGTAAAAGTAAAAGTTTAAGTTCAAGTGCGAGTTTTTGAAAATGAAAGAGGAACAGAATCGAGTAAGCAGAAATGGTCATCAACCGCAAATTTTGGACCGCCCAGCCCTAACCCAACTTCTCATTTAACCAATCACAAAGCTCCTGATTGGTCTCGGTCAACGGGAATTCAACCTGATTCTTATCCGCCATCGTCTTCACGCTCAGCTTCCCCTGATCCAGTTCGTCCTGACCGGCGACAATGACCGCACCAAAACCTTGCCGATCGGCGTACTTCAGTTGCTGTTTTAACTTCTTCGCCTCAGGGAATACCTCGGTCTTGATCCCCTGTCGCCGCAATGAAGCGGCAATCTGCAAATAGGTGTTCAGATTCACGGCGTCGAACTGAACGACCATCACATCCGCGCTGGTTTTAACTGGCGGGATCATCTCCAGCTGCTGCATCGCGGTCAACAACCGGTCCAACCCCAACGACGCACCGATTCCCGGATACTCCTGCTTGGTGTACAGCTGAGCCAAGTTATCGTAACGGCCCCCAGAACAAACCGAACCGATCTCAGGCAGGTCATCCAGAAACGTTTCGAAAATCGTCCCGGTGTAGTAATCCAAACCACGCGCAATCGAAACATCTAGAACTAAATTCGCGTCGGTCACCCCCACCGCCGAAGTCGCGTCCACCATTTGCTTCAACTGAACAAAGCCCTCCTCCGCCAAATCATGCCCCTGACACAACGGCTCCAGTTGCTGAAGGATTGCTTGATTGGATCCTTTGATCTCAGTCAGCCTCATCACGCCTTCGATTTGAGCCGCCGAAGCATTGGCGACCTGAATCATTTCGGCCTTCACTTTCTCAGGACCAATCTTTGCCAATTTATCCAACGCACGAAGTACACCCACGCTGTGATCGCCAAGGTCATTCTTTTGCAACAAACCGTTAAGCACTTTGCGATTATTGATGCGGATTTTGAATCCTTCAAATCCAATCGCTTTCATAAGATCGAAAATTACCAAGCCCGTTTCGATGTCGCTGGCTACTGATCTTGTCCCGATGGTGTCGAAATCGCATTGAGCAAACTCGCGGTATCGACCGGCTTGAGTGTTTTCACCTCGCCACACCGGACCGATGTGATACCGTTTGAAAGGCATGCCAAGCGTATTGCCATGCTGCGCCACAAATCGGGCCAGCGGAACCGTCAGATCGAAACGCATGCCGACGTCACGTTTTCCATGGTCAATGAAGCGGAACATTTGTTTGTCCGTTTCATCGCTGCCCTTGCCGCAAAGAATTTCTGCGTACTCCAACGCAGGCGTATCAATCGGTGAAAATCCATAGCTGCGGTAGACCTCGCGCGCGACCTCCATCAACCGCTCGCGCGGGATCATGGACTCGGGCAAGTAATCACGGAATCCTTTCAGCGTTCGTGGTTTTATAATTTGGTTGGACATAGAATTCTATTGAATAATGTTGAGCGTCGGACGGGCCGAGCGGAATGTTTCAGGCCGGTGATCAATCGCATTGGCGAACTCATGGATCTGTTCAGGCGTTTCGAAATATCGGTCGTAGGTGAACGATTCGTCAAACTCGCATTCATTGGTCGTGTAATCGCGACAGATCTGAGGGCGTGTTTGATAGATGCCGCAACGATGATCCTCCAAAAGATGTTTGCAGGTCGTATGGACCAGCAAATACCACGTTCTTCCTTCGACGAAAATGGTGGCGCGATCATGCAACAAATACCAACGCATGAAATCGAAATCCCGCAGAGACCGCGGCGTGTCAATCGCCAGCGCGAAATACTTGCAACATTTGGCCGTGCAATGGTCGCACAAGTTCTCACCAGGTTTTAGCTGGCTGCGATCAAAGTGGGGATTGGGTTTTCGGTTCATCGTCGTTTGGGTATATACTGCGGTTGGGGCACCGAGATCAATCCGATAGCCTATCAAAGCCCGCCTGAATCCAACAGCCACAACCACCCTATGATCGCCACGATTCTCAACTCATTGCAACTGTTGGTGATCGTTGTCACGCCTTTTGTACTGTTCACTCTGATCATTCATCGCCTGGAAAGGTTCACCCAGCAACGGTTGGCACAGCGGTTTGGCTGGAAAAGCATTCTCTGGACAGGCTGGTTGGGAACGCCCATTCACGAACTCAGCCACGTCGCGATGTGCATTGTGTTCCGACATCGCATCGACGATGTGGCACTGTTTGAACCGGATTTGCAGTCTGGCCGATTGGGCTACGTTCGGCACACCTTTACCAAAACGAACTGGTTTGAACGTGTAGGTAACGTTTTCATTGGGCTCGCGCCGCTGGCAGGCGGGGCTCTGGCATTGGCAACGCTGTTGTGGATGTTTTATCCAGCGGCCGTTGAGAGTTCTTTAGCGCAGCAGAAGGTTGAGCTGATTGAGGACGCTGTTTCCGCTCCACCGGCCCTTCCTATTCAAGCCAACCCTCCGAGCACCTCAATGTCAGCGTCAGTAGCAAACTTTTTCGACGCCACCGCAACAGCGACGAGCACTCTCTTTCAGCAAATTTTCAGTTGGCAGAATTTCCAAACCAAACGTTTTTGGTGCTTTCTATATCTCACACTCTGCGTCGGCAGTCACATGGCCCCCAGCCGCAGCGACTACGACGGTACGCGGCACGGTGTGATGGTGCTGAGCGTGATCTTGGCCGGAGCTGTTTTGTTGGTTTCTGTTTTAGGCTTGGATTCCATCAGCGCTTCGGTATCAGTGATGAATTTCATCAGCCCTGTTTTAGCAGTCATGATGTTGGCGATCATCCTCTGTGCCACCGCAGCGGCAATGATCTACCTGCTGACCATGTTGTTTCCCGTACGTTACGAACTGCGGTAAAAAGTTCAAAGGTAAAATCGCCGGTATCGCATCCGCTGAAGTTTTGCCCTGAAGGTTGGGGGCCGCGTCGGCGACGTAGGTGTAGAGAATTGTTACATTTCGAATATTGAAGTTTAGACATTTCAAAATGAGCGTTCACAGCAGGTTGAAAAGTTGAAAACCTGCTCTACCTGGGTCCGGTTACAACGAATACAGAAAACCTACCAGACAGCAGGCAGTGATTGCACTGAGTGCTGTCAAAAACCGATATTCCAATGGTACACAGTGATCGAAGGAATCGAGGATCCCCAAACTTGGATGGCGGGGACGCTGTCACGCATTCGTTCTACTTGAGCGACGGCAAGCGATAGCAACTTAAGCAATAGGGATCACAACATGTCTCAAAAGATTATTCGTGTAATCACCACCGCGTCCGACGGAAACCAACGCACCAAAGAGTTCGAAAATTTCGAAGCCATCGAAGCGATCCACGAGGCGATCGGCATCGACGATTGCAGCACCGACCTAGATCTACGCGGTATGCCGATTTTCCGCGGGCTGGTTGGTCCGATGCCAGACGGCAAGAACGCCGTGCGTTACGAATCGCCTGACGTTTTCGAAGCGTTGACCAAAGTTTGGACGGCCATGAAGCCTAAACGCCGCAAACGTCGATCGGCCAAAGAAATGGCAGAGGCCAAAGCACTCGAAGCGGCTCAAATCGCTGCTGGCAATGGGCCACCCCCAAAGAAAAAGAAGGCGCCGCGACCGCGATTTCCCTTTGGGATCGTCAATACGCCGGCCTCGACTACCACGCCAGTCAGCAGCTAAAATTAAGGACGTGATCAACGTCAACGACATCACCTGAAAAAAATCTGAAGCACCAACGTTTCCTCCGACGGACACTTGGAATTTCATAATAAGGCACCTCATCACGAGGTGCCTTTTTTCGTAGCCGTTTTTTCGTGGCCGTCACTTCGTCGCGGTTTTCTGTCGTGACCGTTTCTTCGTCGCCGTTTTGTCGTGACCGTTAACCGACGAACCTTAACAATCGGCTTGCCTTCAAAAGGAAAATCAAAAACCAGCAGAAGGGCATTAACCCTTGGCGGTCGTATTGGTTATAATTTGAAGCGAACCAAAATTTTGGTTTTTCGTAAAGAGTGCGGCAAGGATGCACCAGCCAACCCATGATCGGCTTTGTTTAGCGGACCGTTGCGACCAACCAGTTCGCCTAAGCTTCCATGGGTTGTATGGATCACGCAGTCAAAAGAAGTCTGATTTTTTTTGACGGCGGTAAAAACGTGGTCTATTTTTAACCGGCCTGATTTTTTAAGCGCGTGATGTGATTGCGCTTTAGCGGCCGGTACCTGATCGACTTTTTTACACTGCGTCTGCCTCGCTCCCAAATTAAAGTGGCAATGTAGCGAACGAAAGTCGCCTTCACCTGGAAAGCAGCTTTATGGATTTTCAACTGCGTACGCTCGGCGCTGTGGCAGCACTCGCCAACCGACGAATTACGCCTGTCATCATTGCCATGATCTTGGTCATGTCAACGGTTGGTTCTACCGCGATCGCTCAAAGCAACCTGCCGAAAACATCGTCCACAGATATTGACAGCGTTCTAAGAAATGGACGATCCTTAGAGTCAGACGGACGATGGGGCGAAGCGTTAGGCGTCTATCAAGCAGCCCTCAAATCAGACCCTAAAAACGAACTGCTAAAAACGCGACGGGCCGTCAGCCGAATTCACTACGACCTTGACCGCCGTTACTCAGACGCCAGCTTCATCCAATCGGTCGACAACACCGATGGTGCGACCGCTGCCAGCGTCTACGCCGAAGTGCTGCTGAAGATTCAGTCTTACTACGTCGACGAGCCCGATTGGGCAGAATTGGCCAGCTATGGTTTGACCAGTTTAGAAGTCGCGTTGTTGTCCAAGGACTTCCGCGCCAAGCATCTTCCTAATATCACAGCCGATCAAATTCAAACTCAGATCATGCAAAACCGAGCGGTTGCCGATAACACGATCGTCAACACACGGCATGAGGCTTATCAATTCGCCAACACGATCGCCCTATCTTTAGAGCAACGCGTTGGCCTTCGTCCGCAGGCAGTCACTTACGAATTCATCTGCGGTGCCATTTCCGCGTTGGATCCCTATTCGGCCTTCATGTCCAACAATCAATACAACGAAACAATGTCTCAAATCGAAGGCAATTTTGTCGGCCTCGGTGTTGAACTGAGAACGCATTCCAACGAGCTTGAGATCGTCAGCGTCATTCCCGGCGGATCGGCGGATATCGGAGGACTGGTTAAAGGCGATCGCATTCTGGCCGTCGATCAGCAATCGGTGGATGCGGTGGGCAGCGAACGTGCTGCGGATATGCTGCGGGGTACCGAGGGCTCTTTCGTTGCTCTTACCATTGACCGAGGCAACGGAGCCAAGAAGCTGAATTTGGAACGCCGACGCGTCGAGATCCCCAGCGTTGATCAAGTTTCAATTAAAGATGCTCAAAACGGCGTCGGCTATATTCGGCTGACCAATTTTCAAAAAACGACCGCGCGAGATTTTGACGCCGCTTTGTGGAAACTGCACCGCAAAGGCATGCGATCCTTGATTGTTGACGTACGCGGAAATCCGGGTGGACTATTATCCGCCTCGGTTGAAGTCGCCGACCGCTTCGTAACCAAAGGCGTCATCGTTTCCACTCGCGGACGCAACACCTTGGAGAACTATACGCATCGAGCCAATCTTGCCAGAACATGGCGAGTTCCATTGGTGGTGCTTGTGGACGAAAATTCTGCCAGTGCCAGCGAAATTTTTGCGGCCGCGATTTGCGACCACAAACGAGGCAAAATCGTTGGTACACGAAGCTACGGCAAAGGCAGCGTCCAGGGGATTTTCCCGCTGACCGTAGCCGGCGGAGGCGTACGACTTACCACGGCCAAGTTTTATTCGCCGACAGGTCGCGCGATCAGCCAGGCCGGCGTCAACGCAGACTTCGAAGTTATGCAACAAGGCAAATACGCCGGTGAGGCCAACGAGGACAGCGACGCTGGATTACGAATGGGCATTGAAGTCGCTCGCCGCGCCCAACCGCTTGCGATTCAAAATGACGTCCCGACACAACGTCAAAATTTTGAATATGAATCTGTCGCCGGCAGAAGATAATCGAGCGACGACAAACAGAAAAAGCCGCAGATTACTCTGCGGCTTTTTCTATGGACGTATTAATCTCGACAGCCCCAAGGACTACATCTTAATAAACCTGTAAGTGTTTTAAGCGATAGAACGTTTTCTTCTTATCGCTCCGGCCAACGTTAGGACACCAAAAAGAGCCAGCGAACTGGGTTCTGGAATCATTTGCGGACCGACGTCAAAGAAGAGCTGGCTGTTACTAGGCACGGGTGTCACATCCGAATCGAAAAAATTTCCTTCAGGATCCGGTCGCAAATCAATCCTATAACGGCCATCGGCCAATCCGGTGGTATCCAGTTCCAATGACAACCAGAGCGCGCTATCGGGTTGGACAGGAATTTCCTGCATACTGTCGGTGAACTCTTGATTGAATGTAAAGAATTGGCCGCTCATATCGATAATAGCATCTGAAGTCGAAAGATTTCCTTCTCCCAGAAATCCATTGTCTACTGCGGGATCAGTAGAGCCAATAGTTACGCTGGTAATCGCCCCAGCTTCGAAAGCAATTTCACCGAATGACCCAAAAAACACATCCGATGATCCGGAGGTTTGGGACAAAAAGAAATCGACAGTCTTACCTGCACCGGCAGTTCCTGTTTGAGTTACAGTGCTTCCGTCGGCTTCCACAGAAATAATGACCTCCGCATCAGCCGTTGACGTTGATAACCCCAGCAGGCATACGGCGAAAATTATGACGAATTTTTTAAACATGATGGTTCTCAGAGGAAAAGTTAGACGGTTGCGTGTAGAGCGTGTTGAATGAATTGCCTTTGTTATCGACAATTCGAATGGAAGGTGCGGTGCAGATTGTTAATAATAGCTCAGGCACATGAACTTCAACCCTTAAATCCGGTAAAATCCGTCCGGTTTTCTAAGTTCTGCTGTCGTCTTGGTCAGTCAAGCCAATTTCGAGCGAAGCAATTTTGGTCAAAACATGCTCGGGCGAAACAAGCAAGGACTCCTGTTCATCAACAACCCAATGGAATCTGGCGAAAAACTGATCCGATTCTCCCAACGTAGGTTCTTCAGAGCCAGATAGAGTAGCGATCGCCTGGGGTAAGGCAAATTTGGCCTCTGCCTCTTTCTCTTGCTCGTGTTCCATCACGGACTTCAAAACGCCACTAAAATCCTGTGCCTGCACAAACGCTTCGCGATCTCTGGTGGCCTCCGGTTCAGCAGGATCAATAACGCCAACCATTGGCAAAGCCTCGGTCGCAGCCAACGTTGCGACGGCGTCGACGGGAACAGCATCCGGCAAAGTCGGAACGACAGCCTCCGTCTGAACGATAGCCTCCGTCTGAACGATAGCCTCCGTCTGAACGATAGCCTCCGTTGGAACGATAGCCTCCGTCGGAACGATAGCCTCCGTTAGAACAACCTCGGTTGGCTTCGATGTGACTACCGGTTTTGCTTCCACCATTTGGATCGCCAGGGGCGCAAATGCCACCGGCGCAGCCGGTAGTAACACTGGCGGTGTGAACATCAACAATCCATTGAAGTCCTGATTCGACCGAATACGGATAACATCAATTGCATTGACGCGCCCGCTGCGATCAACATCGTAGATTTCATCGATGCCAACAAATGTCGTCGGGCCTTGATTGACTCTGGTGAGAATCGTGTCGAGCGCATTGACGCGAGTGCGATTTTGGTTATTCACATCCCCGTTGACGTCACCGATCTGATTTCCCAAATAAAACACATCGGCCGCATCGAGTCCGGTGCGAGCGTTGCTCTTCATAGTCACCTGCAACCATGTATTTTCAATCTGGTTGTCTGGCCAAGCCAGCACAACTTTATCGGGCTGCCCCAAGGTACCCGCTTCGACTGAAACGTTGGGTAATGAAATTGAACCGGTTCCGGTTAGCTTTAACCAATTTGCAGGATCAGACGTATTGCCGACGCGGAATTCAAAATCGCTGCTGTCAATCTCCGACGAAGCCAATCCGGCGACTTCGATTACCACCCGATTCAGCCCGCGCGAGTAATTCGTGAAGTTCACTTGGGACGCTGCTTGCCCCGGCAACAGCGCGTCAATAACCGAGGGCATTTCGGTTTCGCTAAACCTCGACGAATTCCCATAACTAACACCGCGTTTGCCAAGGTTGGTCAGATTATTGATGGTAAACGTCGTTGTCGAAGGTTGCCCCGTCGCATCGGTTGCCGTAATTAACACGGGTTGCCCAACGTAAAGCTGATTGGCGGTCAATTGCCAATCCCAAGTTCCATCGGCATTCAATGTCACCTGTCCCAACGATGCTCGAAGACTGATCGTTTCACCTTCGGGCTCAAACCACGTCCCTGAATTGGTCAATGTTGAAAGCGCATCACCAGTCACAACATCGTTGGTCTGCGTCAGCACCGCGCCATAGTTGATCGCCTCCACCGGCAGTGTCAGAGATACTGACGACGTTCCACTGTCGTCTACTGTGACAGTGGCGTTGTACGTTTGCCCCGCGTATTGCACGACAACATCGTACTGACCATCAAAGACGTTTGCGGAGAAACTACCATCGGTCGTGGTGCCTTGGACGTCAGACCACCAGCTACCGAACACGAGATCTTCGTATGCTTGGCCGTTGGGCTTAACACTGTAATCCTGTCGATAGAGCGCTGCTTCGGGTCGGAAGTGGGCACCTTCCCAAAACCCCCAATGAATAAACTGCGACACGCCTGACTGACTGAAGGACTGTGTCATGTAATCTCTAAGATAATCGGCTTGAAGTTGCTCGTCGAACGTTCCGACGTCGAATTCGGTCACCGCCAACGTTTTCCCGAATAGGTTGTCGTATTGGGTAATCAATCCTTCCAACACGTCGATGTCCGTCAGACTACTGCTGGTGAAATGGCTCTGCACGCCGATCACATCCAGCAATCCTGCATCATTGAGCAGACCCAACCAAGATTCAAAATCGGCACGATGCGCGGCGTCGCTACCGTTGCTGGTAAAGATATTGAAATCGTTCAACGCCAAACTAATCTCTGGATCGAAATCACGGACGCGCTGATACCAGTCCACCAAGACTTGATCACCGAGGATGTCCATCACATCGCGATTGGTGAAAGGTTCGTTGACGACATCCCAATCAGCAATCTTGCCATCAAACGTCGACAGCACATCATCAAACCGAGCGTTGATCGTGTTATTCAACCAATTATTGGCTGACGCGGTGCCACTGCTTGCGACGCGCGAATCGTATTGGTTCCAAACGCTGTCCGGCATAAAGTTGCGACTGGGCCAAATAATATTGTGGCCTCTCAAATACAGATCGTTATCGGCAGCAAAATTGGCCGCTTCGATTCCGCGATTTCGATTGTTGAGAAACTGCCCCCATTTATGGGCGTTCTCCAACACGGCCGAATTAAATAACCGAGTAACTTCATCTTGGTACTTTTGTGCCGCCGCCGAGGGCGTCGCGCTTAAGCGTCCATTGAACGCAGATAACGCAGCGCCAAACTTAAATGCGTGATTGTTCTGCCGCAGGCTGACCACGGCTCCTTTTAACGCGACACCATTAGAGTCAAAGACGTTCACCGTCGCGTTTGACTTACGCTGATTTTGGATCCGCTGGTCAGCTGTAGTCCGCCAATTGGAATCGGCTTCGCGTCCTCCGTAACTGGTCGACGGTGATTGATTGGGCAATTGGTCAATCGAGACGCCTTGACCGACTTTTGTCCAAACAAAATCAGCGATCTGTACCGTCTGCAAACCGTAACCAAGATTGAAAACAGTCGACAGCCCGCCCACACCGAACGATTGGCTGAGAGGGACGTCGATCCTGTACGTTCGCCATTGCGGCGTCAGCGCGATCGGCTGAGAAAAGACGGATGAGTAGTTTAATGTCTCTTGGACTACGAACACCGTTTGAGGATTGGCCCCTGCGGTAGAACGAATGGCAAATTCGAATCGCATCGTTTCACCACTGCTGACGGCACCTGAGTTCGATTCTTGTGCTTGAATTCGCCAGACATCCGGTGGGACGGTCGTCGTTTCTACTTCGAAGGCAGATGTAAATGGTTGACCTGTGACAGGAACAATCGACGCTATTCCGAAGGTGCCCCCCACGTTATTCAACCTCAAATCATCCACCGGAGCAAGCTCAGATGACGCTCCGTAATTCAGCAGTTTAAAATTTGCGAATTGAATCGTTTGAGCTCTGCCACCCAAGAACAATCCAAACGCAGCGCCTCCTGCGGCATAACCTTCAATCGCGGAGAAGGGCAACTGCACTTTGGTCCATTGCCCCGAAACCGACATCCCTTCCAATAGTGATTTGGTGAATGGAGGACCGTTGACTTCAAAAAACGCGGTGATCAATCCGTCATCTGCACCGACAGACCGCACAAAAAACTCGCCGAACAATATGTCGTCTGTATCGACCGAAAAGTCGATGGACTGCCGCAACTGTGCGCTGAATTCATTGGACACGTTGCCGATCGTTGCTTGTATTACAGTTCCAAACGTAGGGTCGTTGAGGGTAGAAAATGAACCTCCATAATTTTCAAACGCGTTAAGATTCGTATTGGTCCACAATGGCGTTGCTCCAGCGGGCGCTTCGGCGTCGTCAAAGAGCACGGCATTGAACGTGCGTTCGCTTTTTAATCCAACTTCATAGCGGTCACTGTGCAGCAATTCCACCACTACCGATTCGTCACCTTCTTCGACCGAATCGGCCAATGGAGTGATATTCAACGTCACTGATTGGTCACCAGCGGGTATCGTGATCCAACCGCTAAGCATCTGATAATCGACGCCGTTGATCGCCGCTCCACTCAATCGATATTCCACGACCAACGGATTTGTCGTGGGACCGGTCCGAGTGATTTCGTACGTCGCTGCGCGCGAGGCACTCTCTGCACCATTAGGGTCAACGGTGAACCCTCGAACGGTTGGCCTCTCCGCTGATAAATAATCACCTGAGATGACTTCCACCGAGGATTGCCCCGGCATGATCCACCCCACTGAAAGATGATCTGCTCCGGTCGATTCTTTATGCAAGGCTTCCATGAAATACCTTTGACCGGCGGCCAAATAAACCGTCGCCGATCTTTGCGTCGCGGTGGCGTCCCACTGGCGGAACTGAGTAGGAGATGACACCCACGCAATTCTCTGGCGATTATCTGGATCCGCAGAATTGCTCAGCCACAACTCAGCCGCCTGATCCCCGGCAACATAGAAGGTGTAGGGACCGGTTTCAGGTGGGTGCAAAAAACCGGCCAAACGTTGCCCGAAAGAGGAACCAAGATTTGATGCAGATTCGAATGATGTCCGCACGCCTTGGAAGGCGGGTAGATCCGGAAACTGATTGTTACTGATAAGACTATTCACATCGCCGCCGCTGATGTTGCCAAACCGCTGAACCGAAATCTCACCTCGGTCACCCGCGAACAGAACACGCTCAGGAATCACCTGACGGTTTTGGCTCGGGCTGCTCCATTCCAATCGCACCGATGCAGTGCCGGTGTTTTCTCGGTATTCCAACTGGATGTCATATCGCCTGCCGGAAATCAAATCGATGGAACCGCTGGCGTTGGTCGTCGCGTCATCAAAACCGTCGATCAGTAATTGCCCGTTGACCCACAGCCGCGCGCCATCGTTGGCGACGACATGAAAGTCATGAGATTCGGTAAATTGAGCTTCCACCTGACCGCTCCAACGCACCGAAAACGAATCCGCACGAATCGATTGACTTGGAGATCCCGCCGCCCAATTAAAATCCACATTTGTGTCAGTCCTCACCAGCACGGAATCTGTCAAATCGGGTGAATCAAAATACTGGCCTTGCAGTCCGTTGCCCGCGGTCAACATTCGTCGAGGTTCCAACGTTGCCCATTGCAGATGTCGATTGTTTTTTGAACGGTTACGACACTGTGCTTTCCTAGCGATGGCGAAGAGGGAGGCGAAGGTTACATAAGAGGTTCGCTTGGCAGTTCTTTTCACGGCGGTGGCTCGTTTGAGAATTTACGAATAGGAGTTGTCAGTAGAGCCATAACTTTATCAGTAACGGCTGTCCCGTGTGACGGTAAATTTGCATAAGTCGCGTCCTTTCTGTGTCGAGGTCGAAAAAGGGAACCTTTCTTTTTCGCAGATTCAATTTGCGGCTTCAAAAATTTTTCAACCAGTTATAAAATCCTTGGCTAAACCGCCCCTTTTTAAAAGGCAATCATGAGCGACGTGCAGTTTCCCAACTTTGCCCCCCAAATTCATCGCCCAACACCTTTGAAAGTCCAAGATTTCCAGCGGCAGGGGCGGCTTAAGCACATCATCTTTGGACAACAGCTGACCACTCAGCTTCTGGAGAAACTTTGTCGATCGGCAGATACGATCCGGACGATGGCCAAAGACCCTAGTGGCAACGCTCAACTACGCAACCTCTTGGCCGACAAACGCGCCATGCTGTATTTCACTCAGCCATCGACTCGCACTTTTCTCTCGTTTATGGCGGCCTGTCAGATTCTTGGAATCACCTGCAACGAAGTGCGTGACCCCAAAACCTCCTCCGAGGTCAAACGCGAATCGCGTACCGACTCGATTCGCATGTTCAGCAGCTACTTCGACGTCATCATCATGCGATCTCAGATCGAAAAATTTGCTGAGGTCTGCGCGTACATGATGAACGATCTTGAAGAACAGGAGCAGCGATCGGTTCCCATCATCAACGCCGGGGCGGGCTCCGATGAACACCCCACACAAGCCCTGCTGGACATGTACACCATTTACCGGAGCTTCGATTTTGAGAACCGTTCGACTAACGCATCGTCACAGTTGGATCAATTGAAACGCGACTACCCCGATTTAATTTCTGGCCCACAAAACAAAACGTATTTGTTCTGCGGAGACATCTCGCGCGGCCGTACCGTGAAATCGCTGGCAGTTGTGCTCGCTCAGTATCCCGATGTAAGAATGTTCTTTGTCGCGCCGGATCACCAGACGCTAAAACTCGACCCAAAGTTGAAAGATTTCTTGCTGGCCTCTGGTGTTGAAGTCCATCAATTCGACAGCCTGGACGCAACAATCAACAACCGTCCCATTCTCTCCGAGACAGATTGCTTTTACATGACGCGCATTCAGCGCGAACATAACACCCCCGAGGTAGACGCCGAATTGTCGCAGCTGGATCTAACGCCCTTCCAACTTTCGATGCAACGCGTCCAGCAATTGAAAAGCTTCGCAGCGATCCTTCACCCCTTTCCGCGCGACGAGGTTGTCGGTGAGATTCCGCCCGAGGTCGATCGTGATCCCCGCGCAATGTACTTTCGTCAGGCTCGCAACGGCATGTGGGCTCGCGCCGCTTTATTAGTCCACCTCTTCGACGCCGCCGAAGATTTGTACTTCGCACGCAGCAAAGCATTCGGCCGCATGGTTTAAAGCCACGTTGGCGAACGACTTTTTCCGCTTCGGCGGTGGGAAGATTACGGTCGGCCGTCTCAGCGGGAACATCCTTGGCTTCTAAAAATTTGTCGTTGCCGCATGCGCATCGGGGCATCGAGGTTTCGGAATTTCGGGGCATCCAAATTTCGGGGGCTCAGTCCGCTTACCAATCCTCCCGTTTGTAACGATTAAAAAATTTGATCGTCTTCTACCGACCAGCGAATCACCGCGCATCGACGAACTTCCGGCATTTCTACGGGAAACTTGGACCCTCCGCACGCAGAACCCGATACAAGAGACGAAGGTAGACCCTCATGGCTGCGTGATAAGTTAAGTGATTTCGTCAAATTCGTTGACATCGAAAAACGTTGCCAACTATACTTTACGAACGATCGGCTGTCGGCAAGACAGCTTCACTAACCGGTCTATTTTAAAGCAAACATCAATTGCTGTCCCGAAAACTCGGACAGTATCAACGAAGGTGCAACTCGATGAATCTGCTTGGTAAAATCCTAACGCTACTGATCCTCGTGATGAGTATCTTCTTCTTGGCCATCGCGCTGATCACATCCGCCGCTCATCGTAACTGGAAAGTTGCAGCGTCAAGCCTACAGGATGAGTATCAAGCCATCCAGCAACAGCTGACAACGACCAAAACCAGTACGCTTGAGAAAGAGCAATTCATCCAAGCCGAAAAGGTCGCCCGTGCACAGCAGCTGGCTCAACTGGAATCACAATTGGCCGTCTACCGCAACGAGATCGATAGCCTTTCAAAACAGGTCAGCGAAGAAACCATTCTTAGTAAAGAGCGTCTTGCTCGTTTGGAACAAGCAGAAGCCCGAGCATCCCAGCTGGATAAGGAGAATAAGGGACTCAGCGATCGAAACGTCAGTCTCAGTAAAGAAGTCGCGACCAGCTACGAGAAATTGACTGACTTTACCAATAAGACATTCGAACTCAACACGCGCATCGAAGAAATCCAAACTCTCAACAAAGACCTCAGTTCCACCGTTGCCAAACAGAATAAGGTAATGAAACGATTGGGCATTGATGAAAACGAATTGGTCAAGGACATCGTTCCGCTGATCAACGCGGTTGTCGTGCGTACCGAAGGCGACCTATTCGCGATCGCTGCGGGCACCGACGATGGATTACGTGAAGGCCACATTTTAGATATTTACCGAGGCGAAAAATTTGTCGGACGTGGTGTCGTAAGGAACGTTGAGAATAACTTGGCTGTGCTCGGTACGCTGTCCGCGTTCATGCAAGCCACTGTTCAGGAAGGCGACGATGTCACAAGCAAGTTCTGAATTCGATGACCTGGACTCATCGGGCGAATTGGATTCGAATGTCTTTGGAGCTTCCGATTTAAGCGCCGACGATTTTGGATCGGAAGTTGGATTCGAAGAAGCGCCCAGCGACGACTTGACCGAAGCCGAAGGTCAAATGCAAGCCGGCGGATTTGAGGACGCCACTGCGGCGGTCGCTCCAGCTCCCTTGATGTACAAGAAACAGGGTTTCAGCTTCTATACACTGATGTTGGTGCTCAGCTTCCTCGCGCTTACCGCGACGGCAATCATCATGTTCACCTACGCTGCGTCGCTGTAACGTTCTGGCCACCCAAGCAAGACTCAACTTTCAAACTAAAGTTCAACAAACGACTCACTTTCACTCGCAAGCATCATGGCCGACTCAGAATCTTTGGAATCCTCGGAAAGCTTAACCAGCTTCGACTCCGTTGCTAGTTTGAGCTCGCCAGAGTTGGATGACGCTGTGGCCGCCGAAAGTCTCGATCAAAGTGCCACCGAAGCTGACGACGTGGTCGTGAAAGAGAAAACGAGTAGCGATTTGTTGGCAGATTTCAACATTTTCAACGCCATGTTGCTGGCTTCGTTGCTATTGATTCTGTTGGCAACCTTCCTGATGTTTATGGAAGTCTCCGACTACGGTGGACTGTTCAACGCACCTTGGCGTACCGGTTCGGTCGGGCGATAGGAACGCTCTGAGGCGCTTGCTTATCGCGACCATCAATTTTCCGCCCAACGTCTTCTTTCATCTTGGCCGGATAACGCGTCAAAGAACCATTTCGCCAAGACGCTGCGCCCTGAAAACGTTAGACTAAGAACTGTCAAACTTTTAGATCTTTTGTTGGATGACAGGGACAGCTTTGGATACTCAGGCGCAAAACAGCAACGGCACCGCTCCGACCAGCGAATCCCTCTACCGGATCGCCGACGAACTTCAGCAAAAAGTCAACTCGGTAATATTGGGCAAATCTGACATCGTCAGACTCTGCCTCGCCGCCCTCTTCGCAGGCGAACATCTCCTGTTAGAAGACGTGCCGGGCGTCGGCAAAACAATGATGGGCAAAGCAATTGCCTGTACAATCAGCGGACAATTTAACCGCATCCAGTTCACACCCGACCTGTTACCCAGCGACATTACAGGCAGTTCTACCTACAACGCGAAGACCAACGAGTTTGTGTTCAACAAAGGCGCGATCTTCAGTAATTTCGCACTGGCTGATGAGATCAATCGTGCGCCGCCACGCACCCAAAGCGCGCTGCTGGAAGTGATGAGCGACACGCAAGTCAGCGTCGATGGACAGACCTACCCGATGGACACACCTTTTATGGTGATTGCCACTCAAAACCCGTATGAGTTTGAAGGCACTTATACGCTGCCCGAAAGCCAACTGGATCGCTTTCTGATGAGGCTTTCGATGGGGTATCCTGATCGGGAATTCGAATCCGATATTCTCTTAAATCACCGTAGCGGTGATCCTGTCAGCACCATCCAACCGGTTTGCGATGGCCAAACGATCACTCAGATACAAGCAGCCGTCAAAATGGTTGCCGTTGAGGAATCGATTGCCGGTTACATCATGGATGTTGTCAATCTCACCCGTCAGTCTCAGCGATTTTCGGTCGGTGTCAGCACACGCGGCGCTTTGGCTTGGTATCGAGCCATCCAAGCGGTGGCTTTTTTGGATCGCAGAACCTACGCGATCCCCGACGATGCTAAGGATCTTGCGACGAAGGTGCTTTCCCATCGCGTCCAGCTTTCCGGATCAGGGAGCAGCGTACGACGCGAGGAGGCCGAAGCCGCGATCATTGGTGTCGTCAATCAAGTTTCCCTGCCGTCTTGATTTCACCGTTTTGATTTGATTACTGATACAAAAACTGAGACCATGTCACTTGCCGATCCCCACAACGTGCAGCCGACCTTTGAGATTTCGGATCATGATGATTCGCTGCCCGGTGATCAAAGGATCATCAAACGTACCATTCGGCTAACGCCCGAAGGATGGGTGTTCTTGGTCATTCTGGCCTTCGTGGCCTTCGGAGCGATTCTCAGGAATGTCAATCTCTTGATCATTTTGGCCGGGATGATGGTTTCGGCCATTACGCTCAATTGGCGATCGGCAAAACTTAGACTCAAAACGATCACCGGTCAGCGCGAACTGCCGACACGTGTGTACGCCGGAAAATTGTTTAGCATCGTGTGGAAGATCCGTAACGCCAGCCAGCAACGTATCTGGAGCATCAACATTGAAGACCATGTCGATTCAAGCGCGGCTGCCGAAAGCCAAGCGAATCGCGTGAGCTATTTAAAGCGGCTCAGGCGTAAGATTTCTGACAAAATCAACCAGCATCGGCGGGTTGGCCCCAACGAAGTACGATTGAACGTTCCTCAGGTTTCACCCGACAACTACGAATCGTCCGTCTACCAATGTCTGTTGAACCAACGTGGAAAATACACCGTCGGCCCGGCTACCATATCGACAACCTTTCCATTGGGACTGATTGAAATCGAACTTGAAGTGGACAACGCTCAGACACTCTATGCAGCTCCCGCCATTGGAACGCTGGTTCCTGAATGGGAAAAACGCGCCGCAGCAACGGCCACCGGTTCCGAATCGGTCAAACGCAAGCGCGGTTCCACCGACGACGAATTTTTCGCATTGCGAAAGTGGCGATCAGGAGACAGCCGTCGCAACATTCACTGGCGGACCACCGCCAAAATGCAGCAGCCGATGGTTCGCCAATTCGATGAACCAACCAATCGAGATTTGGCGATCGTAGTTGATCTTTTCGAATCTAACGAAAATCCTACAGAAGTGGGCGAGACCATACTTAGTTTCGCGTCGACGATTGCGGCTCAAACCAAAAATGCGTTCGACGGTCAGATCTCGATTGCGATTTGCGGAAAACAAAACGACGTTTTCCGAAATTTGAACCGACGAAAGTATAACGCGAATTTGATTCGTTGCCTGGCGATGGCGTCCAACGGTTCCGACCCCGATCTTTATTCTGCAATCACATTAGTCGGCCAAAGTGTTTCGCCAGGGACGCCGATCTTCATCGTCAGCACCCGCACGCAGCCGTTCTGGATCACTCACATGGAGGCGGCACCGAGCTCTCGCTATCGCCCCTCTGATCAAAATGAGCTGTTTCAGTCTCTGGCGTACCCCAATACTCAACTGGGCCGTTTGAACGAGCAAATTCGTTGGCTGGACGCCAATACGGCAGAATTCAAAGCACTCTTTACTTCAGCGTCGGCCACGGATCAAACCCGCATCGATCATCTTGAGCAGAGGTGGACCTGATGCTAAACATTAAACGGCTGATGCAAATCTGTCTGTTGCTGGTCGTCCTGATCAGCAGCGTTTTGTTAGCGCTTTCTACTAACAGCATCGGTTTATTCTTGATCGCTTTTATATGCGCCACAGGAGGGTTTGTTGTTACCGATCTTTTGAAGTGGTTTCGCATCGAGGGCTGGCTGGCGAACGTGGTGTCCGTCGGGATTTTGGTACTGGCGATGAAAGACTTCTTTTTCATCGACAGCTCCGGAAAGCTGATCGCCGTCTCCAATCTGCTGGTCTACCTGCAAGGTGTGTTGATGTTTCAAGAGAAAACGCCACGCCTGAATTGGCAGATTCTCGTGCTGAGCCTTTTGCAGATCGTGATTTCAACGATATTTTCGGTCGGGTTCTCCAACAGCTATCTACTATTGATCTATTTTGTAGCTGCCGGCACAGCAATGGTTATGCAGTCGATCTACACCGACCATATTGATGTTGGCAAACGAAATAAAATGGTCATTCCGAAAATCAAGTGGGCCAGCAGCCATCTCGGAGAGACCGGGTCTACCACGTTCTATGAAGATGGCCACCGCACTACAACACCTTTGACGTTCTTCGATGCACCTGGTTACCGGCGTAAAACTCTCATGCGAGCGCTGGCGCAATTATCTTTTTGGACCGTCGCCTGCCTGCTGTTCACGGCAGTATTGTTTTTAATGGCTCCTCGCACCAGCAAGCCACTCTTTGAACCCATTTCTTACAAGGTCGCTGCGACCGGATTTAACAATGAAGTCAACCTAAACGAAACGGGGGTCATTCGCGAATCCAACAATATCATATTCACCGCGAAATTCACCGACGCCAACTCCGAAGTCCCCGTCCGGTTGGGTAACGTTCCCTATTTTCGATCAATGGCGCTTTCTTCGCTTACGATCGAAGACGGACAGACAAATTGGCGAGCCCCCTACGACAGGGTCGATGACAGCTTTTATCGTTCCTTAAATAACAGTCGCAATCGAACGCGCGGCCGAATGGTCAAGCAAATAATTACGCTTGAACAAACCACCAATCCCATGATCTACGGTGTGGTACCGATGCACGCGACGGCCAACAGCCCTGGAAGAATCGAATTCTGTAGAGAAATTTCCGCGCATGTTCGGGCGCGCGGTGACCAGAAAATCTCGATGTCGCCTTACAAATATGAAATTGGCACCGTTCTGGACAGCCGAAACTTCTCATTGCCCGGCTGGCCACACTACAGCACTGCCCGAGACAGGTCGCAACCCATTGAAAGCGGATCAATGGCGTATCATTGGCTGACCGAAGTAGAACGCAAACGATATCCCGTGTTAATCGCCGAAGCCAACAGGATAGCGTCCCAAAACATCAACAGCGACGGCGATCAGAGAGATCTTGTCAATAAATTCACCAATTATTTCTCGGGTAACCGCTTCAAATACACTTTGGACTATCGAAACGTCCCTCGCGATACGAGCATCGATTCTATCGAAGACTTTTTCGCAAACCATCGTGCCGGACACTGCGAAATGTATGCATCTGCTTTAACGCTGATGCTCCGCAGCCAAGGAATTCCCGCGCGCTTGGTCGTCGGTTTTATGGCAAAAGATTACAACGAACTCAACAACAGCTACGTCGTCCGAGGTAAACATGCTCATGCGTGGGTCGAAGCCTATTTTCATCCCGACGACTGCACGCAGGATATGTTCCAGCGTGGCATCGCCAGTCCCGCCGGATCTTGGATCACCGCCGACCCCAACCCCATCGCGACACTTGCCGAATCCGGAGCCACGGCCAATAGCACCATCGAGCTGGCCCGCACCGTCTGGCAAGACATCGTTCTGGGGATGGAAGGTAGCGAATCACGTAGCGGTCAACCCAACACATTTTTCCTGTACGCCTACCTTCAAAAAGTGGTCACCGCAGGGAAGGACTCAGTCGCCGCCGCACAATCTCTTGCGACAGACTCTAGCGCCCAAGCGAGCATCGCAGGTTTACTGGCAGTCTTGCTCTTCATTCGAATCTACCTGAAGTCATCAAAAATCAATTCAGCGCGCAAACGAAGAAACCTAGAGAAAGTCGGGATCTTCAGACGGCTGATGGCATCGGCGGTCGGCCTTATTTCATCGGACCTCGAAAATTGGATGCTGCACAGCCATCAACGGCAAACGGATTTTTACGCTTCATTGACTGAAATTTTGCGAGCCAACGATTTAGAACGCACAAGCAATCAAACACAACGTGAATTCGCGGAAGTTTCGCTGTTACATTTCCATAATCACGACCAATTGCAGGTGATCGAGCCTATCATTCGCAACATAACCGAACGATTTTACGAAGTTCGATTCGGCAATCGGGAGCTCACACAAACCGAATCTGCAGGATTGGCCAAAGACCTCGATACGCTCAAATCAGCCGTCGCAGGGCAGGGGGCTCAATGAGTAATCCCAATGAAAGTTAGCATCAACAGAGCGCTAACGTTAAAAACCGTCTTTGGGGCTGGAAGAAAACGCGACTACCGCCTTTTAAAAGATAACTCTCTGTGTAAAACGTTGCACCGGCCACTAACTCAGCAACAATGCATCGATTGTGTAAAGAATCTCAAACGCAACGTCGGCTTTCTTTCCTCCAGCGCTGGTAACGACGTCCCCTTCTGCGTCGATGATTCGAACCGAGTTAGTATCGGAATCAATTGCAGTTGCATCGTTAAGAACGATTAAATTGCACCGCTTCTGCTTTAATTTTTTCAAGGCACGCACTTGCGCGTGTTCGGTTTCTAAAGCAAAACCTACGGTCCATTGCTGGTCGGTTTTCCTTTGTCCCAGCGAGGCGAGAATATCCTCGGTCTCGCACAATTCGAGCGTAATCACTCCGCCGGTTTTCTTAATTTTATGTTCTTCAATCTCAACAGGTCGGTAGTCGCAAGGCGCGGCGGCGGCAATCGCTCCATCGCAATCTTTAAAATGTTGGGCAGCCGCATCTAACATTTCGCCTGTCGAAAGGACATCAATTACTTCTGCTTCTGCCGGGTACTGCACCGAAACAGGACCCGACACGATGACAACTTCATGATCCATTTGGATTGCCGCCGCCGCCAACGCAGCCCCCATTTTCCCGCTGGAGGCGTTGCTGAGATATCGTACCGGGTCAAGGTACTGACGCGTCGGACCAGAGGTTATCAGAATGCGCGCCACAAGAAATCTTCTGTTAAAATGTCTGTTAACCGACCAAGAGATGTAAAAATTCAACCGGCGTAAGAGCCTGCCAACCGCTTCCGCTAAGGGTCTACTTACTGGTAATCGCGGCCACAATTGAATCGGGTTCTGCCATCCGACCCACGCCCTTGATGCGACAGCTCAACCACCCCTGTTCGGGGCCGATCAAGTTAACACCATCGGATTCGAGTTGGCTGACGTTGCGCTGGACCGCAGCTTTCTCCCACATCTCACAATTCATCGCCGGTGCAACCCAGATGTTACCGGTGAAGCAAAGATACAGCGTCGATATTATATCGTCAGCGTGGCCCTGTGCGGCTGCGGCCAGAAAATGAGCGGTTGCCGGTGCGACACACAGTGTCTCGTAGCCTCTGGCCAGTTCAATATGAGCACCTAAGGGGAACCGTGTATCAAACAAATCAGTGACCACTGGTTTTCCTGAGAGCGCCGCCAGCGCCGCCGCACCTACGAAACGCTGTGCTGAGGGAGACATCACAACACAAACGTCGTGGCCTGCTTGAGCGAGTCGGCTTACGAGGGTGGCTGATTTATAAGCCGCGATTCCGCCAGTGACCGCCACAAGAATTTTCTGCGAAGTGTTAGTCATATAAACTCAAGCGAAAAACAAACACTGGTGAGAAATGCGATTTCCGAGTCCTCTCTTGGGGGTTGTTGATTAAGTCGGCTTTCGTTTTTTAATGTAAGCCGTTTGGGCGATAGAGGGTTGTTGATTAAGTCGGCTTTCGATTTTTAATGTAAGCCGTTTGGGCGATAGCCCCGGTTTTGCGATGACCAAACCGAGGCTAACGCCTAAACGGCTCACTTAATCAACAAGCCACTTGCATCAAAATGAGCGGCAAGGCGCTTAATCCAATGACGCTTGCTTTGGCTTCTTTAGGGCCGGAGGTCATCCATACAAACCCGCAGCGCCAGCAAGCGAGTGAGCAAGCGAGTGAGTTTTCGAGCACCGGAAAAACTTACTCGCTGGCGCATCGTGCTGACAGTGTCCAACGGCGAGCGATTAAATAAAGCGGCAACGAACCCGGCGGATATCGCCATGCCGCTGAGAATTAAAAAATGGCGCTTCGCACTTGGGCCCATCACTCCAATACGATTTACATCTCGTCGAAATCAAGCGTCTTAAGCTCATCGGCATCGGAGTCTTGACTGAGCCCCACATTGTCTGATGTATCCAAAAAGATCTTATCTGTCAAAATCTCTTTTAACACGATCGACATATTATCTGATTCGTTCGTTTGGATCAGTGGCCGCGCACCTTGGTTCAATTGAACCAAACGCTTTTGAATTAGCGTTGACAGTTTAAATCGACCACCCACTTTGCGGACAATTTCTTCTTCTTTTAGTTCATCGTACATACAGGACTACTCCACGCTTTCTAATATCTGGCAAATGTCGGACGCCGTTTGGTCGACCGATTGATTGATGACGATATGCTCGTACAGTTCTGCCATATCGAGTTCTCGCTGGGCGACTTCCAGCCGTCGCTGGAGTCCCGTTTCTGATTCAGTTCCACGCCCCCGCAACCGGCGTTCTAATTCTGCTTTGCTTCCGGGGTGGACAAAAATTGTAATCGCATCGGGATGATGTTTGAGTACCTTTTGGGCTCCATCGACATCAATCTCCAAGATTACCCACTTTCCTTGCCCAAGACCAGCCTTTACGGTCTCTTTAAGGGTCCCATACCAGTGCCCCCGTCCAAAAACCTCGGTGCTTTCAAGGAATTGGTCGGCAGCGACCCGGCTTTGAAAATCTTCGTGAGTCAAATAATGGTAGCTGACACCTGCGGTTTCGCCGACACGTTGCGGACGAGTTGTCGCCGAAACGCTCATCATCAGCGGTCGTTTACAACGTTCAAAGATCGCTGCCAAGACAGTCGTTTTGCCCACGCCCGAAGGGCCCGAAAAAATGACCAAACGCCCCGGTGCGATCTTTCCAATGGAATTTATCTCAGGTGCCGCTTCCGATTTTGAATCTGAATTCATCTACTACTCGACATTCTGAACCATCTCGCGGATCCGTTCGATCGCAGTTTTAATTTCCACAACGTGATTGGCGATGTCCGAATCGTTGGACTTCGAGCCAATCGTGTTGGTCTCTCGCAACATTTCTTGAACGAGAAACTCCAACTTCTTTCCGTTGCTTTTTGGTAACGCAATGACTTTATTAAACTGGCTGATATGATTGCCCAAGCGGACCACCTCTTCAGAAATATCACAACGTTCGGCAAACACTCCGACCTCTTTGACGATGTCCGCGGCGGAGATGGAGACATCGAATTTCTCCAGCATCCCGTTGATCCGGTCGGTCATCCTTTTTATGTAACCTTCAACCATGCGGGGCGCTAATTTTTGGATCGCCGCTAATTCCGTCTCGATCGTTTGGCAGTTTTCCAGCATGTCCTTGGACATCGCGCTGCCTTCCTGAAGACGCATTTGAGATAGATTCTCCAAAGCGTCAGTGACGGCGGTCTGCACCAATGGCCAAATAATCTCTGAACGATCTTCCCGACCTGCCTCGTTGACGACACCCGGCAAGTTCATCACCGATTCAATCCCAACGGTTTGTGATGCGCCCGCGATCTCCGAAAGCTGCAACCAATAAGCACTGATTGCTTCCTTATTCAACGAGTAATCCTGATCGCTTTTCTGCAACAGAGAATTAATTCGCACACTGACGGAGCCCCGATTAATAGACGCTTTGACCTGCGATTCGAGTTTCGATTGGAAGTTCGCGTTGAGGTCGCTGAGTACATTCAATTTCAGGAACCGATTGTTGACCGTACGAATTTCGACCGTCACCTGAGCCTGATCGTTGGTAGCAGCGGCCTGCCCATGTCCCGTCATGCTCAATAACAAATCACGCTCCTAAAACAAATACGAGGGGTTTACGCTAACTGTACCGAAAAACGCAGAGTCTATTTCTATGTTAGCGTCTCGGCGCAAGCCGTACGGTTTTTCACAAATCCGACGCGCGAGCGAGTATGTATGTATGCGAGTATATGAACGCTCCGAAAAACTCACTTGCTCGCGCTGCGGGTTTGTATTTCTAGTCCCTGCACATCTAAAATAAGTGCCATTGGGCGCTAGTCAAAACGGCTAATAAAAACATGAAAAAAACCTTCAACGTGCTGACCTTTGCAACACCCAAACACAACCAAGTGCGGGAATTTACGCCCCACCCAAGCGAAATGAAATCGCCGTTTACTCGGCGTCGGCGTCCTCGGAGTTCGCTTCTTCAGCTTCTGTTGCATCAGCCTCAGTAATCTCAATTCCCGCTGCTGGCTCATCTCGGTCGGCACTCTCTCCGTCGGCCGCTTCACCTGAAGCTTCTTCACCTGAAGCTCCTTCGTCAGCGTTAGAAGCACCTTTCTCAGCGTCAGAAGCACCTTCGTCAGCATCGCCGTTTTCTGCCGGCGACTCAGGCGTATCATCCGGAGCACCGATCGAAACTTGTCCGGTCGCGTTAGGGTCAATCTCCAGTTCGTCCGAAGAAACACCGTTCTCCATATCACGAGCAATATCGATCAGTGATTTGGTGGTGTTCACGGTTTTTGGCGGCGGTTGGTTGAACAGCGCAATCGTAACCATGCACAACGTAATCCAGATCAAGGAAGTAACGACGGTTACTTTGGTGAAGGCGTCACCGGCCTTGGCTCCGAACGCACTTTGACCACCCATGCCGCCCAGTGCGCCTGTCAGTCCGCCGCCTTTGCCACGCTGTACCAGAATCAACAGGATCAGAAATACTGACCCGATCAACAACAGCAACTGGAACAAACCCAAACCAATATTAAACTGGCCAAGAAAACTGAATTGAAGAACACTCATTTGACGGTCACTTATCAATAGCAATAATACAAACGCGAAAGCACAAACGTAAATCGTTTCACGTCAGCTTCAACGAAAAGGGGTTCACAGCCACGCCTACTTGGCGGCTGCAATAATGGCCGCAAAACTGTCGGCCTTCAACGAAGCGCCTCCGACCAACGCACCGTCGATGTCTGGTTGCCCCAACAGTTCGGTCGCGTTATCGGGTTTTACACTGCCGCCGTACAAGATCTGCACTGCGTCAGCGACATCCTGATTATACTGATCGGCCAACATTTTGCGAAGATCAGCATGAACCTCTTGAGCCTGCTCCGGAGATGCGGTTTTACCCGTTCCGATCGCCCAAACAGGTTCATAAGCAATTACAATCTTCTGCATCTGATCCGCCGAAACGCCCTCTAACGAACCCGTCATCTGCGTTTGCACGACTTCGGTCGTTTTGCCAGCCTCACGCTCTTCGAGCAATTCACCCACACACAGAACGGGAGTCAGCCCCGCCGCCAAAGCGGCGTGGACTTTCTTATTGATCAATTTATCGCATTCGCCGATCACATTGCGTCGTTCACTGTGCCCAAGGATCACGTGGCTGCAACCCACGTCTTTGAGCATGTCGGTTGACGTTTCACCGGTGAAGGCGCCGCCAGATTCAAAATAGACGTCCTGCCCACCGACGGCCACTTTAGAACCAGAAACGGCACCGGCCACCGCGTCAAGATAGACATTCGATGGACAGACCAGCACATCCGCGTTTTCGCCCACTTCCGCAGCAGCGACGCCCTTGGCCAGTTCCACAGCAGCGTTGCGGGTGAGATTCATTTTCCAGTTTCCGGCAATCAAATATCGTCTCATCGAGAATCAGTTCCACAAAAGATGCGTTCGAAATCAGTAAATTTTGAAGCGCAAAGTTTAACAGAAGCAGTTTCCGACGACAGGGCAATTAGGCACCCGTAGTAGATCTTCTTCAAAGATCCACGACGCTTCGGTCGGGCTCGTTAATTAGCACTTCCTTTCCATCCTTTTGCGGCGTGAGCCCCGCAATACAAACCCGATACGCATGGGCTTATTGGTCAAGTGAGCCGTTTAGGCGTTAGCCCAATGGAACTTACGTTAGGCAGATTTTGTATGAAAGTTTAACGACAAGCCGGCAGGCGACCGTGTTTGGCGGTGCAAGACGCCGTCGCCTGCCGGCTAATCGTTAAACGGACCAAGAATAGTACCGTCTAAAAAATCGTTTTTCGAACTGCATAATTCTAAAGTAAGTGCCATTGGGCGTTAGCCTCGGTTGGGTCATCGCAAAACCGGATCTACCGCCCGCCCCCCTCACATTACAAATCATAAGCCGACTTAATCAACAATCTCGCCAGCGAGTGAGTATGCAAATGCACCCAAAAACTCACTTGCTCGCGCTGCGGGTTTGTACTGCGAGTCCCTGTCTATCTGATGGCAGTGCCATTGCCGGCTCGTCCCCATCGGAGCGACAAGTGGTGGCTGCCTGCTGGCCACCGCCCCCAGATTTGCATCGCTTGGCCGCCGGCGATGCGATGGAAAAATGAGAAATGAGCCTGCCAACGATGGAGTAGCTGCCCCTTGTCCTCCC
>Ga0114956_1000586_pt1 | contig 26944 bp, 22 predicted proteins | sample MaitaG_FD_87304 | JGI IMG/M metagenome (GOLD analysis project Ga0114956, IMG submission 87304) | Marine algal microbial communities from Maine, USA - Maine_Asex2 metaG | ecosystem: Host-associated > Algae > Red algae > Unclassified | place: Maine, USA | collected 2015-01-05
ATGGGAATGAGTGGCATGGGGTCCTTGTGTAGGCGTTGGGTCGGGCTGGGCATGATGCGGCGATGCGAGCAAGCGATCCGGTTAGTGCACCCGGTTAGTGCACCCGTTTAGTGCACATAGCCTTGGAGCCGATCGTTCTCGGCCGCCTCGGGGTTACGTTCGGCTGGGTCACCGAAACCGCCGCCACCCGGCAGCTCAAGAATCAGCTTGCGGTCAGCTGGAACCAACTGGCGCCCCTTGGTCGGAAATGGCGTGCCGTCGTCGAGATAGACCGCGCCGGCTGCGCCGTTGCTACCCCCGGCGCGACCCCGAGCAGGATTCAGCACGCGGTCGAACATTGAGGAAAATTCGAATTGGTATCCGTCGGCTGGGCCGATCTCCATAATCTGGCCGAGTCCACCCCGGTACTTGCCCGCTCCTCCGCTGTCCTCTCGGATCTCCTTGCGCCAAATGACAACCGGTCCAATCTGTTCGGTTGCCTCGGCGCTCATAGTCATGACTCCCGATGGGAACGCAGTCGCAGTCAGACCGTCGAGTGTCGGCCGCGCCCCCGTGCCTCCGCTGTTGAACATAAGCATTTCGATGGGTGGGAGCGGTTTGGTTGGGTCAGCGGTTCGTGCGCTGGCCTGGAAGTTCCAAAGTGCACCTGCGCCTTCGGCTGGAATTACATCTGGCAGCGCTGAGGCGATTGCCCCCAGGCAAAGATCAGTCACGAAATGGCCTATGACATGGCGCACGGCAACGGGGTCCGGATCCTGCGCGTTAAGGATCACACCAGGGGGAGCGCTCACGGTGAATGGGAACAGCGACGCATAGTTGTTCGGCAACTCAGGTGCAAGCGCTACGAGCATGCCATAGGTGAAGTACGCCTGGGCGTAAACGATCGGCACGTTGATGCCGAACGACGACAGGGGCGAGGTGCCAGCGAAGTCGGCATGCATGCCTTGGTCGGTCACCGTGATCTCGACCGCCAGACTGATCGAGTCGTTGTAGCCATCAACCTGCATTTCGTTGCGGTACGTGCCTGTTGGTACTTGGCCGAGCGCCGACAATGTAGCGATACGGGTGCGGTCAAAAATGAACTCGGCAAGGTCGTCGATGCCGGCCAAACCAAACTCGTGCAGCATTTCAACGAGCCGTCGCCTCCCGGTTTCGTTGGATGCAGCGAGGCCGTGAATATCGCCGATGACTTGGTCCTCTTCGCGCACATTGGTTCGAATGATTGCGATCAAGTCGTGGTTGAGATCGCCGCGATCGACCCACTTCATGATGGGGATACGCAAGCCTTCTTCGTACACCTCTTTGGCGTCGGGGCCGTAGCCGCGCCCACCAATGTCGACCACGTGGGCTGTCGCCGCAAAGAAGCCAACGAGTTCGTCGGACACAAACACCGGCGTGGTCACCGTGATGTCATGAAGATGACCGGTGCCCTTCCACGGATCGTTTGTGAGGTAGACATCGCCGCGATAGATGCGCTCGGGACCGATGTCGTTGATGAAGTGTGGCACCGATGCGGCCATGGTGTTGACATGCCCGGGGGTGCCGGTGACTGCTTGAGCAACCATGCGGCCCTGGCGGTCAAACACTCCTGCGGACAGGTCGCCTGCTTCTCGAACCGAGGTGCTGAAGGCTGTACGAACGAGCGTCATAGCCTGTTCTTCAAGGATCGAAATGAGTCGATTCCACATGATCTGGAAATGCACTTCTTGTTGGCTCATGCGCCCTGCCTCCGGTTGGTTCGGGTGATCAGGAGCGTGCCATCAGACTGCACCACCGCCTGGTGGTGAGATCCCAGCACCGTGGTTGTTTGACTCTCAACGATGATCGCTGGACCGATCACAACCGTTCCAAGCTCGAGCCATGATCGTCGGAACAGGCCAGCGCTTACCTGAGTGCGGACCGTGGGATCGTAGATGTCGCGCCGCGAAGTTGCCGCCATGTGAGTCGTTGGTGCTTGCACTTGAATTTGGTCGGGGCGTTCGATGACCGATGCGACTCGCACCGACCAGTTGACCGCTTCGATTGCAAGGTCGTCGATGGCCCGGCCGAAGAACTCTTCGTAGGCCTTGGTGAATACAGCGCCCAGGTTGTCGGAGGCGAACTGATCGAACTGTCCAGTGTCGAGCCGGACCGGGATCTCCCAGCCTTGGCCCTTGTAGCGCATCGACACCTGCCGCTCTACGATCACGTCTGCATCGGTGCCTTCGCGAACGAACGCTTTGGCCTCGACTGTTAGCTCATCGAGCAACGTGTTCACGGCCTGGTGGTCGAACTGGTCGATGGTTGTGTACAGGCTACGAATGGCCTCGTAAGCAAAGGGTGCCCGCAGGAAGCCGATCGCTGATCCAACACCTGCGCCCGGCGGAATAAGCACCTCGTCCAGGTTGAGCTTGTCCATAAGCCGGGTGGCATGCATCGGTGCGCCACCACCGAACGCAACCATCGCGTACCCGGTCAAATCCTTACCGTTCTCTACGGCGTGAACGCGCGCTGCATTGGTCATGTTCTCGTCGACGACCTCGGCGATGCCGACGGCTGCGGTGACCGTGTCCATGCTGAGCGGGGCGCCGACTGCCCGATTGATGGCGCTCGTTGCCGCTTCGGGGGACAGGGTAATGTCGGTCGCCCCGAAGTGATCCGGGTGTAGTCGGCCGAGCAGTAGGTTTGCGTCGGTAACCGTTGGTTCGTTGCCACCCAAGTCATAGGCCGCTGGTCCGGGTTCGGAGCCAGCGCTCTGTGGACCGATGCGAATCTGGCCGAGTGAATCTACGCTGGCGATCGAGCCGCCGCCAGCGCCAATCTCGATCATCTCGATGACAGGGATCGAGATAGGCATGCCGCTGCCCTTCTTGAACCGGGTCGTGCGGGCGACTTCAAATGTCTTGGCGGTCTGAGGCGTATAGTCCTCGATCAAGGCGATCTTGGCTGTGGTGCCGCCCATGTCGTAGCTGAGTACTCGATCGCGGCCATAGCGGGCGGCCAGGTCAGCAGCGAAGATTGCACCGCCAGCTGGACCAGATTCAACCAGCCGGACCGGGAAAGCGGCTGCAGTTTCGACGCCAATTAGGCCACCGCCTGAATGGATCAGGTACAAAGGGCACGACGCTCCACGCGAGATCAGTTCACGCTGTAGCCGTAAGAGGTACGAGGCCATGAGCGGCTGCACATAAGCATTGGCGCACACCGTGTTGAATCGCTCGAACTCGCGCATCTGGGGCGAGACCTCGGAGCTGATCGATACGGCCACACTGGGCAGACGGGCTTGGAACATCTCTCGGAAGCGTCGCTCATGAGCACCATTGCGGTACGCGTGCAGGAAACCAACTGCGACGGCTTCGTAGCCAGTCTCCTCGATCTGATCAATGACGGCAGCGGCGGCTCGTTCGTCGAAGTCGATAAGCACCTCGCCGCGGGCGTTCATGCGTTCGGGGATAACCAGGCGGTCCTTGCGCTCGATGAGCGGGGCGGGCAGAACGATGTTCAGGTCGTATTGCTCGAAGCGACCTTCGGTACGAGTTTCGATGACATCGCGAAAACCCTTCGTAGTCACGAACGCGGTGTGCGCCCCGGTGCGCTCAATAAGCGCATTCGTTGCCAACGTGGTGCCGTGGATGATCTGTTCCACGAGAGCGAGATCGATGCCGTGCTCATCAGCAATCTCTGAGATGCCATCGAGGATGCCCGTTTCGGGACCGTCTTCGTAGGTGGTGAGGACTTTGGTCGATTCAAACGAACCGTCGGGCATCTCGATGACAACATCGGTGAAGGTTCCGCCGACATCGGCACCGATTCGATAGCCGTGCGATTCCGATTCTGCCATCAGAGGTCTTCGATCTTCGGAAAGGCCGACGGTGGCATGATGTCAACGGTGGCGCTGCGCTGCTGGGCCAGCATGCCGCCGTCGACTTTAATGACATCGCCGGTAATGTACGCAGCGTCATCAGAGGCAAGAAAAAGCGCAGCGCCGGTCATGTCGATGGGCTCGCCAATCCGGCCGAGGGGCACGTTTTCGCCGCGCTGTGTGCGTGCCTCGATATCCAACCCGCTGGTGTCAATGGACCCGGGCATGAGAGCGTTGACCCGAATGTTGTAGGGCCCAAGATCGAGCGCCAGGGCCCGAGCGAGTGCTTCGATGCCGCCCTTGGTGGCGTCATAGGCGGTGAATGATCGATGGGCGCGGGTGGCGCCACCGGAACTCATATTGATAATGGAGCCACCGCCCTGTTTGGCCATGATCCGAGCAACCGGGTGCGAAACGACGAAGTGGCCGGTGAGATTCACATCGATAATGCGTCGCCACCAGGCTTCGTCGGCTTCAAAGAAGTGCAACATCGGAGAGGTGATTCCGGCGTTGTTGACGAGCACATCGATGCGACCGTATTGGTCCATCGCAGCATCGACCATTTCACCAACCGAGAAACTGTCTGACACGTCGGCCACCGCCGCTGATGCCGTGCCGCCGCTGGCCGCTATGGCGTCGACGACTTCGGCTATCGACTCGACATCGATATCGTTGACCACAACTTTGGCGCCTTGGCCAGCGAAACGCTCGGCAATTGCCCGCCCGATGCCGCCGGCCCCACCGGTCACCATGACGACTTTGTCTTTTAATGATTCATGCATGAGATATGTCTCCTTAGATGGTGATGTGGAGCCAGTTCGGCGACCCTCGGCCTAGTTGATCTGGCGGCTTTTTCCCTCCCAGAACGGGGCGCGTAATTCTCGCTTGAGCACCTTGCCTGGACCCGACATCGGCAGCGGCTCGGTCCGAAAGGTCACCGACTTTGGCACTTTGTAGCCCCCGATCTGACTGCGGCAATGCTCAATGAGACCTGCTTCGTCGAGTTCGACGTCGTTGCGAAGAACAGCGACAGCATGGACAGCTTCGCCCCATTGGTCGTCGGGGATACCGAATACGGTGGCCTCAAGAATTGCAGGGTGCGTGTAAATAGCGTCTTCCACTTCGGTGCAGTACACGTTCTCGCCGCCCGACACGATCATGTCCTTGCTGCGATCAACAAGGTACAAATAGCCGTCTTCGTCGAGGTATCCGACATCGCCGGTTGAGTACCAACCGTCGGCATCGAGAGCCTCTGCCGTCTGGTCAGGCTTGTTCCAGTAGCCCATCATGACGTTTGGCCCTTGAACAGTTACTTCGCCAACTTCGCGGTTCGCCAGCAACGCGCCTTTGCTGTCTCGAATCTGAATATGGACACCTGGGGGAGCTGTCCCGCAACTCTTGGCCCGCTCGGAATCGGTCAGGTAGCGGTCTTCGTAGCGGAAGATTGTGGCCAGCGGCGATAGCTCTGTGGCGCCATACAGGTGGATAAGTTCGCAATCGAAAAGGTCGAGGCTGCGCTTCAGGGTCTCCAACGCAATGGGGGATGCGCCATGTGACAGCCATCGCAGCGTGCTCACCTTTCGAGGCTGCGATGCCTGCGATTCCACCATCGCCGCGAGCATCGAAGGTACCGCAATTGCGCACGTAATTGCTTCGCTCTCGATCAGGTCGAGCGCTCCGCTAGGCGAGAACGATGGCAAAACCACATTGCTTGCACCAACCCATATAAGGGCGAGTGCCGAATAGACGCCAGCCGCGTGAAACATCGGAGCCATCGTGAGGTACCGGTCATCTTCGACTATCGGCTGTGCCAGCTGAGTGTGAACGGCATTCGCCATCAGATTGGCATGGGACAACTTGACACCCTTGGAGGCGCCGGTGGTGCCGCCGGTGTAGAACAGTCCGGCGAGGGTGTCGGGCGCCACGACTGGTTCGGACTCGGGCGATGCCGTCAGGAGAGTTTCGTATTCGCCGGTGTCGATGCGAATGACCCGGTCGACGATGTCGGCCAGCGCTCCCGGATCGCGGTCGGTGATCAGGACCTTTGCGCCAGCGTCTTCGGTCGCGTACCTCAGTTCGGGCTGTGCCCATCGTGTGTTGTGGGGAACGATGGCTCGGCCCGCACACGGAATCCCAACGAACAGCTCCAAGTACACGTCGCTGTTTGCTGCCCAAAGAGCGACCCGATCACCCGGCGCAGTGAAACCTTCGAGCAGCCCGGCAACCTTACGGACCCGAGTAGCCAACTCGGCGTAGGTGCGCCGGCGACCGTCGCAACTCACTGCCTCGTGGTTGGCGAAGAGTTGCTCAGCCCTCCGAAGCGGATCACGCATGCTGTACACAAAGTCTCCAAGTGTCTGTCGTCGCAAAACTGACCACACGGTACTTCGCTTCGGCGGTCAAGATCGGGCTTGCGCCGTAGTCTGGGGAAATGGTCGAAGTCCGAACCCGCCTCGTTCCAGATCTGATTGGAGACGCCGGGCTTTGCGACGCAGTGGCCGAGTGTTGGCTTGATGTCAGCAACGCCGGCGGGGCCGTTGGATTTCCCTTTCCGCCCGTACTGCCTGACCAGGCACGCAAGGCCACACAGCGGTTAGCCCAAGACGTGGCAGCTGGCAGGCTTGTGGTCTTTGTTGCAGAGCTTGAGGAAGTGCTGGTTGGTTGGGTGGCGCTGCGACTCAACAGCTCCTCCCACACCCGGCACTGGGGTTCAGTGCAGCGTCTCCAGAGCCGGCCTGAGTGTCGACACGTGGGCGTCGGACGACAGCTTATGGACACACTCGCAGAACATGCCCGGTCGATCGGCCTCGAGCATCTGCATCTCGTGCTGCGCGGTGGCCAGAACCTCGAGGCGTTCTACACGCTGTTGGGTTGGTCAGAGGTCGGCCGTCATCGGGCCGCCCTGCGGTTCTCAGACGGCGTTTGTGATGAGGTGGCGATGCTGCTTGAGCTATCGAATTGAAGGTTCCCTTGGGTGGCTTCGATTCGGCCGGAGTGGTTAGGCGCAGATGGCCCTGACGAGACCGGCAATCAGGAGGGCGCGGCCTTGCATCTCTGCCACGACGAGGTGTTCGGTCTCGGCGTGAGCGCCGCCACCGACAGCGCCAAGGCCGTCGAGTGTCGGAACGCCAATTGCCGCTGTGAAGTTGCCATCGCTGCCACCACCGACGGCTACACCAACAATGCCGGGCGCAACTTGTTGGGCGATCTTAAACAGGTCGGTCGACGCCGACTCGGGCATCGGTGGGCGATTTACTCCGCCGGTCACGGATATCTCGGCTCCGGTCAGCCTCGGTTTCAAGTTGGCGAAGGCGCCTTCGATCCGTGCCTTCTCTTCGGCAGATTCGACGCGCACGTCGACGATCACGGTTGCTTCGGCAGGGACGACGTTGTCAGTGGTGCCAGCGTTTGCGACCGTTGGGGTCACAGTTGTGCCAATCTCGGGTTGAGCGAAACCTGCGATCTCGATGATCTGATGCGAAGCTTCGATCAGCGCGTTCACGCCAGCTTCTGGTTCAAGACCAGCATGCGACGCTCGGCCGCTAATGGTCACATGGAAGGTCCCACAGCCTTTGCGGCCAGTCTTGATTGCGCCGCCGTCGGCGCCTGGCTCGAGAACGAGCACTGCGCCGCAGGCAAGCGCTCGCTCTTCGATCAAGGCTCTCGATGATCGGGAGCCGACTTCTTCATCTGCCGACATGAGTATCTCGACACCCGATAGGTCATCGAGCGTGGACATGCCGTGTATTGCCTGCACGAGTCCGCCGAGCATGTCGAACACGCCGGGCCCTGTTGCGATGCCATCTTCGACCTTGAATGGCCGGCGTTCGAGTGTTCCCATCGGGAAAACCGTGTCGTGATGGCCAAGTATGAGGACTTTGGGATCGCCGCCACCGGACCAGTGAACGTGTGGCCCCGCATCGCTGTCGACCAAGTTCGTAGTGCCACCAAGCCGAGCTTCGAGCATTGCGGCAACGGCCTCGGCCGAGGCTTGCAGCGCTTGGAGATCTCGCGACGGCGACTCGATCTCGACAAGTGTCTTGAGGTCGTCGAGCATCGCGTCGAGACTTACATCACCGGAAAGCTGAGTCGTCATATCGTCAGCGTAGGTTGCCGATGTCGGCCCGGCCCACCTTTGTGCCACAGCACCGCCTGCTGGTCCGCTGCATTCTCTAGGGTTTGGGTGTGCGCATTGCGACCTGGAACGTGAACTCGCTTCGAGCCCGATCCGATCAATTGCTCACCTGGCTGATTGAGCGGTCGATCGACGTTGCCTTGTTGCAGGAGACCAAGTGCACCGATGGGCCGTTCCCGTTCGATGAGCTGGCTGCACTTGGTTATGAGGCCGCCCATCACGGGGTGAACCACTGGAATGGCGTTGCCGTCATCAGCCGATGCGGTCTGCAAGATGTGCAGCGCGGCTTTGTAACCACCGACGAAATTGGTGAACCTCGGGTGATCGCTGCCACGTGCGCTGGTGTGCGGTGCTGGTCGGTGTATGTGCCAAATGGTCGGAGCGTCGACGATCCGCATTTTGCCTACAAGCTGCGTTGGCTTGACGAGCTAGCTGCCGAAATGAACCGTGTCGGGGCAGCGAATCGGGCATCGCTCGTCGCAGGTGACTTCAACGTTGGGATGACCGACCTGGACTTCTACGACGCCAAGCGTTGGAAGAACAAGAAACACGCCACCGCCGAGGAGCGTGCTGGAGTGCAGCAGCTCCTTGACTTGGGGTTCGTCGATCTAGCTCGGGATCGTTATCCCAAGGACCCCATGTTCACGTGGTGGAATTACGTGGGCACCCAGTTCGCCAAGGACAAAGGCCTGCGGATCGACCTCGCGCTTGCCTCGCCAGAAGTATTTGCCCGGCTCGAAGACATCTGGGTCGATCGCCACACCCGCGATCCACTAGCGGTCGAACCTGCCAAACCGTCAGACCACGCCCCACTCATCGTTGATGTGCACTAGGCCGCCGTTGCAACACGACATGGTCGCCGGAGAGGACGTGTACCTGGTACGCGTCCCGTCGGACAGGACATGTACCTGGTACGTGTTGCATGTGAACGCGTCCCGTCGCGGGTTGTGAGCGCGTCGAGCAACTCGGTTAGTGATGGATGGCGACTACCCCCGGGGAACTTCGATCCAAGGCACCGTCTTGTCGACGCGGGGTTCGCCGGGCAGGCCGAGGACCTGTTCGCCCAGAATGTTCTTCATGATTTCGCTGGTTCCGCCCTCGATGGTGTTGGCACGTGCCCGCAAGAAGGCATAGCCGGGTCCGGCACCGGTCATGTCGGTGCTCTCGGGGCGGCGGAAGGTGTAGTCGTAGTCGAGTTGGCCGGCCATGCCCTGAAGGTCTACGGCCTTCTCCCAGATGTCTTGGTTGATGAAGGCCATCATGGCCTTGCCTACCGAGCCCTCGGGGCCCGGGTTGCCGGAACGTGCCATTTGAGCGGCTCGCATGTTGGTCATACGGAGCACTTCTGCCCGGATCCAGAGTTGAGTGACTTCGTCGCGCTCGACGGCCGAGGTCGTGCCGGTCTTTTTGTAGATGTCGACCAAGTGTCCGATTGCGCCGCCGCCGATCGCAGGGCCTCCGCCTCCACCGCTGCCGCCGATCGCGGTCCGTTCGTTCATGAGGGTCGTAAGAGCGGCGCGCCAGCCCTCGCCTTCGGCGCCAATACGGTGAGCATCGGGAACACGAGCGTCGGTCATGTAGACCTCGTTGAATTCGGCCTCGCCAGTGATCTGGCGCAGAGGCCGCACGTCGACGCCTTCGGCTTTCATGTCGAGTGCAAAGTAGGTCATGCCGCGGTGCTTGGGCACGTTAGGGTCAGTGCGAGTAACCAGCATGCCGTAGTCGGCGATATGGGCCAGAGTGTTCCACACCTTTTGGCCGTTGATGATCCATTCGTCGCCATCTCTAACGGCTTTGGTTCCGAGCCCGGCAAAGTCCGAGCCAGCGCCTGGTTCGGAGAACAGCTGGCACCAGCGTTCTTCGCCGGTGAACATGGGTCGAAGGAAGCGTTCTTTCACGCTGTCGTCGGCGTGGGTCGAGATGGTTGGGCCAGCCAGATACATGAAGAATTGTGACGGGTCAGTTGGCGCAGCGCCGGCTTGGTGCAGTCGCTTGTTGACAACTTTTTGCAAACGTGGTGCCATGCCCAGGCCGCCATCGCCCTTCGCGAAGTGAACCCAAGCAAGACCGGCGTCGTACTGGTGTCCACGGAATTCGTGGTAACTCTCGGTATTGGGGTCATGGGCTGCCAAGAGTTCGTCGAGGGCGGTCTCGATGGTCTGAAGGTCTGCGTCACTCATGCTCGTAAGGTTACTGCCCGGCTCCCGTAGGCTGTCAGTCCTTCTAACCCGAACTTGGGTTCTGTTACCGCCGGGGCCCAATGACTGCTGAATCAACGATTGCGAGCGCGACCGAATCGCCTGCTCACAAACCACTGATGACTCGGGAGTTCGCCACGCTCATGGTGGCGGCCAGCATCTATTTTGTCGCGACCGGAGCTGTCAACGCACTACTTCCCAAGTTCGTGGTCGACGAACTAGCCGGAACCGAGGCGACCGCCGGCTTCGTGATGGGTTCAGCAGCCTTCACTGCGCTCGCGACCCGCATGTGGTTCGGTCGCACTGCCGATCGAAATGGCGCCCGACGGATTTTGGTCATGGGCGCAGCCCTCGGCGCAATCGGGTTCGTGCTGTTGGCAACGAGCTCCACCTTGACTTTGGCCGTTGCATCACGATTGGTATTGGGGGCAAGTGGCGCCGCCATGGTCACCGGCTCCACGATGCTTGGGATCCAACTGGCACCCGAAGGGCGCCGGAGCCAGGCCGCAGCGCTCGTCTTGGTTTCGTTTCATGCCGGCATGGGGCTTGGGCCAATGGGAGCCGAACGGCTGCTAACGGCCTTGTCATACAGCTGGGTTTGGGGTGTCGCCGCCGGGGTGTCGCTGCTCAGCGGAGGGGTCGCCATGCTGCTTTCGTTCCGGCCTGGCGTTCCGAACCAGGAACCATCTCCGATGATCCATCGCAACGCCTTGTGGCCAGGCGTTGTCACGCTGTTCGGCGTGTTCGTGTTCAACGGCTACATGACCTTTCTGACGTTGTATGCCCGCGAGGTGGGCATGAAGGATGCTGGAGTCGCTTTCCTCGTTGCCTCAGCAACGATGGTCATCATTCGGGTTGCGTTCGGCCGAGTGCCTGACATCATCGGGCCGATCCGGGCAGGATCGGGTGCGCTCGTTCTCAGCGTGATAGCGGCAGTGACCATCGCGGTCTGGGCGACGCCGACCGGCGTGATCGTTGGCGCAGCCTTGGTAGCTGCTGGGCTCTCGCTGCAGTCGCCGTCGTTTATCGCAATCGCCGTCGATGGCGTGTCTGACCGCGAGCGAGGTTCCGCAATGGCGACTTTCACTGCCTTCTACGACGTGGCCGGAGCGATTGTTGCTCCAGTGCTTGGTCTTATCGTGACAGCGAGCGGCTACCGGGCCGCATTCCTTATGACGGCAGCCTCCTCGGTTGTGGCCTTGGTGGTGTTGCACACCGTGGTGGCCCCACGCTGGTACCGCAACCACCCGGCGGGCTAATCGGCTCGTCCCAATGTGAGTACCCCGGGGGAACTCCCGCTATCCAGGTCAGGTGGGGATCTCGGTCCAGGGGATTGCCTTGTCGACCCGCGGTTCGCCGGGTAGACCGAGCACTCGCTCGCCCAAGATGTTGCGCATGATGTCGCTCGTGCCACCTTCAATGGTGTTGGCCTGAGAGCGCAAGAAGTACTTGGAGTAACTCCAGTCGTCGCGGCTCGAGTCTTGGCTCAGCGGGTAGCCGGGCTCGTGGATCATGCCCTCGCCACCCAATAGATCCATGCAGCAGTTCCAGATGCGAATGTTCAACTCAGCCGAAGCGAGCTTGCCAACGGAGCCTTCGGGCCCGGGGTTACCCATCGACGAATTCATGCGACCACGAATGGTGGTCAGGCGGCCGACCTCGGCTTCGATCCAAAGCTGCATGACTTGGTCGTTCATGATCTTGCGCTCGGAGTCGCTCAGCTCGGGAGCTTTCTTCTCCCACAGTTTCATGAGCATGCTGATGTTGCCTGAGCCACGTGGTGCCGTCGAGCCGCCCAACGCAACCCGTTCGTTCATGAGCGTGGTGGTCGCCACCCGCCAGCCATCGCCGACGTCGCCGAGCAGATTGGAGTGCGGGACCCGTACGTCGGTGAAGAAGACCTCGTTGAACTCGGCGTTACCGGTGATCTGGTAGAGCGGCCGGATTTCAACGCCGGGGGAGTGCATATCCAGGATGAAGTACGACAAGCCTTTGTGCTTGGGCACGTCGGGGTCGGTGCGCACGAGCAGCATGCCGTAGCGGGAGTGGTGAGCTCCGCTCGTCCACACTTTCTGACCATTGACGATCCATTCGTCGCCGTCGCGGACCGCTCGGCTCGCCAAGCCCGCAACGTCGGAGCCATGGCTCGGCTCGGAGAACATCTGGCACCAGATGTCCTCGCCGGTGAAGATGCGCTTGAGGTGGTCGGCGTGATGTTCTTCGGAGCCGTACGTGAGCACGGTCGGCAGTCCCATGCCGATGCCGATCACGTTCAGGCTGAGAGCGTTGTAGTTTCGTCCGGTGTCGCGAATAGCGGTCTCGACAATCCCCTGCTTACTTGGCGAAAGGTCCAAGCCGCCTTTGCCGCTCGGGTACTGCACGCGGGCCAGGCCAGCATCCCAAAGCGCGGCGCGGAAGTCGACCTCGGAGGAATCGAGCCCGACCTGGTCTACGACCGACATGGTGAGTTCGCGTAGCTCTTGATCATTCATGCCTCAAGTATTACCGATAGTGCACAACCTCACGCGGTCCAAGGAGCGAGAAGTCGCTTCGCGAGGTTGGATCTGGTTTGGGCACCGCAGGCGCGTACTGTGGGGCAACGCCCAATAGAGCCCACGAACCGTGACCAGCGGAGTCCAACGAGGAAACACGATGGCCGAGAACAGCGAATTTCATTTTGGCGGGGTGCACCACGTTGCGCTTGTGTGTAAAGACATGGAGCGCACGGTTGACTTTTACACCGACGTGCTCGGCATGCCGCTGATCAAGACACTCGAAATTCCTGGCGGGGCGCAGCATTTCTTCTTTGACTGTGGCCGCGGTGACTCAGTCGCGTTCTTCTGGTTTCCCGATGCGCCCGAGCAAGCGCCGGGGGTGGCGTCGGCCAAAGCAATGCCGGGCCTTGGCGACATCCGCACGGCGCACGGTTCGATGAACCATCTGGCGTTCACCGTGCCGGTCGACAAGTTCGACGAGTATGTCGCCAAGCTCAAGGCCAACGGTGTGGAAACCGGTCCGGTGCTCAACCACGATGACAGCGAATCGACTGTCGCCCATGAGCTGCATCCTGGTGTGTTCGTGCGTTCGGTGTACTTCCAGGATCCCGACGGAATCCTGCTCGAGTTCGCCGCTTGGACCCGAGAGTTCGGCGCCGATGACGCGCTGCACCCTGCAGCCAACGCTGCTGGCGAGCGCGTTCAATGAGCGCTCCAGCCGGAACGGGTGCCTCACGCTCATCAAGTGACCGTGCCACATTGCGCCAGCTGATTGAGAGCGCAGCAGTGAGCCGGCAGCCGGTGCTGTTGCCGGGCTGCTACGACGCACTCGGCGCACGCATTATCGAACAGGCCGGTTTCGATGCGGTGTACATGACTGGGTTCGGTACTACCGCTGGGCTGCTGGCTCAACCCGACATTGGTCTGCTCGGCTTGGCTGAAATGGCCGACAACGCGGCTCGCATCGTTTCGGCAACATCGCTTCCCGTGCTTGCGGACGCAGACACCGGCTACGGGAACGAAATCAACGTGGCGCGCACCGTGCAGGTCTATGAGCAGGCAGGTGTTGGCGGGCTGCATATCGAAGACCAAGCCATGCCCAAGAGGTGCGGCCATATGGACAACAAGACCGTGATCGCAACCAATGACATGGTCACCAAGATCTCTGCCGCAGTCGCGGCGCGAAGCAACCCCGATTTGATCGTAATTGCCCGAACTGATGCCCGTGCACCGAACGGACTCGCCGACGCGATCGACCGGGGTCACCGCTTTCGCGAAGCCGGCGCCGACATGCTCTTTATCGAGGCACTCGAAGGCGTAGCCGAAATTGAACAGGTGGCTACCGAGTTTGCAGACACGCCCCTGCTGTTCAATTGGGTCGAAGGTGGAAAGACCCCGGCGCTCACACACGCCCAGATCGCCGAGCTGGGTTTCGCCACGATCCTCATGCCCGTGGGCTTGCTGCTCGCTGCCACCGCCGCAATGCAAACCTATGCCGCGCGAATCAAGGTCGACGGCACCCCTGCCGAGATCTCTGGCGACCTTATGGGCTTCACCGACTTCACCAATTTCATCGGCCTCCCCGAAGCCTTGGCACGCAGCGCCGGTTTGGTCGACTGACCGTGAGAAGATGGCGACATGTTGTTAGATGAAGTTCGACAGCGGTTGCCCGAGGAATGCATCCAGGCGGATACCGACGTGATCGAGGCCTATAGCCAAGATCGCGCCGTGTTCGAATCGGCTGGCACCGCCTCGTTATTGGTGATGCCGGGGTCAACTGCCGAAGTCGTTGCTGCGGTCGAAGCCGCAAACGCTGCCGACGTGCCGATCGTGCCGCGTGGTGCTGGTACCGGGTTGACCGGGGCAGCCAATGCCGTCGATGGCTGCATGGTGTTGTCGCTGCATCGCATGAACGAGATTCTCGACATCGACACAACGAACCGAACTTGCCGGGTTCAGCCCGGGGTCATCAACGCAGATCTCAAGGCAGCGGTGGCCGAAGTCGGTCTTTTCTATCCGCCCGATCCAGCCTCGGTCGACATGTCGAGCATCGGTGGCAACGTGGCCACCAACGCCGGCGGGTTGTGCTGTGTCAAGTACGGCGTGACCCGCGACTACGTGATGGGCCTCGAAGTTGTGATGGCCTCGGGCGAAGTTATGAAGACCGGCCGCAGAACCATCAAGTCCACAACCGGCCTTGACCTCACTGGGTTGTTCGTCGGCAGCGAAGGTGTGCTCGGCATCATCACCGAGATCACACTCAAACTGATCACAGCACCGCCTCCGCCGTCGACTGCAGTTGCCTACTTCGACGACCTTGCACCCGCTGGCAAAGCCATCGTGGAAATCTTTCGTCGGGGGCATGAGCCGAGCTTGATGGAGATCATCGACCGGGCGTCGCTCCGCCAAGTCGAAGCGGTGTACCGAATGGACCTCGATGTCGATGCGGCATGCTTGCTGCTCATGCAAACCGCGGGCGAGAACTCCGCCGATCGCATCGCCGAGATCGGCGAAATCTGCCAGAGCCATGGTGCAACCTTCGTGTACCACGTAGACGATCCACACGAAGGCGACATGCTCATCGAAGTGCGGCGCAAGGTATGGCCCGCCTTTGAACATTTGGGCAAAGCGCTGCTACCCGAAGACGTAGCGGTGCCGCGCGATCGCCTGCCTGAGTTGTTGGCCGGCATCACCTATATTGCCGAGCGCAACCATGTTCAGTTGCCGACCATCGGCCATGCCGGCGACGGCAACATGCATCCGCTGTTGGTGTTCGATGGAAACGATCTGGATGAGGTCGCCAGGGTTAAAACCGCATTCGCCGAGATCGTCACGTTGGCGCTCTCACTCGATGGGACCATCGCCGGCGAGCATGGTGTCGGCACCCTGAAGAAGTCGTTCATCGAACAAGAGCTCGACGAAACCCAGCTCAAATTCCAGAGGAGCATGCGAACCTTACTCGACCCCGCCGGTCGCCTGAATCCTGGAAAGGCGATCTGACTGTGGGAACCCTCGATGGTCAACACGCGGTGATCACGGGTGGCGGATCAGGTATTGGTTTGGGAGCTGCCCGAGCGCTTGTCGCCGACGGTGCCCATGTCACTCTCGTAGGCCGCACCGAGGCCAAGCTCGATGCCGCATGCGGTGAACTCGGCGATGCGGCTACTTCTGCGGTAGCCGATGTCGGCGACGAAGCCGAGATGGAAGCAGCACTCGCCCAAGCCAACGCTCGGCTGCCGATCACGATCGCTATTGCGAACGCAGGCGTCGGTACTGCTGCACCCTTCCTGGCGACCAGCGTGGCTGATTGGGAGCGAGTTTTTACCACCAATCTCACGGGCGCCTTCGTAACCTTCAAACTGGCAGGTCAGCACCTGGTCGCCAATGGTGGCGGCGTCATGTGTGCGGTTTCATCGATCGCAGGCTCAAAGACCCATCGGTTTATGACCGCCTATAACGCCAGCAAGGCGGGTCTCGAAATGCTGGTCCGAAGCGCAGCAGACGAACTCGGGTCCCTCGGAGTTCGAGTCAACGCGATAGCGCCCGGACTGGTCGAGACCGATATCAGTGGTGGATTGCGCAGCAGCGACGCAGTAGCCGAGGACTATCGCATCAATATGCCGCTTGGTCGTCAAGGCACGGTCGATGACACCGGTTCGGCGATCCGCTTTCTGTGCGGACCCGAGTCGAGATGGATCACTGGCGTGGTGTTGCCAGTCGACGGCGGACACCATCTGCGTCGCGGTCCCAACATCGATCCGCTGCTCGCCGCCGTGGTTCCGGACCTGCCACCGGTTAGTCCGCAAGGAGATTGACATGGAAATCGAAGAACGCCTCGACGGGCACCGCGAATCACACGAGGGCGCAGCGCAGCTCTACCGCTACGACGAATCGCTCACCAAACACCGCACACCGGCGCACCGAACTCGCGACGGCGTCGAAGTACTCAGCTTGGCGTTTCAAGTAGACGCCATCGAGCACATGGCATGGATGCGGGCGAACGCTGCCGTCTACTGGGACGACGTGACCGGTCTGTGGGCGATCACCAAGCACGAACACGTCAGCCACATCGAAGCGAACTGGGAGACGTACTGCAGTTCCCTTGGTTCGCGGCCCAACAGTTCGGTGCCGTCAATGATCAACGCTGACCCGCCAGACCACACCCGCCGCCGGCGCATCGTAAGCTCAGGCTTCACACCCAAGCGGGTCGCAGCGCACGAGACGTTCTTGCGCGAGACCGTCACCGAACTCATCGACAACGTGATCGATGCAAGGTCGTGCGACTTCGTGAACGACATTGCCAAGCCAATCCCGCTCCGCATGATCGCGACGCTCATGGGATTGCCGCTGGCCGACGAAGACAAGCTGCTGCACTGGTCTGACCTGTTCGCAACCGGCGGCGAAGAAGTCGGCGAAGCCGTTATGGCCGCCGTCTTCGAATGGGTGGAGTACATCATCGAAGAGATGAAGACCCGCACTGATCCCGAGGCCGAGGATCTCATCTCGCTGCTCATCCATACCAATGGCGAACCTCTATCGGTCGATGATCTGATCTATGAAACCATGTTGATTCTGGTCGGCGGCGACGAGACGACCCGCCATGTCATGTCGGGCGGTCTCGAGGCACTTCTGCAGCGGCCAGACCAGCTCGCTGCGCTACAAGCGGACCGTTCACTGCTGCCAGGCGCCATCGAGGAGATGTTGCGGTGGGTTACGCCGGTGCGCAATATGAGCCGTACCGCCACAACCGATGTCGTGCTTGGCGATCAACAGATTCTGGCCGGCGATCGACTGTTGCTTCTGTATCTGTCAGCGAACCGCGACGAGGCCGTCTTCGATCGGGCCGACGAATTCGATATCACGCGCACACCAAACCCTCACGTGGCGTTTGGCGGCAACGGCCGTCACTACTGCCTGGGTGCACAGCTCGCTCGGCTCGAACTCAAGGTGCTGTTCGAGGAAGTGCTCGACCGTCTGCCAACCATCGCCGTCGATGATCCAACGGTTACCCAGCCCGAACGCTCTGGCAATTTCGTACTCGGCATCGAGACTTTGCCCGTCTACTGGTAGCTCAGTTACACCTTCCCAACGCGGCCACGGTTCACCTATGACACCAACAGAAGGCCGGAGTTCTTCGGAGCAGTTGCGCGGCGTGGCTCTCTACGTATTCATCCTGATCATGGTTGGATGGGCCTTTTCGGGCTGGGTGGCCTTTGGTGTGGCTTGGCTGTTTAGCGGTTTCGTCCTGCGGCCGCTCCAGCGGTCGAGGCCGCATTGGTTCTAGAGCGATCGGAACGGCAGGGCTCCAGCCGGCACGGCTCACGTAGCTCAACGCTTCCACAATCTGACCGATGCGGATTACGCGCTGTGGGTGTGGAATCGTTGAGCCATGAGCGATACCGATGAGCTGCTGTACGAAGTCAATGATTCGATTGGCGTGATCACGTTCAATCGACCAGATCGCATGAACACAATAACTCCTACGATGCTAGACGCATTGTCAGAACGGCTGCTCCAGGCCGACGCTGATCCGAATGTGCGAGTCATCGCTCTCACCGGCAATGGGCGGGCCTGGTGCGCAGGACTCGACGTTGCTGCAGCATCGTCGGGCGAAGGCATCGGCGGCGACGGAGCGGGCAGCGGCACCGGCGAGTTCAACCTACGAGACGCGCCGCCGGTCGTGCTCCACAAGATCGACACGCCCACGATCGCGGCGCTTAATGGCGGCGCCGCTGGCTACGGCATGGACCTTGCGCTCGGTTGCGATATCCGCATCGCCAGCGAGACTGCGAAATTGTCAGCGGCATACACCGCCCGTGGGCTGGTTCCGGAGAGCGGTGGCACCTGGCTACTGCCCCGGATCATTGGTTGGTCAAAGGCCGCCGAGCTGTTGTTCACCGCCCGCACCCTCAAGGCTGACGAAGCCGAAGAGCTCGGCCTGGTCAGCCAGGTTGTTCCGGCCGAGGCACTCCACGATACGGCCATGAACATGGCAGGCGAGATTGCCTCCAACGCGCCGCTCGCGATTCGGGCGTCGAAACGGCTGATGCGCCACGCCATGACCGAAGGTCTCGAAGACCATGTGCAACGCCAATACCTGGCGCTGCTGCCGCTGTTCGGCACCAAGGACTTCCGCGAGGGCCTCGCCAGCTACATGGAGAAACGCCCCGCCGACTTCCACGGGCAATAGGGGTAGTCTGTGGGCGCGACTTATCTGGTGAATGTCTGATTCAGTACGATGGGGCCGAGGCTGATCTTGGTCTCCCATGACCAAGGAGTCGCCGTGGCTGTCGAAGTAAAGCGCTCGTTCTGTCGAATCTGTCATGCGGCGTGTCCGGTCAACGTGCACATCGACGACAGCACCGGTAGCAAAAAGGTGATCAAGGTCACCGGCGTCGACGAGGATCCCATCTTCAACGGCTACACCTGCATCAAGGGTCGCCAGCTGCCGGACCAGATTCATGACCCGGCGCGGTTGCGGCATGCGTTGCGCCGTCGCCCCGATGGGACTTTTGAAGAGATTGCTAGCAGCGATGCGCTCGACGACGCTGCGGCCAAGCTCAAGGCCATCATCGACGAACACGGTCCGCGAGCCGTTGCGACCTACACCGGAACTGGCGGCTATCAGAACGCTCCGTCGCACCCGGTAGCTGCTGCGTTCCACAAGGCGATTGGCTCGATCAGCTACTACACCTCGGTCACCATCGACCAGCCCATGAAAGCCACGGCTAACATGCGGATGGGCATCTGGGAAGCTGGCCCGCAGAACTTCACCGAAGCCGACGTGCTTCTCGCCATTGGCTATAACCCCATGGTCTCGAGCTTTGCTCCGTTTGGGGGCCTCCAGGGGACCGATCCCTTCGTAACGCTACGCAATCGCAAAGCCGAAGGACTCAAGCTCGTAGTGATCGACCCGCGGCGCACCGAACTGGCAGCCCAGGCTGATATCCATCTGCAGGTCAAGCCGGGCGAAGACCCTTCGCTTCTGGCTGGCATGATCAACGTGATTCTGACCGAGAACCTGCACGATCAAAACTTCTGCGATCAGTGGGTCGACCAAGAACAGCTCGACACACTGCGACTGGCAGTCGAAGCGTTCACGCCCGAATATGTTGCCGAGCGATGCGGCGTCGATGCACAGGAAATGATTGCGGGCGCCCGCATGTTCGCCGCGGGGCCAACGGGTATCTCGGGTTCGGGTACGGGGCCAAGTATGTCGCCGCACCCCAGCCTGATGGAGCATCTTTCGATCTGCCTCAATGTGTTGTGTGGCCGCTACATGCGCGAAGGCCAACAGATCGAGTCTGCAGGCTTCCTGCAACCCGATGTGCCCAAGCGGGCTCAGGTCATTGGGCCATTCGGTAACCCTAAGGGCCCCGAGAGCCGGTTCCGCGGACTGCGTGGCTACAACAACGAGATGCCGTGCTCCACGCTGGCGCAAGAGATCTACACCCCGGGTCCCGAACAAGTGCGGGCGTTGATCGTTAATGGTGGTAACCCGGTTGCGGCTTGGCCCGATCAAGCGAAGTCGCTCAAAGCAATGGAAGACATTGAGCTGCTGATCGTGATCGATCACCGCATGACCCAGACCGCCGAGTTCGCCGACTATGTCTTTGCGCCCCGGCTCTCGCTGGAGCGAAGCGATGTGCCGCCGTTCATGGATCGGTGGTTCCGCGAACCCTACGCTTGCTACACCGAGGCGGTCCTGGAGCCCGAAGGTGACTTGCTCAATGACTGGGAGGTCTACTGGGAGATCGCCGAACGCATAGGTGTGCAGATCGACTTGGCCGGTGGTCCAATCCCGAGTGGCGAACGGCCGACCGATGACGAAGTACTCGACCTGGTCTACGCCAAGTCCCGCGTGCCAATGGACGAGATTCGTGCGAACGCGGGGCAAGTGCTCGCTGATCGAAAGATCACGGTTGCACCCGCGGACGCCGAGGCTGGCGGCCGTTTCCAAGTAGCGCTCGCTGATCACATGCAGGAGTTGGCGCTGGTGCGCACCGAGAAGACAAGTGCCGAGATCATGACGGGCTTCGATCCCGAAGTGCATACCTTCCGGTTGATCAGTCGGCGGCTCAAGTCGCACCTCAATTCACTTGGCGGCGAGATTCCTGGTCTGGCCAAGAAGACGCCGACGAACTACGCCTACATGAACCCCAACGACATGGTTGACCTAGATTTGGTCGACGATGGCCTGGTCCGACTTGCATCGCCTCATGCAGAGTTGATCGGTGTGGTCAAAAGCGATGCCAGCATGCGTAGCGGCGTTATCTCGATGTCTCACAGCTGGGGTTCATCATCAGGTACCGACGAAAAGGTACGCGACATCGGCGCACCCACCAACCGCCTCATCGATGTCGAGAATGGCTATTGCCCGATCACCGGCCAAGCCATCCAGTCCGCGATCCCCGTCTCAGTCGAAGCCGTAACCGAAGCCGCCTTCGCCACCGTCTAGAAGAGTCGCTGAACGCCTGCTTCCAGGTCGAGTAACTGGCGTTTTACGTCGAGTCCGCCGCTGAACCCAACGAGTGATCCATCGCTGCCGATGATCCGGTGGCAAGGCAAAATGATGCCGATGGGATTGCGGCCGTTCGTGCCGCCGACCGCCTGGAACGCTCCTGGATACCCGGCGACTTCTGCCTGCTCGCCATAGGAGATCGTCTCGCCGAACGGGATGGTGGCCATTGCTCGCCACACATCGATTTCGAAGTCCGTGCCTTCGATGTGCAGCGGCAGGTCAAAGACGGTTCGGTCGCCGCTGAAGTACTCGGCGAGCTGTTCAGCGGTCTGATTGAGCACGCCGTCGTCTTGGACTTCGGGCACGTCGGTGTCGACAAAATGCAGGTCCCGCAGGTCATGACTCGGGAAGAGCACATGGCTCAGGCCGGCATCGCCAGCCACCAGAATCAGCCGCCCAATCGGCGAGTCGACTGTTCGCCGACGCGGGGAGACTACGTAGTCGGCTGCACGCAGAGGTAGGCCCACTCGCGATCCCTACTCGGGCTTGATCTTGCGTTCGCGTTGCAGTAACTCCTGGGCGATCGACGCAACATGTGAGCCGTCCTGGCCAAACAGATTGCCGATGGTGATGCCACGAGCACCAGTCAGACCGCGACACTCCCACTCGTACAGATGCCAATCGTCGGCTCGTAGCGGGCGATGGAACCACATGGAATGGTCCAAGCTCGCCCCAATGAAGGCCTCGTGGTTGTTCTCGGACCCATCGAACAACGGATGCAGACTGCGGGCCGCCGGAAACTGGATCGTGTCACTGGTAAAGGCCAGGCCACAAACGTGCACGTGCGGATCATCGCCGAGAGGATCGGTGAGCTTGACCCAGCCCATCGATTTCCCAGAACCGGGGTAGGTGCCCATCGACCGACGCTCCATGATCCATGGCCAGGTCTCGCGTTGGCCCTTCATGTCTTCGGGCGGGGGCGCGATTGGCATCCGCACGGTCTGCACGTCGGCTTCTTCTTCGAAACGCTGGAAGGAGCAGGACAGGTGCAAGATTGCGCCGCCGGATTGGCGAGCGACCACCGCCCGAGTACAGAAGCTGCGGCCATTGCGCAAGCGATCCACTTCGTAGCGGATGGGCTCAGACATGTCGCCACCACGGATGAAATATGCGTGCAGCGAGTGTGGGTGAAATCCTTCGTCGACCGTGTGCAGTGCAGCCTTGAGTGCCTGCGCCACCACCTGGCCGCCGTAAACACGACCCCACTGGTATGGCGGGCTGATCCCAACCCAAGTGTCAGGACCGTGCGCTTCGAGTTGCATCACTTCGGCAAAGGTTTTGGGAGCGCTCACCTGTCGAGCATAGGACGGCCGCTGCGTCGGCGACGCAGGAACCGGCAATGGCATTTCTCGCCAAACGTTCTTATCGAGGCGATGCTCTGTGCGAGGCTGGGGAACTGATGCGAGGGATGCGCGGGTTGTACCTGACTGCAGCGGTCACGATGGCCGGGGTGAGTAGTGTCTTTGCGCTACTCGCCGAGCTCGAGGATCGCTATGGGCTCACCACCGGAAGCCTCGGTTTGATCGCAGGCTCGGCGTTTCTGGCCGCGCTGGTTGCCCAACTCTGGTTGTCTCGTTATGCCGACCGAGGCCATGCGGGCATCATGCTCAAGGTCGGTGTGGTGGCCTGCGGTATTGGGCTGCTGTGGTTCGGTGCAGCCACCGAACTTTGGCAGTTCGTGGCCGCTCGTTCCGTCCTCGGGGCGGGCGTGGGCGTGCTTGTTCCGCCTGCCCGTCGAGCCATCATCCTCACGGCAACAACCGATCAGGGCGAACGGCTCGCCACGTTCTATGCGGCCTATCTCGCCGGCTTTGTGTTTGGCCCGCCGCTCGCAGCGTTGCTGACAGGCCTTGGCGACGTTCGCCTGCCGTTCTTCGTATTCGGTGTCCTTACGCTGCTGTCCCTGGGATCTTTGTTTGGCTTAGAGATTCCCGAGGCGAGCCGTAACGCCGAGATCTCCTCGACGGACCGTAAGGTCCTGCGCCGCCTCATTGTTGACCGGCGGATCATTGCCGCGATGCTGATAATTGTTTCGTTCCGGTACTCGATTGGTGTGTTCGAGCCGCTGTGGGCAACTCACCTGGATGACCTCGGCGCGTCGACAAAGCTCATTGGTTTCTCGTTGACCGGATTCGCTCTTCCCATGCTGCTCGTGGCCAAACCGGCTGGCCGCCTCGCTGACCGACACGGCGCCAGGCGAATGTCGCTGCTCGCGGCGTTGGCTGGAGCTCCGCTGATGATGACCTATGGATACACGCCAGTGATCTGGGTCATCATCGGTGTTGCCGGTATCCATGGTCTGAGCGAAGCCGTGCTGTCGCCTGCATCTCAAGGCGCAATCGCCGACGTCAGTTCCGAAGCCGATACTGCAGCAGCACAAGGTCTCGGCGAGGCCGCTGGATCAGCAGCTTCGGCCGTGGGTGCTTTCACGGCGCCCGTTGTCTTCGATGCTTGGGGAGCCGGACCTGCATGGCTCATGGCCGGGTTGGTAATGACCGGTCTTGTCGCCATCAGCTGCTTGTTGGATCCACCCTGGCGCCTCAAAGGTGCAAAGCGACTGCCCGCCGCCCGGCAATCACAAGCCAACGCTCCTGCCGGAGTGCCGTAACCAATAGAGCCACCCGTCAAGCCTGCTGGCGAAGGTGATCGCGAACGGTCGAGCCGCGATACTCGGTGCGGAAGCGGCCGCGGCGTTGCAGCTCAGGAACGATGAGATCCACAAACTCTTCGATCGAGCCTGGGTTGTGAATAGGCGACAACATGAAGCCATCGCCGCCAGCTTCGTCAACGTAGGCGAGCAGCTGGTCGGTGACGGTCTTGGCAGTGCCAGCGAATTGCGGTATGCCGACACTCTGGCCATGCTTCTGAGCGACCTCGGAAACGGTCATCGAGGTCCCGTCGGGGTTCAGATACCGGGTGCGCATGCGTTGTAGTTCTGGCTCGGTGCGCTCTGCCATTGGTTCGTCAGGATCGAGTGTGGAGAGATCGAAGTCGAGATGGGCCGACAAGATAGCGAGCCCGGCTTCTAGCGGTACCAGGGCATTGTGTTCTTCGATCAGTTCCTGGGCGTGAGCTTCGGACTCGCCGATCACTGGCTGAGCACCAAATAGCAGCGCACAATGATCGGGGTCGCGACCAGCGTCGACGGCACGCGACTTGATGTCGTCGTATAACGCAGCGGCGTCGACCGCCCGGGGCTGGATTGCAAAGATCGCATCAGCATGCTTAGCCGCAAAGTCTTTGCCTTGGGGTGACGTGCCCGCTTGCAAAATTGCGGGACCGGTCTGGGGTGAGCGAGTCACGTTAAGCGGGCCTCGGGACTTGTAGAACTCGCCCTCGAAGTCAATGCGCCGAACTTTGGTCGAATCTACAAATTGGGGAGTGTCGCGATCCATGACGACGGCGTCTTCGTCCCAGCTTTCCCACAGCTGCTTGCACACCTCGATGAATTCGTGTGCCTTGTCGTAACGGCGGTCCGAGGGCTCGCGTTCCTCGCCGTAGTTGGCAGCCTGGTTGTGATTCAGCGACGTGACAACGTTCCAACCCGCCCGACCTCGAGTGAGATGGTCGATCGATGCCCACAACCGCGACACATAGAACGGGTGGTGATGGCTGGTGCTAAAGGTGGCTGCCAACCCAATCTTGTTGGTCGCTGCGGCCATGAACGACAGCAGTGGAATCGGGTCGTGCTCGGGGGCCTGCACCGCATACCTGAGTGCAGGATCAAGTTCACCGGTGAAGGTATCGGAGATGTAGTTCAGGTCGGCGAAGAACACCATGTCGAACAGGCCGCGTTCGCAGGTACGGGCTATGTCTTGATACAGCTCGGGGCGAGCCCAGGTGTCTGCTTCCCATCGAGTCTGAGGGTGGCGCCACATTGCATGGCTGTGATAGGTCGGTCCATGAATAAGAAACTGAGCGATGTGCAGGTGGGTGTTCGCCGAAGCAGCTGTCGTTGCCATCACCCCGACCCTAGCGACCACGGGTCCGGCCCTCGTAGGCCGCTTAAGCCGCAGAAGAGGACGCGTACCAGGTACGCGTCCTCTTCGGCGGGGTCGTGCGTCTTCCTCGGTTCCACGAAGCTTGAAGTAGCCGAGAGCGTCGCTCGCCGATCTGCAACAACGGCGATCATCGGCTAGGCGCTGCTAAAAATGTTGTGCGGTTGAGGAACCAAAGTCGTGAGCTGGAGGTGTATCGGTTGATGGACATCTCCACTACGCCACAAATTGTGGGTGTTGCTGCCGCTGCACATGTCGACGTTTCGCAGCTGGCGATGTCGTTCGAGGCGTTCTACCGGGACCACGGCGATCCGGTCGCCCGTGCCCTGGCGGCGACATTGAGCGACTCGGAGCTGGCGGCCGAGGCCACGAACGAGGCAATGACTCGCGCCTACCAACGCTGGAACAAGATCTCTGAATACGACAACCCAGCCGCTTGGGTTTACCGAGTCGGGCTCAACTGGGCGCTGTCGTTGAAACAACGTCGGCGTCGCGAACGAGATCGGCCGGTGCAGCTCACGGCCGACCAGGCAGTTCTTGGGGAACGAGACAACAGCTTGGACACGGCCCTGTCTCAACTGTCCCTCGATCACCGCTCTGTTGTTGTCTGTCGGATCCACCTGGACTGGTCGGTCGATCAGACGGCGACCGCTCTCAAGATCGCACCCGGCACCGTCAAAAGCCGACTCGCTCGTGCGCTCGAACACTTGCGCAATCTGCTTGGGACCGAAGGAGACCAAGAATGCTCGTAGAAGAACACATCCGACACGCCGTCGATGCCGAGGTCGCTAACGCAAAAACCGGCGTACTGCTCGGAGTCGCAGAAATCTCGCAGGCGGCGAAGAAGCGCGACCGTCGCCAGCGCTTTGTGGGCGGCTTCTCGACAATGTTACTCATCTGCTTTGCCTTCCTTGGGGTGGCAGCGATGCGAGGCGAGGGCGACACCACTGCAGTTTTTGCGACCGACTCCGAAGCCCCTTCGGCGCCGGCGTACCTGATCCGATCCGACGACCGGTACATCGGTCTGTCGCCGGTCAATACGTTCGAACTTGACGATCTAGGCAACGCAACGTTTGAGTTGGTGACCTCGCCAGATGGCACCGAATGGGAACGAGTCGAAGAGTCGGCACCACTATCTGGCCTCGCGTTTCAGCTCACGGAAAGAGACGGCGTGTTTTACCTGGTTTCGAGCGAACTGGTCGAGACTGTGGCTGACAGCGAGGAGTCGCTCATCGATGGCAACAACGATCGAAATGCCGAGGGCGAGACCGGCGAGGACCAGGCTCTCCAAGACGAGTCTGGCGAAGATCGGGCTGGCGAAGAAAGGTTCACTCTTTCGACGTCGACTGACCTGGTCTCGTGGCAAGAATTTGTCTTCGAGATACCTGATGAACGGGTCGTCGAAGTCTTCGGTGCCCTCCCGATGGACATCGAAGTCATTGATGGGTCAGCCCTGGTGCTGTTTCAAGAGGGGCCAACGTCGCTCTCGCTCGGAGATGGTCTCGAGGCGCTCGGATATTCCTGGGATTCGGTGTGCATGCCGATTGGCACGAGCTATGCAGGTCCTCAGGTGCGGATCTGCGGACAGGAGAAGAACCTCGCTCTTGCCGGAACCGGCAGCACGGCCCGGTCCATTGGCCGCTTCCTGCTCCGGATCGACGACGACGGTGTCGAAGAAGTCCGGCTTCCCGACATCAACCGCGTAGCTGATCCAATGGGTCCGCAACCCGTGCTCTATCGCACTCCTGATGGGGTC
>Ga0114956_1000591_pt1 | contig 26897 bp, 12 predicted proteins | sample MaitaG_FD_87304 | JGI IMG/M metagenome (GOLD analysis project Ga0114956, IMG submission 87304) | Marine algal microbial communities from Maine, USA - Maine_Asex2 metaG | ecosystem: Host-associated > Algae > Red algae > Unclassified | place: Maine, USA | collected 2015-01-05
CCGGCAATCGACACGATGGCTCGCCAGCCTGACGATCTGTACCGCTTTCGCCGGTGCGCAAGTGGTCTACTTGGCGCTGTTTCTCGAGCAGCCGGGTACCTCGATCGCACAGGTCGTTGCCGTCAGCCTCTTGACGCTGTTCGCCGCCAGTGCCCTCGGTACAGCCATTGGTTCGTGGTTGCGGGCTCCGGTGATTCAGCGTCGCGGTGTTGCGGTTGCGATTGGTTTCTTTGTTGTCGTCGCCGTGCTGTTGCTACCGCCGTTGCAAAGTGCTCTGCGTCAGGTCGGTCAGCTGAAATGGTGCCAGCGGTTGTACTCGGGCTTGCGTGCCTAGCAGTAGCGACACCTGAGGCACTCGCCGCAAGCGCCATGGCTGATCGGCGGGCCTAGACAGGCCCGTTACCAGCTAGAGGCGGGATCAGCACTTCAGGATTCCACTCATCAAGTGAGCCATCTGCAGTGCTAGAAGGTGGTGGGAACCAGTCGCTTTCGGAGTCGTCTCGCGCAGGGAACCATCCGTTGTCGGTGGGGTCACTTTGAGGTTGCGTTGGCGTAGCCGTGCGGGTGCCAGCAACCGCTGGTGCGGCGGCGATGACCGGCGCTGCGTGGCTGGCCTCGGGGGCTTCACTGGTCGGCAATGAGTCGTCAGCAGGATCTTCTTTGCCCCAGGTTCCGTTGATGACCGGAGCGAGCCTTTCCATCTCTGCTTCGGCCGCAGCGCGGTTCTCTTCTTCGAGTCGGCGAATAGCTTCACCCCGTCGGCTCTGAGCGGCGTCACGCTCTAGCTCTTGTTCGAATCGCCCAAAGTCGGGGTCCCATTCGAGCGGTTGCCCATAGCGATCCAGCAGGCCAATCTCGCCGGCGAGGTCGGCGAATCGGTTGCCGCGATCGTTCCAGGCTGGCGGCCGGCGTGCGCCCCCGGTGCTTTTCCATTCGGGCATTCTGACTTTGAAGGTGCCGAGCGCCTCGCCACCCGAAAGGCGGCGATGGACCTTCTTGACGAACCGTCGAGTCCGCCACATTTCGGAGATGACCATGTGCAGGTATTTGAGCCAGCTTGAATCGTGGCTTGGCATGTCGTTGTCGCGTTCAAAGTTCCGCCATTGCTCTTCAAGCGTGTTGAGGTTCGTGCGAAGCGAACGCAGAATCTTCCTCGACACCCTGAGGTACTCCTCGGCGAGTTCGAGGTCGAACGCATTGATCGAGCTCCGTCCTTGTTCGGTTGGCAGTGACCACGGCCGCAGGGGCAGGACCTCTTTGGGTCGCGGGCCACGGCCACGTGCGGTCTCGCGCTGGATCGGCTCTTGGTACGAGTAGAAGGAGACCCAAGAGTTGCCCTGCAGTTCGTAGTAGACGAAGGGCGGCTCGACGGGGGCAAAGTTGAACGGTGACGCAGCAGGGCCGGGAAACTCTGGCATGTGCGGAGCCCGTAGGTTGTAGAGGCTCTCGCCGTGATAGACGCTCCACTGGGGTGCTTCGATGAATCGACCGTCAACGACGCGTGTCTCGATGGGTGGGTAGTACGCAGGAGCCCCTTCGATGAGGTAGTTGAGGCCCTGGCCGTGCGTGGTCGCGACCTGCGCGTACGAGATGGCGTTGGTCCGGTGCACGGTGTCGCGCCAGAGTCGGATCCAGCCGTAGGCCCAGTCGTCGATTTGCTTGATGTTTGAGTGGTTCTCGAGGTCGTTCTCAAGACAGTGCCGGTAGAGGTAGTCGCCGTAGGGGCCCTTCCATGCGAGCAGCATCGCATCTCGGGCGTCGCGCAGCTTCGGTACCTGTGAGAGGAACTCTCGGTTCAGTTCATAGGTTCGCTTCGACATTTCGAGAGCCTTGTCGAAGTCAAAGCGGGGGAAGATCGGGAACATGGTTTCAAGCTATGACGCAAGGCCCAATTGCGATAGGTGGACAAGTCCCCCCTCTGCGTCCACCTGGTGCAACCGCAGGCAACGGTGCGTCGGTTCGACCCGCTCAGCCACGATGCAGCCGATGACCCGACTACTGCTGCGCGTGATGCTCGTGGCTGCGGTTGCGATCGTTTGAGCGGCTCGTGCAGAGAGTGCTCACGAGCAGCGACCTGCCACCGCCGGTGCTCCAGCACGTGGTGCAGCTCACGGGTCAGACCCGCCGACTCGATCTCGCGTGGCCCGAGGTGCGCCTCGGCGTCGAAGCACATTCGCGACTGTTTCACTTCGGGCGGGCGGCCGACGAACGAGACAACCGCCGCGATCTCGAACTCGTCGCGGCCGGGTGGGAGCTGCTCTACATCACCTGGGGATGGCGCGCGAGCCTGAAAGCTTCAGGCAACGGTTAGTGCTCGACGGCGACCATTTCTTCGACGGGTGGTTCGAAGCCTTCGACGCTTGAGAAGACGATCTTGAGGTCACCGGGCTTGTCTTCGTCGTCGGCAACATCGACGATAATCATCTGGCCGGCGCGGAACTCTTTGTGGAGCAGTCGCTCAGACAGCGGATCTTCGACCATGCGCTGAATCGCACGACGCAACGGACGAGCACCGAGCTGCGGGTCATAGCCCCGCTCAGCAAGGTGACGCTTTGCGCCGTCGGTTAGTTCAAGGCCCATGCCTTGGGAACCAAGCTGGTCACGAACCCGCTTGATCATCAGATCAACGATCTGCACGATCTCTTCGAGCGTTGGCTCGTGGAACACGATCGTCTCGTCGATGCGGTTCAAGAACTCAGGACGGAAATGGTCCTTGAGTGCGTCGTTGACCTTTTCCTTCATGCGTTCGTAGCTGACGGCTTCGTCGCTCTTGGTGAAGCCGAGGTTCGCCTTGCGGAGATCTCGGGTACCGAGGTTCGACGTCATAATCAGCACGGTGTTGCGGAAGTCGACGGTGCGACCCTGCGAGTCGGTCAGGCGACCTTCTTCGAGGATCTGCAGCAGCGTGTTGAACACGTCGGGGTGGGCCTTTTCGACCTCGTCGAACAGCACCACCGAGAATGGCTTGCGGCGCACGGCCTCGGTGAGCTGGCCGCCTTCGTCGTAACCCACGTAGCCAGGGGGCGAACCCACCAGGCGGCTGACCGTGTGCTTCTCCATGTACTCAGACATGTCGAGGCTGATGAGCGAGTCTTCGTCGCCGAACAAGAACTCGGCCAGGGTCTTGGCGAGCTCGGTCTTACCGACACCAGAGGGGCCCAGGAAGATGAATGAACCGCTTGGGCGCTTGGGGTCTTTGAGGCCAGCACGGGTTCGGCGGATGGCACGAGCCAGCGCCTTGATGCCGTCTTCTTGGCCGATGATGCGCTTGTGAAGTTCGTCTTCCATGCGCAAGAGACGCTCGGTCTCTTCTTCGGTGAGCTTGTAGACGGGGATGCCAGTCCATACCGACAGCACGTCGGCGATGGCTTCTTCGTCGACCTCATCGAAGAGATCGACGCCCTTGGCCTTGATTTCGACCTCGAGCTCTTCTTTCTTGGCCAGCAGCTCTTTTTCGGTGTCTCGAAGTGAGCCGGCCTTTTCGAAGTCTTGCGACTCGACGGCGGCTTTCTTGTCTTCGATGACTTGGGCGATCTGGTCTTCGATCTCTTTGTAATCGGGCGGCGTTTCCATGCGCTTGATGCGCAGACGTGAGCCGGCCTCGTCGATCAGGTCGATCGCTTTGTCGGGAAGATGGCGGTCGCTGATGTAGCGATCGGCAAGGTTCGCCGCGGCAACGAGTGCCTGGTCGGTGATGGTGACCCGATGGTGCACCTCGTAGCGGTCGCGCAGACCCTTGAGGATCTCGATCGTGTGGGCCACGGTGGGCTCTTCGACCTTGATCGGCTGGAAGCGGCGCTCGAGGGCCGCATCTTTTTCGAGGTGTTTGCGGTACTCGTCGGTGGTCGTGGCACCGATGGTCTGGAGCTCGCCTCGGGCCAGCATCGGCTTGAGGATCGACGCCGCATCGATTGCACCTTCGGCAGCACCAGCGCCGACGAGCGTGTGGATCTCATCAATGAACAAGATGATGTCGCCGCGCGTCTTGATTTCTTTGAGGACCTTCTTGAGGCGTTCTTCGAAATCGCCGCGGTACCGGCTACCGGCAACCAGGGCACCAAGATCGAGGGTGTAGAGCTGCTTGCCCTTGATCGTCTCGGGTACGTTGTCGCTGGCGATCTTCTGGGCTAGGCCCTCGACGATGGCGGTCTTGCCGACACCAGGCTCGCCGATGAGTACGGGGTTGTTCTTGGTTCGACGGCTGAGCACCTGCATGAGACGCTCGGTCTCGCGCATGCGGCCAATGACCGGGTCGAGCTCTTTGTCACGAGCGAGTTGGGTCAGGTTGCGACCGAACTGGTCGAGCACGAGTGAGCCCGACGCGGTGTCGCCGCTGCCGCCACCGGTGGTGGCACCGGTCTTGTCGCCGCCTTCGCCGCTAGGTGCGCCGCCAGGGCCGCTGTAGCCCGAGAGCAGCTGGATGACCTGTTGGCGAACTCGACTCAGGTCGGCGCCGAGCTTGACGAGTACCTGCGCCGCAACGCCCTCGCCCTCACGGATCAGCCCGAGCAGGATGTGCTCGGTGCCGATGTAGTTGTGGCCAAGCTGCAGCGCTTCGCGCAAGCTCAGCTCAAGCACCTTTTTGGCACGTGGCGTAAACGGAATGTGACCGCTTGGTGAGGTGCCGCCTTGGCCGATGATCTCTTCGACCTGGGCGCGTACGGCCTCGAGTGAGATGCCAAGCGACTCGAGGGCCTTGGCTGCGACACCTTCGCCCTCGTGAATCAGCCCGAGCAGAATGTGCTCGGTGCCGATGTAGTTGTGGTTCAGCAAACGCGCTTCTTCTTGCGCAAGCACCACTACGCGCCGGGCTCGGTCTGTAAATCTTTCGAACATTTGGTTGCTCGGGCCTTTCGTCAAAGGTATTTGCCACTGTAACCACGACGGTGTGACGACCACAGGTCGGGGACCGAACTTGACGGTTCCTGCACTGATCGGCCAATTCGGTGGCGGCGAGAGTGGTTGAGAGAGATTTGAGTGTGACCGTGTAACCACGGCCACCCCAAGTCCATTCCCACTTACGCCTTATCGAGCGAGGGTGGCACCCGTCACTGTGGTTTCCGATGGCGCTTCCGATCGCGCGCGACCGTCAGAATTTTCCTATCGTTGCACCCATGGCCGGAAACCCACTCAGTGTGCTGCCGACGCTTGAGGCGGACTTGACACGGGTCGAAGCGGCGCTGATGACGGCCGTTCAGAGTGACTTGCCGATGCTCGCCGAGGCTGCCGCCCACTACGCGGCCGCGGGCGGCAAGCGCGTTCGCCCCGGCTTTGCGATCGCCGCGGCCGCTACCAAACACGCAACGCCCCAACCCGCCGCAGAGAACGTCGTGATGGGCGGGGTTGCCGTCGAACTCGTGCATCTCGGTTCGCTCTATCACGACGATGTGATGGACGAAGCCACCGTGCGCCGTTCGGTTGTGGCAGCCAACGCCCGCTGGGACAACACCGTCACGATCTTGACCGGCGATTTCTTATTGGCGCAGTCGTCGATCATTGCCGCATCGCTTGGCACCGACGTGTCTGCGCTTTTGGGCGAGACGATCGCTCAGCTCACCGACGGCCAGATCCGTGAACTGCAAGACACCGACAACATGGAACGCACGGTCGAAGACTACGAAGCTGCCATCACCGGCAAGACGGCATCGCTGCTGGCCTGCGCGTGCCGAGTCGGCGCCATCTGTGGCGGTCTCACGCAACCCGAGATCGATGCGCTCACGCAATTCGGCCATAGCTACGGCATGGCGTTTCAGATCGTCGACGACTTGCTCGATGTGCTCGCCACGACCGAACAACTCGGCAAACCCGCCGGCAACGACATTCTCGAAGGCAACTTCACCCTGCCGGTGTTGCGAGCGCTTCGCAGCGAATACGGCGAACAACTACGAGAGCTGATCGAGGCCGGCCTCACGCCCGAGACCCGTGACCAAGCACTCATCTTGGTGCGCATGAGCCCAGGCATTCCCGAAGGGCTCGACGCCGCTCGCAGCTGGGCTGACAAGGCCAAGGCTTCGTTGTCCGCGCTCGACGAGTCAACCGGTGCTCGCGCGCTGAATGCGGCGGCCGACCACTTGGTCGAACGTGCACGCGCGCCACTTGGTTAAACCGAACCCGCCACGAGTGTGAACCCGCCAGTTCCAGCCGTGTTCGCGGACCTGACCGCGCACTGGCTCGACGCGGCACTGCGCTCAGCCGGTGAGCTCGACGTAACGGTCATCGATCTTCAGGTCGAGCCGTTAGGGGCCGAAGTCGGCTTCCTTGGAGACCTGGCCCGCGTCACACCGACCTACGGTTCGGGTGCCGACCTAACCAGGGCGCCCGCCAGTTTTGTGGTCAAGCTGCCTCCGACAGATGCCGGTGCCCACCGGATCGGCTCGATGTTGCGGGCCTGGTCGCGCGAGGTCGCGTTCTACGCCCAGGTAGCCCCGCTCAGCAGCGAGATTCAGGTGCCGCGCTGCTTCTATGGCGGCGCTGACGAAGCGAATGAGCGATGGGTGCTGGTACTCGACGATTTGGCGGTCGGAATGGCCAGCATCGATCTCGACGCAGGCGCAACCCGCAAGCAAGCCGAGGCCGCCATCGACGCGCTCGCCGTGTTTCACGCTCGTTGGTGGCAAGCCAACGAGCGCTTCGACTGGATGCCCGGGTTCGACACCACCGGGGTGGGCGGTTTGCAGAGCCCGTGGCTCGACGCTCACCCGCACTTCTTGGATCGCTACGGCCATCTTTGCCCCGAGCCAAGCAGCGACTGGCTCACAACATTTGCACCACGGCTGACCGAGTGGTCGACCAAGGCAGCCCGCGAGCCGATCACGATCGTTCATGGCGACTACCGGCTCGACAACGTGATCTTCGTCGACGCGCAGGTGATGATGATCGACTGGCAGACGGCATTACGGGGCCCCGCCGCCATGGATGTCTCAAGCTTCATTGCGTCGAGCCTGAGTACCGACAACCGCAGCGCGTGGGAGTCGCAGCTCATCTCTCGTTATCTCGATGGGGTAGGTCGAGCCGGCATCGAAGTCGACGCCGTCTGGTTCAACGACAGTTACGACGAGAACCTGTTGTGGTGGATGGGTCAGTTCGCCAACAACCTGGCCCACCTCAAGCCCGACGAACCGCATCGACAGCGCGCGCTCGACACCATGGTGGTCCGTATCTTCACCGCTGCCCTCGACCGCAACGTCGGCCGGTTGCTTTGAGCCCGCCCCTCTGGTCGCACTGATTGCCAGTACGGTCTCAGAATGCGACGATTTTCTCTGCTGGCCCTCTCTGTAGTGGTGTTCGCCAGCCTGGCCCTTGGCCTCGGCTCGCCGCCGAGTGGCGCCCAAGACTCGGGGGCCTGTGCTGATGGCGCAACCCTTGCTGCCGATGGCACCTGCATTAGCGACGCGGTCAGCGACAATGTGATCACGACCACAAGCTGCACGGTTGGCGTCTTATCGGCCGACGGTCAAAGCTGCGTCGTGCCCCGACTCGACGCGCCGACCCCTGCGCCAGCGCCAGCGGCCGCTGCGCCCGCTTCCGGCAGCCCTGTAGCTGCCCCGGTGCCGAACTTCACCGGCTAGCCGAGCTGGCCAAATGACGACTGCGCCGCTTGTCGACTTTTTGCGCGCGTGTGCCGTCGAGATCGAAGCCCGTGCCCAGCAAGCGACGTCGCGACGCGGGTCACTGATCGACGGTTCACACGCGTTCACGACTGCGCTCGCGCAGTCGGCTCCCATTGCGTATGAACCCTCGACCGCGCCGGTGGTGTCATGCCTCAGCGACATCGAGCCGAGCCCGCTGATCGATCTGTTTCGGGCCGCGCAACGCAACGTGCGATGGGTGCCATCATTCCGGGTCGATGACGGCGGCACCGAAACCGCCTTGGCGCCACTCAACGACGTGCTCGATTTCGACAGCGTGATCTGCGGCTTGCTCGCGGTGGGTCCGCGGCATCGCTACCCCCTGCACTCGCATCCGCCCCAAGAGCTGTATCTGCCACTGACCTCGGGCGGCACCTGGCGTTTCGGCGGCAGCGACACCCACCGCGAGCTCGCCGACGATGAGCTGGTCTACAACCGCCCGAACGATCTCCACGAAGTCATCGCCGCGGCCACTCCCCTGCTCGCGCTGTATGTGCTCTGGTAGGCCAATTTCGGAAGCAAGTGGGCGGCGCGTAGTTTTCTGGCATGACGATTGCTCGATTGCTTATTGCGAACCGCGGCGAGATTGCAGTGCGCATCGCCCGGGCTGCGACCGATCTCGGCATCGAGACCCATGCGGTCTTCTCGCCTGACGACTCGGCATCGCTGCACACCCGCATCGCTCACTATGCACACGAACTCCCCGGCCTCGGGGCCGGCGGCTACCTCGACATCGAGGCGCTCGTGGCACTAGCGGTTGCCAACAACTGCGACGCCGTGCACCCCGGCTACGGATTCCTCGCCGAGAACGGCGAATTCGCCCGAGCCGTCGAAGCAGCTGGACTTACCTTTGTCGGTCCAACCCCAGACCAACTCGCGCTGTTCGGAGACAAGGGGCGGGCTCGCGCCACCGCGTCGGCGCTCGATGTGCCAGTGCTTCCGGGCGTTGACCAACCGGTTTCGCTCGAGGAAGCCCTAGCGTTCTTCGACTCGCTGCTCGGCACCGATGGGAACGGCGCGGCGATGATGATCAAGGCAGTCGCTGGTGGAGGTGGCCGTGGTAGCCGATCGGTCACGACACGCGACGACGTGGCAGAGGCCTTCGACCGCTGCCAGTCCGAGGCGGTAGGCGCATTTGGCAACGGTGACCTCTTCGTCGAAAAGTTCATGACCCTGGCCCGCCACATCGAAGTGCAGATCGTCGGTCAAGGCGACGGCCAGGTGATGCACCTCGGCGAGCGCGAATGCAGCGCACAGCGCCGGTACCAAAAGGTCATCGAGATGGCGCCCGCGGCGTCGCTCAATGACGGCGTGCGCAGCCAGCTGCACGAGGCAGCACTACGGCTCGCGGCATCGGTCAAGTACCGCAATCTCGGCACCTTTGAATTCCTGGTCGACCTGACCAGTGATCGCTTTGTGTTCATCGAAGCCAACGCTCGCTTGCAGGTTGAGCACACCGTGACCGAAGAGGTCACCGGCGTCGATCTTGTTGCGACCCAGCTCGGGCTGGCCGGGGGCGCGACGCTCGATGAGCTCGGGCTCCTGGCCAAGGGCATCGCCACACCTCGGGGCGTCGCGATTCAAGCCAGAGTCAACATGGAGACGATGGGTGCAGGCGGCTCGGTGATGCCTGCGAGCGGCACGCTTGGCGCGTACGAGGCTCCCAGCGGGCCGGGCGTGCGCACCGACGGGTTCGGCTACGCGGGATACCACACCAGCACCGCGTTCGATTCGCTGCTCGCGAAAGTGATTGCCCACACGAACTCGCCCGACCCGACCCTTGCGGCCACCCGTTGCGCTCGCGCGCTTCGAGAGTTCCGCATCGAGGGCGTCGCGACCAACATCGGCTTCCTCGAAAGCTTGTTGGCCCGGCCCGAACTGGTCGACGGGTCGATGCATACTCGCTTCATCGACGAGCACGCAGCCGATCTGGTGGCTGCTAGTGCCGAAACCCCCTCGAGCGACGTTGGCGGTACCAGCGGTACCGCCCAGGCGTCTGGTCTGGCTGGCGCCCAAGTCGACACCACCGACCCTCTGGCACTGTTCGCGCATAACACGGCAACGAAGGCAGCCACCGACTCGCTCGACGGAGCTGACGATTCTCCCAACCTCGCCGGGCCTGACGGGTCCATCGGTTTGCCAGCCCCGATTCAAGGCACGATCGTGTCGGTAGCTGTTACCGAGGGGCAGGCCGTCAAACAGGGCACGCCGCTCGTCGTAATAGAAGCGATGAAGATGGAGCACGTCATCGAGGCGGATCGCACCGGCATCGTCAAGCGACTGGCCTGCGGCGTGGGCGATGTCGTACGCGAGGGCTTCCCACTGGCGTTCGTGCTCGAAGCCGACGTTGACGTCGCCGACACCGAGGTGGCCGAGGCGCTCGATCTTGACCACATCCGCGGGGACCTCGCCGAGCTGTACGAACGCAAGGCGTACACCCTCGACGAGAACCGGCCCGAAGCAGTCGCGCGGCGGCGCAAGAAGAACCGGTGGACGGCCCGCGAGAACATCGATGCCATCTGCGATCCGGGAACGTTCCACGAGTACGGCCCGCTGGTCGTTGCATCGCAGCGGGGCCGACGCACGCCCGAGTGGTTGCGCGAGCGCACACCGGCCGACGGGCTGATCGGCGGCCTCGGCACCGTCAACGGCGACAAGTTCGATGACGAGGCGGCCCGGTGCATGGCGATCTCGTATGACTACACGGTGCTGGCCGGTACTCAAGGCACCGGCAACCACTACAAGCAAGACCGGCTGTTCGACATCGCTCGCCGCTACAAGTTGCCCATCTTGTTCTTCACCGAAGGTGGCGGCGGCCGACCCGGCGACACCGAGTATCACAACTACATCGGCATGGACACCTACACGTTCACGCAGTTCTCGAAGCTGTCAGGCGAGGTGCCGCTGGTCGGGCTCAACTCGGGTTACTGCTTCGCTGGCAACACCGCGATGCTGGCGTGCTGCGATGTGATCATCGCGACCAAGGGTTCGACAATCGCGATGGGCGGCCCGGCCATGATCGAGGGCGGCGGCCTCGGTGTCTACACCCCCGAAGAAGTCGGCCCGATGTCGTTCCAGGTACCCAACGGCGTGGTCGACATTGTCGTCGAAGACGATGCCGAGCTGGTCGAAGTCGGCAAAAAGTACATCTCGTACTTTCAGGGCCCGGTCAGCGATTGGCAGGCGCCCGACCAGCGGGCGATGCGCCACATCGTGCCTGAGAACCGGGTGCGCATGTACGACGTGCGCGAGGTCATCGACACGTTGGCCGACGTCGACTCGGTGCTCGAGATTCGCAAGGACTACGGCGTCGGCATCATTACGTCGCTGATCCGGGTCGAGGGCAAGCCGATGGGCGTGATCGCGAACAATCCGCACCACCTAGCCGGCGCCATCGACAGCGACGGTGCTGACAAGGGCGCACGGTTCTTGCAGCTGTGCGACGCGTTCGGCCTGGCGATCGTGTCGATCATGGATTGCCCTGGGATCATGGTCGGGCCCGACGCCGAGCGAGAGGCGCTCGTGCGCCACGCCGCTCGCATGTTCGTAACCGGCGCGAACCTGACCGTGCCGATGTTCGGACTGGTCATTCGTAAGGCCTACGGCTTGGGGGTCCAGGCGATGTGCGGGGCCAGCTCGATGGCGCCGTTGTTCACGGTCGCCTGGCCGACCGCCGAGTTCGCGGGCATGAACATCGAAGGCGCCGTCAAGCTCGGCTACCGCAACGTGCTGGCCGAACTCGAGACGGCCGAAGAACGCAAAGAGCTGTTCGACAAGATGGTCACCAAGGCCTATGAGAACGCTCGCGCGGTCAACGGCGCCAGCTACTTCGGCATCGACGACGTGATCGACCCCGCCGACTCCCGCAGTTGGGTGGTTGCCGGCCTGCGTAGCCTTCCGCCCGAGCCACCCCGCACCTCGGCACGGCGCTCGTACATCGACACCTGGTAGGTGCCGTCTGCAAGTATGAGCACTGGCCTATGTTCGAGTCGGGCTACGAGGGCGGGTGCAGTACATGGAAGCGGGAAGCCAACTTGGCAACTACGTGATCAAGGACCGGCTTGGCCGCGGCGCGACTGCCGAAGTCTTTCGTGCGCTGCAGCCGGCAATCGACCGAGATGTCGCCATCAAGGTGATGTTCCCGCACCTGACCGACAGCCCTGACTTCTCGGCTCGCTTCCAGCGTGAAGCGCGCGCGATGGGCCAGCTGCAGCACCCAAACATTGGCCGCATCATCGACTTTGAGGCCAGCGGCGAACGCCCGTACATGGTCATGGAGCATCTCGATGGAGGCTCGCTGCAAGACCTGATGCAGGCCACTGGCGGGCCACTACCGATTCGGTTCGCGCTGCAGGTGACTCGCCAACTTGCCGACGCCCTTCGCTACGCCCACAGCATGGGCATGGTGCATCGCGACATCAAGCCGGCCAACGTGATGTTCACCGACGACACCCATCAGTGTTCGATGTTGATGGACTTCGGCATGGCTCGCCTCGTCGACGAATCGATGACGGCGACCGGCGCGATCTTGGGCACCCCCGCATTCATGGCCCCCGAGCAGATGCGCGGCGAGGTCGTCGGTGCGCCGGCCGACATGTACAGCCTCGGGGTCATGCTGTATGAGATGGTCACCGGCCGGGCGCTGTACGAGGCCGACTCAGTGCACACGCTGATGATGAAGCACGTCGAGGCGCCGGTGCCCTCGGCTCGCGAGAGTGCGCCGAACGTGAGCGAAGACCTCGACTCGCTACTGCGAACGACACTGGCCAAGCAACCCGAGGATCGTTTCAGCGACGCTGGCGAAATGGTCGCAGCCATCGATCGGCTGTTGGGTTCGTCGACGCTCGACGGATCGGGTGGCGGCCGTGACACCGTGATGCAGACTGGTGCCGCCGTATCAAGCCCCACCAGCGGCGGTGGCGGCGGTAGCCGTGGCGGTGGGGGCACGTCGCGAGCCGGGCTTATCGCGGCGATCGTGGCGGTCGCACTGATCGCAGCAGGCACGGTCTTCGCAATGACCCGCGGTGGTGGCGGTGGTGGCGATGAGATCGCCGGTGACGAGGTCGTCACTACTTCCGAGACGGTCGAAGCTGTCGATGAGGCCACGGCTCCCGAGGCCGAGAGTGCCGATGAGGCTCCCGAGGAGCCCCCAAACGCAGCAGCCGGCCCCGAGCCAGCTGAGACTGAGCCCACTGAAACTGAGGCGGCACCATCGACACCAAGCGCGCCCGTAGACATCGGCGCCGAGATGCGGGCTGGCTTTGACCCCGCAGCTGCGCCCGCGTTCTTCCCCAACAGCGCCCAGATCGACGGCGGCGAGTTCGTCTTGGCATGGGACCGCACCCGACCAGCGCCGAACAACTCCGACTACCAGGTCAACATCGACGATGAGCCAGTGGGCATCGTGACCGTCGACGCTGATGGCCGCGGCACGATGCGCGCACAAGTCCCGGCCCATCTCGCATCAACGATTCGCATCGCAGCCGTCGACCCCGCGACCGGTGAGGCCATCACCGTGGTGCACGAGAACACCATGAGCCCCCAAGATCGAGCTACTTTCGACAACCGGCTTGCCTTGGTCGTCGAAGCCGAACGCGAGCTAGCGATCGCGATCGACCACACAGGGTTCATTAGCGATGAACTTGGCAACGGCGACCTCGACGCCGCGCGACGCCACACTGAACACGTCATCAACATCATCGACGGCACCGACGGCCCGCTCTTTGGAGACCTCGACAACAGCGGCTTGGCCGAGAACCCCGGCGACGGCGTCGGTGTGCTCGCATACCTCGCCCAGTGGAACGCAGACGGCAGCGGCGACGACCCCGATCAGCAGATCGCTACCGAGGCATCGGCCGCATTTGCGACCAGCCAGGCTGCAGGCGTGCAGTTGCTGTCAAGCGATTCGGTCGACGAGGCCAGCCGGGCCTTCGAGTCCTTGTCGCTGGCACTCGAGGCCGGCACCGTTGAGGTGGCTCGGGCGAAGGCATCACTTCGCAACCAGGCGGCTGCGGCGCTCGTCGGTCCTGCGCTTGAGCTCACAGGCACCGACACTTCGACCGGCACGATCGCCGTGCTGGCTTCGACAGGACAGATCATCGTGAGCACCCCTCATGTCAGCAGCTCGGGTGACATCTCGGTGCAAAGTGCAGCTGGAGACTTCGTGATTCCCCCCACTGGCTCAGTCACCATCGATGCAGGCGCTGACCTGATGGCTTTCGGCCAGGTCGTGTTGGTCGACGGCGATGATCAGGCGTTCGCGAGCGGTGCTCTTAACGAGGCCGCTCTGGTCGTGCACCAGCAGCTGACGACCAGCGTTCTTCCAGCGCTCGATGGCCAGGCGCAACTCGTGGCCGACCACGCCGATCTCATGCGCCAAGAAGTTGCAGCCGGAAACCACGGCGAGGTTCGACGCCACGCCGAGCATGTGGTCAACATCATCGGCGGCGAACAAGGTGCCCAGTTCGGTGACCTCGACGGTGATGGCGCTGCCCAGAATCCCGGAGATGGCGTGGGCGTGCTCGTCTATCTCGACCAGGTCGATACGTTGCTGAACGATCTGCCAACGGCGACCGTTGAGCAGCGCTTCCACAGCCAGACCTACCGCAGCGCCGTCAGCAGCATCCGCGCCCAGCTGATGAATGCCCAAGCTGAGTCGTTGCGCATTCTTGCGACCGACTCAGCGCCCGAAGCCGAAGCCCCAATGAACACGGTGCTAACCGACGCCACCTCGGCACTCGTTGGCGCAGATACCGACAACTCGGGCGCGGTCGACCTGGACGAAAGCGGCATTCGCAGCCTCGCTGCTCACGCCGCGATGCTGTTGTCGTCGCCGATTGAACCCTAAGCCAACCAGTCAGTTAGCCGCCGGCGACTGGCTCGCTTGATCGGCAGCCATCGTCGATGTATACGCAGCCCGAATTGCGAGCACTTGGTGGCCGGCTACGAGCTGGCTTCCGGACTCGAGTGTGACGGGCACGCCCGGTTCGAGGCGCACTGCCGTGCCATCAGGCAGCCGCAGGTAGGTGCCGTTGCGAGACTCGTCGTCGGTGACCTTGACCTCGCCGTCGAGCAGCTCGACCGTGAGATGGCGAGCCGACAGGAACTTGTCGTTGACCCGCAAAACCTCACAGCCCTCGACCGGCTGCGGGCGGCGGCCCAAGATCACTGGGCGGTCCAGCGACACACGCTCACCCGAACCAAAGACGAGCTCGACCTGCTCGACAACCGGCGGCGCAACGGGTTCGACATCGACGGTTACGACCGGGGCGCCGACGCTTGGTTCCAGCGATGCATCAACAGTCTCGGTTGGCAGAGTTGCAAGAGTCGACGGCGTCGTCGGGGCATACACCGACGGGTCGACCGGCGCGGGCATGGGCGTCATGTCATTCGAGGGCGCAATGACTTCGCTTGCAAAGGAAGCCACCTCGTGGCTCGACGCCTGAAAAACAGTGGGAATACGATCAGCCACCAGCACTGACCGTCCCGGCGGGACAGGCAGCCCGGGCCGCATATCGGGCACCACACCGACCAACTCTTGGACCTCTCGTGGACCCTCAGGGGCCACAAGGATCTGAGTGCGCGCGGCTTTGATTTCAGCAAACAGCGGATTCGATCCGAAGCCCCTCAAGGTCGTTGTGGATCCGAGCAGTCGAACACCGGCCGCAACGATTGCTTCGGAAGACCCATTCATCGACCGATCGTCGAACTGATCAGCGTCATCGAAGAGCAGCACTCGCTCAACGTCTGGCGAGCTCTCGGTCGCCGCTGCCATCTCTTCAAGCACTGGCACGATGTCACCGACGCGACCAAAAGCACTGTTTTCGAGGCAGTCCAGACCACGGAGTGGGGAGCTAGCCGGACCGACAGCCCATACCTCTCGCCCTGACCGAGCGAGCTGCATCGCAGCATTGCAAAGAATGGTGGACCGGCCTGCGCGCGGCGGGCCAAGGACCACGACGTTGTTAAAAGTCACGTCGAGGTCAACCGGGCGTAGCGCACGGTCGCTCAGTCCGATTCTCACCAGATTCGGGTTGTCCCCAGGCTCCATGATCGGCACCTCGGTCGGCAGGGCCTGGGTTACGAGCTCCGGAGCGACCCATCCTTTGAGCGCTTTGGCGAATGCGACCATCGCCGCTTGCTCGTCAGCTTCGGGAGCGCCGCCCGGCGCAGCGACGACCGATGCGAACCGGATCGACTGATTGTTCTCGTTGAAGGCTTGCCCCGGCTCGAGTTCGAGGCCTTTGGCGATTTTGTTCGGGATCCCTTGCTCTATGTAGCCGCCTTCTTCGGCCTGACGGAGGATGTAGCGGTTGGTAATGCTCGACATCAGCGCAGAACGAACCGCGCCGCGTCGACCGGCCGTAAAGGCGACGTCGATGCCGTACTGACGACCGTCGGTGATGAGCCGATTAGCTCGCTCGATCCACACGTGCGCACCCCGCATCGACGTTCCCTCGAACTGCTGCACGAAGTTCTCATAGCTATCGATGAGCAGCAGAATTCGACTGAACACCGGCGCCTGATCGCCTTGCGCCGTTGCGGCCGCGATCGCCGCCTGGCGTCGCTCAAGTTGGGTGTCGATCGTTGCAATGATTCGCGTCACGGCCTCAAGGTCGTCGCCAGTCGCGACCGCGCTCGTCTGGGGGAAGCGAGCCAGCAGCCCGAGCTGTCGTGAGGCAAAGTCGAGTGCAAAGATTGTGAGACCGCCGCCGCCGGCTTGTGAATCACGCCACGCGGCCGAGGCAGCAATGGTCTTGAGCACGGTGCTCTTTCCTGAGCCACTGTTACCGAAGATTGCCGCGGCTCCAGACTCGCCGAAATCGAGTTGGCCCGGGTACTGGTCTTGAGCTTCGGGGTCATCGATCATGCCGATCGTCACGCGACGACCTCGAACATCGCCAGCGATCGAGCGAGGATCGTCGAGCAATTCGGTGAGCGAGATTTCAGCGGGAAGCGTCTCTTTCCATGGGGCTCGGCCGCGCTTGAGACCCATCTGCCGGGCAGCAGCGATGATTGCTTCGACGGTCGCATCGAGCTGCGTGCGATCAGGGTCAGCCGAAGCCTTGGCGTGGCCCTTGACCGCCTGGCGACCAAGGCGAGTGGCGGGCCCGTCACCAAATGGCGCCACTGTTACTGGTGGCGGGCCCTCAGCAGCAAGGAGCGGGGCACCGCTCCAGGCCGATTGAAATGGAATCAGTTCACCCGGACCGAGTCGGGCAAGGCCGCGGCCCTTGAGGGGGCCCGGGATCATCGCGGCGTCAGGCGCCCCAATCACGTTGTTGGACTCGCCGCTATCAAGCATGCGCAGGGCGATGCGCAGGTTGGTGTTCTGTTGGATGTTGTCGTTGATTGCGCCCGAAGGTCGCTGGGTCGACATGAGCAGGTGGATGCCGAGGCTTCGTCCACGTTCAGCGATGCTGACAACGCCGTCGACGAACTCAGGCAACTCACGGACAAGCGCCGCGAACTCATCGACCACGATTACCAGAGAAGGCGGCGCTTCGTCGGGGTACTTCGCGATCATTTCCTTGATGTCGGGAGCCCGGCCCTTAAACAGCTCCATCCGCCGGTCGAGTTCTGCTGTCAGCGAGGTCAGCGCTCGAAGCGCCAAGAGGGCATCGAGGTTCGTGACCGCGCCCACGGTGTGAGGAATGTCCTTAAACATTTCACTGAGCGCGCCGCCCTTGTAGTCAACGAACAAAAAGTTGATCTTCTCGGGCGAGTTGTATGCGGCAAGGTTGACGACGAGCGACTGCACGAGCTCGCTCTTACCCGCACCTGAGGTACCACCAATCAGACCATGAGGGCCGTGCTCAACGAGGTTGAGCTCGAGCGGCCCGGCGTCAGTCATCCCAATGGGAGCCACAAGCGAGTAGCCACGATCGGTCATCCACTGCTGGCCAATCCATTCGGGGGTCATCGAGGTGACACCGAGCGAGGCGAACAGTGGCACGATGCGCGGGATCGACGTGACAGCGTTGGCTGCGGTCGCGTCGGCCATCGGCGCGAGTGAACGGGCGAACTCGGCGGCGACTTTCGGGCTTACCCGCTCGGGGTCGACATCGATAGCGGCGCGCTCTGGGTCGGTAAATCGAACTTCTGAGAGTTCGGCACTCTGCAACGGCTTGCAAACAACCTGTGCTTCGGCTTGACGGGGCACTCGGGCCGACGAGTCAGTGAGCCAGATGACCGAGATACCGGCAGTTACGCCGATATCGAGGAGACGAGAAACCACGCCGGCGTCGGGTTCGAGGCTGCGATCGATCGTGACGACGAGCCAAGGCCACCGGTAGTCGAGTTGGCGGTCCTCGGCCGAGGATCGCATTTCCGCGATCTTGGTGATGTTGCGCAACAACTCGTCGGCTGCTTCAGCGTCGGTCACAAGTTGTGGCCCACCGAGCGGCGAGCTTGAGGCCGCGCTGTGTGGCAACCACTTCATCCAGTCGGCCAGGTTGCGATCTGGCGAAACCGCGGCCATGACAACCACATCTTCAGGACTGTGCAGGCAACACGCCTGCATGATCAACGCGGCAGCAAGATCATCGATCTCCTCAGGCCCGCCAACAAGACCAATGGTGCCAAGCGTGGCGAGATCGATCGGGATCGGCACATCTGCCAAGATTCCTGCTCGGGCGTTGACAGCGGCGAGAGCTTCGAGGTACTCATCATCGCCCTTCGTATCAGCGTCAACAGTGACGCTTGAGGTGCCTCGACCAACGCCGATCCGCAGCGACAAGAAGTCGGGTGCGTGTCGATCGCGTTGCCACAGTTCGTTGTGACGACTGTCGACTCTTCGGGCAAGCAGCTCGACATCAGGATTGTTGTCAAGTCGACAGGCCCGCTCGCGAGCGAGCGCTGCCGAGATCTCCTGGCGGCGAGCTTCGATGTTCTCGCCGAATTGTTCGATTTTCTCGTCGTACTCACGCCCGCCGGTGCGCCGTGCATCCCACCAATTGCCGGCCACCATGACTGGCGAGAAGAGTGCGAACAACAAGAAGCGCATGTTTCCGAGCATGAAGGCCATGGCAACGCCCATGAGCATGGGAGTAATCGCTGCGATGAACTGGAAACGGCGCGCCTTTGGCTTCTCGGGCAGGTCGCCCATCGCCTCGATCTTCTGCTCAGGGATCGGCGTGCGGAAGTACGGGGTGCGGTGGAAGGGCATGCGACCGAAGAGCCCTTGGGGGCGAACCTCAGATTGCAACGGCGCACGAAGCCGCAGTCTCGTGGCGCCGATCTGGACGACTTCGCCCGCCCGAAGTGGCACGTGCGTTTCGACCGGGTCGCCGCTCATTCTCGGCGGATTGCTGGCTTCGGTGTTGGGGAACAGCTCTACCGCATCTGGGCCAGAAACATCGAGCACGAGGTGTTGGCGCGAAACCAGCGGGTCGGTGAGGGTGATCATTGCCGCCGACGACCGACCGACCGAGTGAGCGCCGCGGCCGAGGTCGAACGACTTGCCGGCGTCGGGGCCAGAGGTCACCGCAAGACGAACAACGGTGGGTTGATCGTTGCGACGATCAACTGGAGGGGCTTCGCCGACGGCGACACGATCACCGGAGATCAGTCGAATATCGCCGACCACTTCAGCAAACGAGAAGTGCTCCCATTTGCGATCTCGAAGGATCGAGAACGAATCGGCACGGGGGCGACCCAGGTATTGGCACAGCGCCGCTGCGAGCTCGCCCACATCGTGGGTCGGCTCGAGCTGCACCATCACGTCTTCAGGCTCGTTGCCCGGTGACACAAGGTTCAGGATCAGGTCCATGCGGCGGCGCTTTCGTAGGCGCAGGGTGCGCCCATGAGACCAATCCTAAGGCGGCGGACCCGATCCGATAAGGGGGATAAGTCCCCTTACAAGTCCTCGCCGAATGCCCGCCAACAAGAAGTCAGGATCGAGCTGTCTCGGGCGACAAAAATTGCCGGGTAGAGGGGTCGTACACTCGCTCTTGCATCACAACAAGCCCATCGACAGTTAGTTCGCCCCGAAAACCAACATGAACGCCCGGCGTGGCAGTCCAGCCAAAGACATCGTCGGCGAATCCATCACCAATTCGGACCGGCTTCGAGCGGGTGGAATCGACCAAACCAATCCGCCGAGTTGACGTTCTGCCTGTGCGGGTTGTTGTGTGCACGTCCTCGAGTTGGTCACGCTCGTTCCACACGTATTCAACCGCCGAACCGTCAGGGCGGCTTTCGGCCCGACGCCGACCGCGTTGGTCGTACCCGATCAGTGTTATGCCCTCGCCACTGGTTACCGCAACGAGCTGTCTGGCCCCGTTGTAGTCGAATCGGCGATCACCCAAGTGTGGGGTCGTCTCGCTGTCGATAAGGCCAGTAGCCCCATAGGCAAAGCCTTGCCACTGTCCATCACTTTGGATGGTCTCGACGATGCGGCCTGCGCCGTCATAGCGATGAGCACGACCGCGGCGGTCGCTAAAGATGCGACCCGCAATGTCGCGCTCGTTGGCCACAAGCAGCGCCCCTGGGAGGGCTGACGGCGAGTACCGCATCGGAGCCAGAACGGCCGAGTGGTCGGGCGTTTCTACGAACTCTTGATCGGATGTTTCAAAGGCCATAGTTGCTGAAGGTCCTTGGCAGAGGTGGACACATACATTGCGGAAACGACAAAGGCACGACCGCCCGAAACGGACGATGTGCCAGTTGAAATGCCGTGAAATGAAGGCCAGTTCCTCGCTCCTTGACTGGCCCGAACCGAGGTCCGGGCCAGTGCAGGAGGAACGGCGCAATCGGTGCGATCAGCCCATGCCCAGAGCTTGCATCTGACTGTCGATCGCGCTGATCATCAGATCCTGGTTTTCGGTGACGACACGGACCGCATCGCCAGTCATGTCTGCAACCTCACCAGAGGTTTGTTCAAACTCTGGTCCGAGCCATGCACCCTCGCCCATGGCGTCGAAGCGAGCCTGGTGTTCTTGGTACTTGGTCATGATTTCGCCGAAGACGCCGTTGATCGTCGTCTTGAGGTTGTTGAAGTCGTCTGCCACAGCGGTTTCGATGTTTGGATCGCACTGGATTGCGGTTTCCACGATGTCCAGCTCTGGGGCTTTGACCGTCACTGGAGTACCGCCCAAGTTCGACGTGATGTAGCCGGTCCGTGCACTGATTGCGGCGGCCATCGACTCGTTGGTCGTCTTTACTGCTGTAACAAACGCCTTGGCGTTGAGAACCGTGTTCTCCTTGAAGTTCATTGCGTTCTTACCGTTGTAGGTAAACGTTGCCGACTGCTCGAGCAACACGTTGAGTTCATCTGCCATACCGGCGAAGATGTTCCCTGCATCGGTGCTGTACTGACCGATCTCCTCAACCTTGGTTTGCTTGATTACCATTTTTCCGTTCCTTTGTTTGGTGTTGACATAAAGGTACGAATTCGCGGCGCATTGCGAAAGGGGGAGGGGTCCCCCTGTCTCCCCGCCTCCTGCGGATACCCCCTTTTGGCCCATCTTTGGCCCAGATCTAGGGGCTTGATAGCCCATATGGCCAACTCGTGAGCGCTTAGAAAACGAAAACCACGCTGTTGGATACCACGCCACCGCCGGTGACCACGTGGGAGTCGCCGTACTCATTGGACCAACACCGCGCGAGAAAGGCACTTCCGTTGCCGTCCATCTGCACCGTGTATCCGCACCAAGTTGCGGCACTGGTACTGAGAGTGATCGGCACTGACTGGTTTGGCGCAAAGTTCGCAAACGTGATGTCGACCCGGTCGCACCAGGGCGTGCATGAAGGCTCCGCCGGATTCGAGGCTCGCCGCCCTTGCACAACCGTGATGGTTGGCGCTGGCACTGTCTGTGTATTGCTCCACGGGCTCCACGCACCGCAGACGCCAGTGGCCGCGTAGCAGGCTTGTGCTCGGGCTCGCAGTGTGGTGCCAACGTTGAGCGGGCCGTAGTCTTGGGGTGAACCCGGCTGCCGTGCATCCGTTTGCCCTTGGGGGAAGGCCGTCGAGTCGGGGTTGATTTGATGGTTGGCCATGGCGTAGGCCGATGCGTCGACGAACGGTTGTGATGTGCATGCCACGGTGACGGCGGGGGGTGCCACGATCCTGATCACGCGAGTCGCCCCGTTCACCGAGCTCGCTGGTTTGTTAGGGGCGGGGGGTAGGTCGGGGCATGTGGTGTAGACCACGGTGTCGCAAAACGTTGCGCCGACTTCGTTGACTGCTCGTAGCTCGACGGTGTGGGTCTGATCCGCGGCCAAGAACAACACGTTGTGGCCATCGGTACCGTTGTCGCGCCATGCACCGCCGTTTTCGCGGCGCTCGTAGGTCTGGGTCGTGCCGCCGTTGAAGTTCGCGTCATTCCACATCAGTTCTTGGCCCTCTTGATCGATGTTGTTGACCCGGTAGTTGCCGCCACAAATCGGCAGGCCAAGCGGCACAACGGCCGCCGAAGTGACCCAGTTTGATGGTCCGGCGATGTTGTTGGCTCGGGCTTCAAAGGCGTAGCTCTGCGCATTTTCGAGGCCGGTCATCAACACGGTTCCTGGTGCTGTGATGGTTCTGCCTGGGCCGGTTGTGCCGGCGACTCGAATGTTGAATGAGGACTCTGCGCACTCGGTGCCCGCGCCGCCGAGACCCTCAGCGACAACAACTGTGGCGTTCTTGTCGCCGGGTGTGACTGAGGTGATGGAGGGATTGGGGGGCACGGTGCAGGGTTCGACTGCGCCTGACCATCCGGACCAATCGCCGTCGCCGTCGCGGTTGACCGCCCGCACCCGGAACTCGTGAGCAACGCCGTCACTGAGGCCGACCCACCGGTGGAAGTTCGCGTTCGGGCCGTTGACGGTGTCGTTGGCGAGGGTGGTGCTGCCGACCGGTCGTGATTGCACTCGGTAGAACTCGACTCGATCGCCGCCGTCGTTCGCGATCGGCACAGGGGTCCAGTGCATTTCGAGGATGCCGCTATTCGCTGCGCCGATAAGCCCAGGTCGGGTAGTCACACCAATGACCGGGGCATCGGGGGTCGTCGAGGGGTATGCGGGCACTGAGAGCGGCGAGAACCCTGAACTGCCTGCGGCGTTCACGGCTGCGACTTCAAACGTATAACTCTGGCCGTTTTCGAGCCCTTCCCAGGTGTGCGATAGCCGGTCGACGATTGGAATGGGCGCGCCGCCGCCGATGCGCAACTCGTAGGAGTCGATACTGCTTCCCTCGTTATTCGGCTCGGCCCAGGTGACTACTAGTTCCCCGTCGTCGTGGGTCACTGTGGGCGCTGCGGGTACTTCCGGTGCGATATCGGGGGTGCACGGCACTGACCATTCAGACGGTTCGCTCTCGCCGGCGATGTTGGACGCTGCAACTCGGAACCGATAGCTGACAGCGTTTTGCAGGCCGGTCCATTCGTGACTCGTGGTGTTGCCGAGCGGCGGTTGCGGTGTGGTGCCAGCAACATCGGTCTCGACCCGGTAGTCGCTCGCGGCGTCGCCGTTGCCGTTGGGCGCTGTCCACACGAGGTTCACCAGCTTCGACCCCCGCTCACACGTCGGCGCCGCAGGTTTGTTTGGGCGGCCTGTAACGGCGACACGAACAGTGCCGGTTGACTCGCGGGTAGCAATATCGGCGGCGTCACGAATCGTGTAGGCAAACGTCGCTTCGCCAAAGAACGAGGCCGCTGGCCTGAGCGTGATGACGTTGCCCGACAGCGTCACTGTGCCATCGGAGCTCGTTCCAGGATCAACAATGGTCAAGTTCTGACCGAGCGGGTCAACGTCGTTTACGAGCACCGCGACATCGACCGCGACACCCTGAATCGTGGCGGCAGTGTCATCAACCGCGGTCGGTGGGTCTTGGTCTGGATCACCGACCTCGATCGCGATCGTCGCGGTCACCGCTTCGCCCATGCGGTCGGTGACCGTGTAGGTAAACGAGTCGGTCGCGCCCGACGCATTGACTGCCGCTGCGACCGTCACCCTCGCATCGCCGGTTCGAGTAGCCGTGATCTGGCTGCTGGTGTTCGAACCGATCTCATAGGTCAAGATCTCATTAGGGTCGTCGTCGACTACACCGCTCGCGAGGTCATAGATCGTGTCGGTTCCGGCCGCAAGCGTGACCGTCGTGTCGGCTGCGGTCGGCGGATTGTTGAGCGGTTCGGTCACCGTGATTTCTATGGTGCTGCTCGATGACTCACCTTCGGGGTCGGTCACCGACCAGGTCAGCGACGTTGCGCCCGGATCTACGGAATCGGTCGCTTCGATCCGAAGTACTGACCCTTCGAGCGAAGCGCTCAGGTTCGCTGCCGGGTCCGCGTCGATGCTCCACGTCAGTACGTCATCTTCATCAGGATCATCGCTCAAGCTGGCCAGGTCTACCGTCTCGCTCACCGACGGGCCGTCGAGCCGCGGCGCCTGAATCTCGACGGTCCCGTCGATCGCGGTAGGCGGCCGGTTCGGCTGCTCGCCAACAGTGACCGCCACCGACGCAGCGACCACGTGTCCGAACCGATCGTTGACTTCGTAGGTGAAAACGGCCTCGCCCGAAAACCCATCATCAGGGGTGAACTCGACCAACAACACGCCTTCGCCCGCGTCGAGCACCTCGGGGCTGCCATTGCGAGTGCTGATGCAACACGAGTAAAGCAACGGGTCACTATCGGGGTCGGTTCCTGACGACGACAGATCGATCTGCACGGGTGTTTCAAACTCGGTAGCAGCGGCCGGGCTGTCGACGATCGGCGCACGGTTGTCAGTCACGATCAGCGAAATCGTCGCCGACGAAACAAGACCGTCAGCGTCTTGGATCCGGTACGTGTACTGCGCCGACTCAGCCGGCGCCGTAATGCGAACGAACCCGTCACCGATCGCGGCGTCTTCGCCCGATACCTCGACGAGCTCAAGGCTGCCCGGTTCACCGTCGACATCGAAGTCGTTTTCGAGCACTGGCACGTCGACTACATCGCCGCGCGACACCGGACCGAGGGTGTCGTCGACGGCGACGGGCGGGACCGGGTTCACAACCACTAGCGAAATCGTCGCCGACGACTCGTTCCCCTGCGGGTCAGTGATTTGATACGTGACCTCGACGTCGTCATCTCCTGCAACGAGCACCACGGTCTGACCCTCTACCCGGGCGTCGGGATCAAGCACCGCGACAACGAGTTCGCTGAGCGGCGTGTCGGGATCGAAATCGTTTGTTACCACCTCCACGCGGACCTCATCACCCGTAGCCGCGGTGCCAGCATCGTCATCTACCGCGCTGGGTGACCCGGCCGTCTGCAACGGCGTCGCCTGCACCAAAACCGTTACCTCGGCGCTGGCGCGGCCGCCAGATCCATCGCTGACGCGGTACTCAAACGTGACTACTTGGTCCTCGGCGAGCTGCACCGGGGCATCAAACACAAGTCGACGCCCATCGAGCGTACGCGTCACCGTGCCCACCGTTGTGGATTCGACAGATTCGACCCTCAACTGATCACCATCAGGGTCGGCATCGTTGATCAACACGTCAAGGTCCGTCGAACCGCCCAGAGCAATGGCGATAAACGAATCATCGAGCGCCACCGGATCGCGATTCGCCCGCAGCTCGGCCATCACCCCGATCTGCACCTCGCCCTGCGCCTGAGCACCAAACGCATCGACGATCGTGTACGAGAATCGATCGCCACCGGCAAAGTTCGCCGCTGGTGTGTAGATGATTTCGCCACTCAGCGGATCGACCTCGGCGGTTCCGTTGATCGGCTGACTCGTAACGCTCTCAACCCGAATTGCATCACCGTCGGGGTCAGAATCGTTACTAACCACGTTGATCGCGAGCTCGGTTTCAAACGCGGTCCACGCCGAATCTGGTCGAGCGACCGGCGGTCGGTTCGCCTGGCTCGGCGGCACCACACGAACCCGAACGGTCGCCGAACTTCGATTGTTGCTCTCATCGATGACGTCATAGGTCAGCGTGAAACTTGAACTCGTGGTCGAGTCAACCCGCACGCGAACACCCTGGCCGCCAGCACCGACTTCAGCGGTGCCACCGTCAGCGGCGGAGACCCCAACAACTCGCAGTGATCCGCCCTCGGGGTCAAAGTCATTGGTGAGCACCTGGACCAGCTGCGAAGCGCCAGGTCGAATCTCGGCGGTATCCGCCTCGGCCACCGGCGGTTGATTCGTCGTAGCGGCATCAGCAACGGCGACAACCACCGTCGTCTCAGACGAATCAGATTGACCGTCGCTAATCGCGTAACGGAACGTACGCCGCGACGGACCCTGCGCATCGGCAAACACTCGAAAGCCAATCTCGTTGAACCGTTCGACTCGCAGCCCAGACCCGGGCGTCACGATGAAGTCGACAATGCCAACCACATCGCCATCGGGGTCACCATCGTTCGCCAGTACGTACACGATGCGCGACTCGCCAGCCGGAATTACAACATCATCACGCACTGCGATCGGCGGTTGGTTGCTCGTTGGCTCAGTGACGTCGACCCGAATCTGCGCGAGGTCGGTGTCTTCCTCGTCAGAAGCGCCATACGAAAACACATAGGTGCCAGCGGCCTCGGGGATAAACACGAACTCACCATCAGGCGTGATCGTCGTGAACACCTCAGTGTCAGCCGGTGACAACAGCGTCGGGCGCTGCGCCACAAACAAGTCATCGCCATCAGGATCGGTGTCGTTTAGCAGCAGGTTGATCGTGATTGGTTGCGCGACAACCGTGATACCGCCGTCGTTTCGGGCGTCGGGTGGCTGATTCGAATCGCGCAGTCGAATGTTCGCTCGCACCCGGCCATCGGTCAGCTCACCGAAGTCGTCGCTGATTGTGTACGACAGCTCGATCTCGCCCTCCGCGCTGATCGTCTCGGGCTCGAAGATGATCTGCCCAGACGGGTCAAAGGTGATCGTGCCCTGCGGGGCCGATGCCGCAACGAGAACCAACGAATCACCATCGGGGTCATAGTCGTTGCTGATCACATTGATGATGAGCTTCTCGCCAGCAGCCACCGAACCCACGTCGGTTACTGCCACAGGTGCTTGGTTGTCATCACCGGTACGCGCCCGCACGTTGACCGACCCCACCGCGGTGTCGCTGCCGCCGCGGCCGTCAGTGATCGTGTACGAATACCGAATCACGCCAACGAAGTCTGCGGCCGGCGACACCTGCACACTTGTGCCATCAATCGTCGGCTGCACAACCCCGCCAGCGTCGCTACCTGTCACCAGGTTCTGGGCACTCGAGATCAACAACACATCGTTGTCAGGATCCTCGTCGTTCGTCACCACCGCGATCACGACCGGTCGACCGAGTTGGGTCTGCACCTC